>Ga0075156_10001718_pt1 | contig 11991 bp, 5 predicted proteins | sample JI81AbrownDNA_FD_70966 | JGI IMG/M metagenome (GOLD analysis project Ga0075156, IMG submission 70966) | Wastewater effluent complex algal communities from Wisconsin, to seasonally profile nutrient transformation and Carbon sequestration -... | ecosystem: Engineered > WWTP > Effluent > Algae...
TTCGGGCGTCAAAGCTGACCAGCGGGATTTTTCTACCCAGGAGACATCAGGAGATCGATCGGCTTTGTTGGGCAGAGTAAATCCTGTGGAGGAATCAAACACTTCGCCGAGTTCGGTTTGTTCGTTCCACACATCCAATTGTGTAGTCAATTTGACATTGCGTTTCCCTGTTTCTCCTCCGGTTGGCGGCATGGCGATTAATTCTCCGTTGGCGTTGCGTTCGAGTTTCAAGTCAGGGTTTTCTTCGCACAGTTGATAAAACTGTTCTGAAGTTAGTTTAATCAGGGAGTTGAGGTTTAAGGTGATAGCAGTCATGGTTATTTACCTGCTGTTTGTATGAACGTGATTAAGAATTAAAAATGAATAATCCCATTTTTAATTCTTAATTCTTAACTTGTAAGTCTACTGCAATTGCTTGATTCTGTTGAGCGCGTCTTGATAGGCGCTGGTTCTGCCGCCTTGCTTGTAAAGTTCTGCTGCTTTTTGGAAGTCGGCAATTGCTTTCGGTTGGTCTTTGTTGTCCAGGTAAGCTAAAGCTCGGTTGTAGTAAGCGTCGGCAAAACCGGGATTGGCTTCGATCGCCAGGGTGTATGCTTGAATAGCATTGGAACCGCGTGTGGGTTCGAGTTGGGCTAAGCCGGCGGTGATGAAAGTGCGGGCATTACCGATATTAAAATACAATTCAGGGGTATATTTGGGCTTGAAAGCGAGTGCTCTGTTGAAATCCGCGATCGCCTCCCAAGCATCTCCTTGATCTAACAGCGAAAGTCCTCGAAAATAATAGGCTTGGGCGTCTTGGGGATTGGCGGTGGATACCGGGCCGATCGTTGCGGGAGTATTGTCTACTTTCAACTCGGATTTGTTTATTCCCGCCGCCACTAGCTTGGCGATAAATGTATTGATGGGAACTGCTGCGTTAAATCCGGTTTTAATTGGGGCGACTTCGCCGGAACTGGTTTGAGCAAAACCGAATTCCCCTTGTCCGTGTAAACCGATGACTCGGCCTTCGGAGTCAAAAACTGGGCCGCCACTCATGCCACTCCAAGTTACGGCCTGATACCGCAAAGTGTAACCTTCCGGGCGGTTGCTGGGGCGGCTGGTAACGAGTCCGGGAGAGAGTTCGGGTTCTCGTTCAGCGCCGAAAAGTCCGCCGGTAGCGGGATAGCCGTAAACGAAGATTTGAGTGCCGATGACGGCTTGATCGGAATCTGCGATCGTCGCGACTGGATATTCTTCGGGGCTTTCAAATTTGACTACGGCTAAATCCGGGTCAGTTTCGGCGGTTTGCAAACGGGTGACGGAGGTTGCTTGATAGTTTTTGCCTTTAGACGTGCGAACGGTGTATTTCACGTCTGCTTTTTCTACGACGTGGTTGACTGTTAAAACTGTGTAAGTTTTGCCTGTTTTGGCAATAATTACCCCAGAACCGTCTCCGAGAGCACTGTTAATTTGTACTGTCAGCGGCCCGGCAATGCTGGCGACTTCTTGGGGGGTTTTGGCGATCGCGGGCTGACTGATGACTATGGTTAAGGCTGCGGTAGTTCCTGCTAGCAGGGTGGTTAAGGTGTCGTAACGAGAAAAATTTATATTCATGGCTATTGCTAATTAGTAGCTGGGTAGCGGGATTTGGTGGAGGAAGGGCGATCGGCGGTTGGTGCTATTTTCTGTTTAGTTTTATTACTGGCTTGACGCAAGGGATCTCGGCTTTGTTCTTTAGTGATAACTTTACTCGCTTTTTTGTTCCGCGATTCGCTATTTCACTGTAGGGCGCTTATCGGCGCATCTTACTTAATCTCAATGTAGCGCACTGCCAAACTTACTTATTAAACCTCAACAATACATGACTCAAACTCGGTGGTTAGTTCTTCCTTAGTCATCGTTCCCCGCGCGACTCGCATGACTAAATCATATACTTCATCGTCGGTCAAATTCAAAGCGCCACCATTCAAACGCAAAAAGGTATCTGTCACTGCAAAAGCCGATCGTTTATTGCCGTCAATAAAGGGATGATTCATCGCTATGTGATAGAGATAGGCGGCAGCTTGTTCGCTAATCGTTGAATGCAAAAATTGACCGCCAAAAGTTGCTTGCGGTTGAGCCAAAGCCGACTCTAACAAACCTTCATCTCTAACGCCGGGAGTGCCGCCAAACCTCTCTATCTGTCTGGCGTGGATACTTAAAACCATACTTTTGCTGACAAAATTAGGAGTTGGCAAGGCGACGGTAAACCTCCTTTCTTTCGTGTTCGGAATTTAGATATGCCTGCCATGCTTTGGCTTCTAGTTTTTGTTGTTCTTCTTCAGTCTTTAAGGAACGGACAAATTCAAGCACTTTCAGCAGCACGGGTTCTGGTACTTGGTCTAGTTCTTGAAGAAGTTGGTCTTTTGCGGTCATGTTTCTTTCCTCCTAATGATCGTACAACTATTTTACAACCTCGCTTGTGCCCATTGGACGATCGCCTCAGTCAATCCGTCTAAGGTATATTCTTTGGCTTCCACATCTAACTTACCCAATAAATTCTGACAGCTTTTGGAAGTTTCCGGCCCGATGGATGCGATGCAAACGTTTTCCAACCAATCCTTAGACAGGGATAATTCTGGGCTTTTTTCGAGGAGATTGCAAAAGTTATGCACGGTTTTGGAACTGGCAAAGGTTATGATATTTACGGCTTGGTTTTGGAGTGCGGATAGGGCGATCGGATCGATAGTTTCGGGACAGCAAGATTGGTAAGCTGGCACTTCTATTACTTGCGCTCCTTTGGCGGTGAATTCTTTAACTAAAACTTCTCTGCCGCCGCTTTCTACTCTCGGAAATAGGATTTTGCAGTTTGTAGGGGCGGTGCCCCCGTGCCCGCCCTGCCAGGGGAAGTTCTCGACTAGGGAATCGGCGACAAAGTTGGGGGGAATAAAGTCGGGTTGTAGAGAGTGCGATCGCAAACTTTCTGCTGTTTTTTTCCCGACAACTGCGATTTTAATACCAAACAAGCTGCGGGCGTCTTTGCCTTTTGCTTGTAATCTTTGAAAAAAGCAGTCTACAGCGTTGTGGGAAGTGAGAATTAACCAGTGAAAGCTTGACAATTGTGCGATCGCACTGTCTAATGGTTCCCAAGTGGACGGGGGCCCAATTACCAAGGCGGGCATTTCGATCGCGCGGGCTCCTTGTTGCTGGAGTCGATCGCTAAATTCAGCAGACTGAGAAACCGATCGCGTGACTAAAATGGTTTTTCCTGCTAGCGGCAATTGGCTGTTATTAATGGTGACTGGTGTATCGATCATATTTGTGCTTTCTGGCTGGATTAAATATTCGCGCAATCTAACTACTTCCCCAATTACGATTACGCAAGGCGACAGAGATTGACCTGCTGTTTGCTGTACAATGTTGAAGAGAGTGCCTAGCCAAATTTGCTGTTCGGGGCGGCCGCAATTTCGGATAATGGCGATCGGAGTTTCGGGCGATCGTCCGTGCTTTTGCAATTGCCAAATTATCTCGCTTAAATTGCGCCCTCCCATCAATATTACCAAAGTTTCTATCTGCACTAATGCTTCCCATTCCAAAGCATCCGGTTCGTGGGCGCTCATCACTGCAAAACAGCGACTCATTACCGGATCTGTGAGGGGAATTCCTGCTAGTAAAGGTGCGGCTAAGGCGGAGGATATTCCGGGTATTACTTCAAAGTCGCAGCCCGCTGTGATTAATGCTTGAATTTCGGAACTAGAACGACCAAAAATAAACGGATCACCACTTTTTAAGCGGATTACTTGTTTTCCTAGTTGGCAATGTTCTACCAGCAAACGGTTAATTTCTTCCTGCTGGGTGGAAGGTTTGCCGCCGCGTTTACCGACTTCGATTTTTCGACAATTTGCTGGGATTAATTCGAGTTGCGGGATGTCGATAAGAGCATCGTAGATTAAGACTTCGGCTTGGGATAGCAGTTTGTGCGATCGCACTGTCATCAAGTTACAATCTCCGGGCCCCGCACCGACTAGATAAACTTTCCCTTTATGGTTTTTCACAATTCCTCCTCGATCGTCTCGATAGTATAGTTTTATGAATATTGCGGCGCTTCGGCGCACCCTACCCTACTCTATAATTTAATCAGACTTTTCAAGCAGCCTGTAGGGGCGGGTTCACCCCTTCCCCTCAACGGTGCAAACAGGTTAAATAAACCCGCCCCACCCAACGAGATGCACCCGTTACTATTTATGCAGATTATCATCATCACGGCCGCCGATGCAAATTACTTTGAATTGGTGCAAGGTACTATTTTATCGGTGCGGGAAAAACCAGAGGGTGAAAATGTGGCGATCGGCTTTTTCGATCTCGGCTGCACTCCCGAACAGTTGCAGTGGCTAGAAAGGCAAGTAACTTTTATTAAAAAACCGGACTGGGATTTTGATTTTCCCGGTAGAAATGAATCTCCAGAACATTTAAAAGGACTATTAGTTAGACCTTGTTTGCGAAAATACTTTCCCAATTTTGATATATACCTTTGGATAGATGCAGATGCTTGGGTTCAAGACTGGAGAGCAATTAATTTGTTGGTTGAAGGAGCATCGCGCCGGGGGCTGGCAATTGTTCCCGAAGTTCACAGGGCAAGCTTGCAGCAGTACGGGCAACTTCCTCAGTTTTGGCCGTGGGTTTATCAACAATATGAAGCTAACTTTGGTGAAGAAATTGCTAATAAATTCTACACTTATCCGATATTAAATGCCGGAGTTTTCGCACTCCGACAAGATGCTTTGCACTGGGAAATCTGGGCAGAAAAAATCAATCAAGGATTGCAAAGATCCGGCTGTGTCATGACAGATCAATTTGCCCTCAACCTCGCTGTTTACAGTGGCGAATTGTTCAATCTCACTGAAATGCTCCCAGCTTGGTGCAATTGGATATTCAACGGTTTTCCGGTTTGGGACAAGCAGCGAGGCTGTTTTGTGGAGCCGTACTTGCCGCAGGAGGCGATCGGCATTTTGCATTTAGCTGGCCGCCAGCAGTTTGACCGAGTACAATTGATGGCAACTGACGGCGATATACTGGAAATTAGCGTCCGTTACCAACCTAAAAAACAGGAAGCAGTCCAAATATTTCAAAAACCCAAAATGACTTACCAACAACCGGAAATTAGCAAAAATAATTTATTACATCCAGGGGATTATGTCTCGCCAGGGTTCCAAATAATTATACCTGACTCCTATTTCCCCAATATGATTATTGCCGATCCAAATACGAGTAACTGGCCTTATTTGCGCCGGGAAGTTCCGCATAATTGGTATGCAGACAAGCGCTATCCATTCATCGGGTTTTTGAATCGCGACGAAGCACACATTCTTTACAATACTGCTTTGCAATTCAAGGGTAAAAAAGCATTAGAAATAGGTTGCTGGCTGGGTTGGTCTGCTTGTCACATAGCCCTCGCAGGAGTTGAGTTAGATGTCGTCGATCCGCTGTTAGAAAGAGAAGATATCAGACAAAGTGTAATCGATTCAATTCAAAGTGCTCTAAATGCGTCGGGCGTGCAAACATCAGTCGAGCTAATACCGGGCTACAGCCCCCAAAGAGTCGAAGAATATTCCGCTCAATTCAACCGCAAATGGTCGTTAATTTTTATTGACGGAGAACACGGAGGTGATGGGCCGTTAAATGATGCCATTGCGTGTGAAAAATTGGCGGAGGAAGATGCAATAATTTTATTTCACGATTTAACCGCTCCCGATGTTGCTCAAGGTTTAGATTACTTGAAGCAAAGGGGATGGCAAACGGTAGTATATCAAACAATGCAAATTATGGGTGCTGCTTGGCGGGGCAATGTCGAGCCAGTAAAACATCAACCAGACCCCAATATTTCCTGGCAGTTGCCAGCCCATTTGCACGGTTACAATATTAGCAGTTTAGAGACAATTAATTCTCAAACAGCCAGCCAAACCAATCAAAACCAACACTCATCTTATACAAGAGATTTTTACCAATTAATCGGAGAAGGAACTCGCACTTCTGCTAGAGAAATTATTCCCCTGCTGTTAGACTTGCTGCAACCGATTTTACCTAAAAGTGTAGTGGATGTGGGCTGCGGTACGGGAAGTTGGTTAGCGGCGTTTCAGAAGTTGGGAATTGCTGATTGTTTGGGAATAGATGGCGATTATGTCGATCGCACTATTTTACAAATTCCTTTAAATCAGTTTCAATCCGCCGATTTAAAGCAACCGCTGCAAATAAACAGAAAGTTTGACTTAGCAATTTCTCTGGAAGTTGCCGAACATTTACCGGCTACCTGTGCCGAAAACTTTGTTAATTCTCTCACTCAACTAGCACCAGTGATTCTGTTTTCTGCTGCGATACCATTTCAAGGAGGCGTCGAACACGTTAACGAACAGTGGCCAGAATATTGGGTTTATTACTTTCAGAAAAAGGGCTATGCAGTCATTGATTGCTTGAGAAAAAAAATATGGAACAATGACAAAGTAGAGCCTTGGTACGCTCAGAATATCTTGATTTTTGTTAAACAAGAATACTTGCCGGGATATCCGAGGTTAGTAAATGAGTATCAAAATACCGAGCTGAATCAATTAGCGATCGTCCATCCCAAGATTTATTTTTACAGCTTGCAAGCTGCTAGAAATTCGGGACAGAATTTACAATCAGAAAGTGTCAAACAAGTTTCAGCATCGCCACAATTGGCAGATCGACCTTTAATATCTGTGATTATTCCCTGCTACAATCAAGCTCATTTTTTGTCGCAAGCAGTAACTAGCGTTATCAATCAAACTTACAAAAATTGGGAAATAATCATTGTTAATGATGGCAGCTTAGATACTACTAGCACAGCCGCCAAAAAATTGATAGCAACAAATCCCCAGCATCAAATTAGGCTAATAGAACAAGCTAATCAAGGGATATCAAGGGCTAGAAATACTGGCATATCGGCAGCAAGCGGCGAATACATAATGCCCTTAGATGCCGATGATATTTTAGATCCCAATGCCTTGATTTGTCTTTTAGAAATATGTCTAAAATCCAAAGTACCTTGCATAGCATTTGGTTCTTATCAACTGTTTGGCAATGAAAAGCGCACCGTACCCAGTTATGATTTATATTCACCAAAAAATATCAAACAATCTAATATGATTTGCACGTCTTCATTGTATCACAAATCAGTTTGGAATTTGGTCAACGGTTACAAAGCAGAGATGAAAGAAGGTTATGAGGATTGGGAATTTTGGGTTAATTGTCACAAACATAGCATTCCTTTTTTTGGAACGAGAGAAATAGTTCTTAATTATCGTCAGGTTCATGGTTCTAGAAATGAAAAAGCTCAACAATATCATCACAAATTAGTAGCACAAATTGTTTGTTACAACCGGGAACTTTACGATATGGAAAGCGTGAATAATGCTGAAAAGCTATTGGAACTAATCGCAAGTTAATCTTGATATCATGTCCGGTGGATTACCCTGATTCCTGTAGGGGCGGGTTCACCAATAATATTTGCCAAAAACGGACAATCTCACAAACCCGCCCCGGCAATTGTATTATGGGCGATCGATCGGACATGATATGATTCTTTATTATTGAGTCCACAAAAACAAACTTTGTTTGTGGAGGATCGAATTCTATTCGCCGTAAAAAGATGATTGTTAAATCGAATTTGATATAACATCCAAAAAACGCTTAACCTGTTTTTCCCAAGTCCAATCCAGCATGAAATTAGCCGCTGCTAAACCGCGACTTTTAGCTTGTTGCCGATTAGTATAAACTTGCTCCAAAGCCTCGACAACTTCTGCCACATCAGACTCTCCCCAACCTTCTACACCGGAAAAAGGAGGAGTTAGTTTAACTCGTCCTTGACTCCATAAAGGATAGCAAATGTGGCTGTAAATCAAGTCTAAATGACCAGTATTTGCTGATAAAATAGTCGGAATTCCGCAGGCCATACTTTCCATCGCGACTAAATTAGTACCGCCTTCACAGCGGTTGGTGAAAACAGCGCAGTCGGCTTCTCGCAAAATTTGTCCGGTGAGGTGATTGGGAATTAAGCCTATGTCGATAAAAGAGTCAACGGGCAAACCGTTAGCCACTAACCATTGCGAAATTCCTAAACTTCCGTCCCGGTTGATATTGGGAAGTCCCGCAACGTTTCCAGTTTGTTCGATTCCTAGCATATACTGAGGCCAGAAGTTGTGCCATGTTGTTAGTAACAAAGCCTCTGGATGTTTGGCGCGAAATCGTTTGAAAGCGGCAATTACAATATCTTGACCTTTGCGATATTCCAGTTTGCCGCCGGAGAAAATGACGAAGCGATCGCCAAATAGATTAGATTTGGGTGCAGGATGGAAAATTGTTGGGTCAATTCCTTGATGTACCATCGCCACATTAGTCAAGCCGCAGCTTCTCAAAACATCGGCATTCCAGTTAGAACCGGCGACAATCACGCTATATTTTTTGGCTGTTTCTAGTGCTTCTGCTGTGATTCGCGTGTCTTCAAAAAATATGACTCCTATTTGACAATCGCTGGTAATTTGATTGTCAACTCCAGAGGATGCTAAATTATTCCCTAAAGCGTAAAGTACGGGAAAATTACAACTGATTTGTTTGTCGGAATTGGTTGCTACTAATTCCTGAAAACTTTTGTGCTTTTCAATGACAGGTAACAACAGCGATTTATGCAGCGGATTCATCGATTCTGAGGTGATTGATGGCGGTGTTAAAAGTGCAACTTCCCAGGCAGGATTTTGCCGCAGTTGTAGTGTTAAATTCAGGGCGTAAATTCCCCAGCCGCTGGTGATGCCGATCGGCCAACTGATGCCCATTCCGGTAATTTGTGGGGGAGTTTCTGGGGGTTGAAGCCGAGGCGGAGCCTCTGAATATGCGTTACCAGGCAGAGCTTGGTAACGAGTAGATTGTAGGGGCGGTGCCCCCGTGCCCGCCCTCTCTAGCAAGGCTGCTTTTATACGATCGCACACTCCATCCCAATCACCGGCTTTTTGCTGCCTAAACAGACGCACAGTGGGATACCAAGGGCTATCTTCGCGTTCCAGCATCCAGCGCCAATCGGGCACAAAAGACAGCAAAATCCAGACTGGTTTGCCCAAAGCACCAGCCAAATGCGCGACAGAAGTATCTACACAAATTACTAAATCGAGTTGCGAAATAATTGCTGCTGTGTCGGCAAAATCGACGCAATTTTCGCTCAAATCTTCAATTTTGTGTTGCTTTAATAAAGTAATATCGCCCCCTGACAAATCTTTCTGAAGACTGTAAAAATTCACTCCAGGAACATCTACAAACTTCACAAAATCGCTCAATTTACACGATCGCCGATGGTTGTTGCGGTGCAGCGGGCCGCCCGCCCACACGATACCTACTTTGAGTTTATTGTTCGGCTTTAAATAAAATTTAAAATCCTGTGGCGGTGCTAAATAAGGAATATTCGCCGGTATATTTTCCCAAGTAGTTCCCAGAATCCTGGGCAAACTTAGCAGCGGGGCTTGCACTTGAAAATCTATCAAATCGCTCGGCTTGACTCCAATTCGATCGACTCCGGCAATTCCTTCAAATAAACGCTTCAGCAAGACATGACAAGCCACAATAACTTTGCCGCCTTTTTGCTTAACTAAAGCTGCGTAGCGGATAAATTGTATCGTATCACCAAAACCTTGTTCAGGGTGCAATAAAATTGTTTTTCCCTGCAAATCAGAGCCGTCCCAAAGTGGTTTCTCAAAAGAGCGCGGATCCAATTGTTGAGTTTGCCAGCGCGATTCGTACTCCGCAAAACCACGCTCAAAATTTCCAGTTAAGAGCAAAGCTAAGGCTAGTCTCAAGCGCCAATTTGGCGAGTTGGGACGTAGTTGAATTGCTTTATTGTAGAAGTCGATCGCCTCTGCGACTTTTCCTTGTTCTTCGAGGGCGGAACCCAAATATAAGTTTGTTTCGCTCAGATTGGGATCGGTTTCTAGCGCTTGTTTGTAATGCGAAATTGCCTCGATTATTTGCCCGTTTTCCTGTTTGAGATAACCTAAACAACTGTGGGCTTCTGCGTGGCTGGGTGAGGCGGCAATTACTTGTTCATAACGAGCGGCTGCCTCTGCTTTTTTACCTTGTTTTTCTAAGGCCTTTGCTATGTAAAATTGTACCTGTGGCGGCGATAAGGCAAATCGAGGCGAAGCTTCGGTATCTCCGTTACCAGGCACAGCCTGGAAACGAGTAGATTGTAGGGGCGGTGCCCCCGTGCTCGCCCTCTCTAGCAAGGCTGTTTTTATGCTCTCTAGCAAGGCTGTTTTTACGCGATCGAATACTTCCTCCCAATCGCCCGGTGTTTGCTGCCGAAACAGCCGCGCTGTCGGATACCAAGGGCTATCTTCGCGTTCCAACATCCACCGCCAATCCGGCATAAAACACAGCAAAATCCATACGGGTTTACCCAAAGCACCGGCTAAGTGCGCGATCGCAGTATCCACGCAAATTACTAAATCTAGTTGCGATATCACCGCCGCAGTATCGGCAAAATCGTTCAAATTGTCGCTCAAATCTATCACGGGAATTTGAGTTAACAAAGTACGATTTTCAGGCGATAAGTCTTTCTGAAGACTGTAAAAACTTACACCGGGAACATCTAACAATTGCAGGAAATAGCTTAAATCGCTCGATCGCTGAAAATCCTTCAAATGTTCCGAACTTCCCGCCCACGCAATCCCAACTTTGAAATTGCCATCGGAATTTAGAGAAAATTGCCAATGCGGCGGCGCAGCTAAATAAGGAACATTTGCGGGTATATTTTCTAAATTTGTTCCCAGAATATGAGGCAAACTCATCAGCGGTGCTTGCACTTGGAAATCGGGCAATTCATCCATCCGAACCGCCACTTGTTCGATGCCAGGAATCTGCTTAAATAAACGCTTCAGTTCTTGATAGCAAGAAAGGATTACTTTGCCGCCTTTTCGCTGCACAATGGCTGCGTATCGCACAAATTGAATAGCATCGCCCAAACCTTGTTCGGATCGGAGCAAAATAGTTTGCCCATTCAAATCTGAACCATCCCAAACTGGTCGATTAAAATTCAACCGTGGCAATTTTTTCGCCTGTTCTGTTTGCCACCGCCACTCGTATTCTGCTAAACCGCGCGGCAAGTCCCCAGTTAACAGCAAAACTAAGCTTAAATTGAAGTGACTTTTAACACAATTTGCATCAAGTTCGAGAGCTTTACTGTAACACAAAATTGCTCGATTTACGTCTCCTAATTGTTCAACAGCACTGCCTAAATTAGTAAGAGCTTCTAGATAATTAGGGTTCAAAGATATGGCTCGTTCCAAGCTAGAAATTGCCTGTTCTATTTTTCCCGCCCCCAAGCGTAACGTTCCCAGGTGATAGTGTCCTGCAGGATTGTTAGGTTCTGCTTCAATTGCCCGCTCGTAAAGCCGTTGAGCCTCGTCTAGCTGAGATTGTGTTTGCATCGCCGCACCCAAATTTACCAGCGCCGGCACGTAATTGGAATTGACAGAAAGTGCTTGATGAAAACACGCGATCGCACTTGGCAACTCGCCCTGCTGCTGGAGTATCGCGCCGAGATTGTTGAGAGCTTTGACGTAAACCGGATTCAGGGCGATCGCCTTTTGAAAGCAAGATATAGCAGCCATTATATTGCCTTGATCTTGCAGCAAAATACCCAAGTTATTGTGAGATTGAGCGCAGTTAGGGTCAATTTCGCTCGCGCGCTGATAATAGGTGGCAGCTTCGGCTAAATCGCCTGTTTGGTGCAGCGTCACTGCCAAATTCGTGGCGGTCTCTATCGAATTTGGCTGCAAAACCAAAGCATTTTTAAAATAAGCGATCGCCTCGGCAAATCTTCCTTGCGCCTTGAGAATATTTCCCTGATTAAACTGTCTTTGATATAATTCAATATTGGTTAGACTTTCTCTGGGCGGTATAGCTGGTTTATGCTGGACAATTCTTTCTCTCAGCGCCAAAGCAGCTTGTTCTAAAACTCCTTCCCAATCTCCCGCT
>Ga0075156_10001719_pt1 | contig 11989 bp, 6 predicted proteins | sample JI81AbrownDNA_FD_70966 | JGI IMG/M metagenome (GOLD analysis project Ga0075156, IMG submission 70966) | Wastewater effluent complex algal communities from Wisconsin, to seasonally profile nutrient transformation and Carbon sequestration -... | ecosystem: Engineered > WWTP > Effluent > Algae...
GAACTCATAAAGACATCCAAGGAAGAATTTCTCAAATCAAAAAACAAGTAGAAGATACTACTTCTGAATATGATAGAGAAAAACTTCAAGAACGTCTTGCTAAACTTGCTGGTGGTGTTGCCGTTATCCATGTAGGTGCTGCTACTGAAGTAGAAATGAAAGAGAAAAAAGCTCGCGTTGAAGATGCATTATCCGCTACTCGTTCTGCTGTTGACGAAGGTATCGTAGCTGGTGGTGGTTTAACACTATTACGCGCTCAAGCTGCTGTTAAAGCTCTCAAACTAGAAGGCGACGAAGCTACTGGCGCAAAAATCGTATTACGCGCTCTCGAAGAACCAATCCGTATGATCACAAACAACGCTGGTCTCGAAGGCTCTGTAATCGTAGAAGAAGCTCGTGGTAAAGAAGGTAACATCGGTTACAACGCTCTTACCATGGTTTGGGAAGACCTTATCAAAGCTGGTATCGTTGATCCTGCTAAAGTAGTTCGCTCTGCTCTACAAAACGCTGCTTCTATCGGTGCAATGATCCTCACTACTGAAGTTACTATCACAGACAAACCTGAGAAAGACGGTGGTGCTGGTGGTGGAATGCCTGGTGGTATGGGCGGAATGGGTGGTATGGGAGGCATGGGCGGAATGATGTAAATCATTCTCGTTCGTGTCGGGTGTTGCGGTGGATTCATCGCATTAACCCCACCGCCCGCGCTCGCGGCTACTGTCAATAAACTGCATTCGCAATTTATTGACACCGCCTTGATCGCTAACACAAGCCTCGTTTCCATAACTCGTGCCTTGCAGGAGAAATTGGGACGGGGCTTTTTTTGTTTGCGTGGAAAATGGTTTGCTAAAGACGAACGAAATTTCTTGAAATTACTACAAAAAACTTTATTGCATTTTTTAGTTGTAAATAGATATGTAGAGTATGCGGTTTATGTTCTGGAATTTACAGCGTAAAGATTTATTTAGTGTAGCCGAGCAAATTGGACAACAGTATGCGATAGATTTTATTGCTCTTATCGAAGTAAATGAGTTACTAAATCCAAACTTTAAAAATCAACTATATCCGAACTATACTTACCTTAGCTCAAACTGTAATAAGGTTCATTTATATTCTCAAGTTTCATCGACTCTTTTTTCCGATGCATCTGCAACCGATAGATCTGTAATAAAAGTTTTTAAATCACCGGTATTAGGTGAAGAGGTATTACTTGCCTTCACTCATGGAATAAGCAAAAAAGATTACTCGTCCGCGTCGCAACTTACTGAAGCCGAAATTCTCGTAGATACGATAATGGCTGCAGAATCACTTTATCAAACCAAGAAAACCGTTGTTGTAGGTGATTTGAATATGAATCCGTTTGAAGAGGGATTAATTAAGACAACTGCGTTTCATGCAGTCCTTGATAAAAATATCGCTTTAAAAGAAAAACGAAAAGTGCAAAGTAGAGATTATGAATATTTTTATAATCCTATGTGGAAATTCTTTTCGAATCAAAATGGACCGATGGGTACTTTTTTTTATAGTAAAGCAGACCATGTCGTATACAATTGGAACATATTCGATCAAGTGTTGATAAGACCGAGCATGATTCAGTTTTTTAAAGATGATGAATTGAAGATTGTAAATAATGTGGGAAATATCACACTTACAAAAAAGAATTATAGAATAGATAGTCGAAAATATTCGGATCATCTACCAATTATTTTTGAATTAAATATTTAGGAGAAATTTAATATGTGGCCAGAAAATATTATTAGTGAGGAAAAGATTATTACTCCGGCAAATTTGTTAGAAGACTATGGACGAGAGTTAGGAGAGAAAACAAAAGGTGCCGTTAAGGGAATTGTTAGAAAAGTAGATTGGTCTGCAAATCATTTATTTATGTATAAATTTTTACTATACGCTGAAAAAATAAAGTATTCCTTCGAATTGATAAATATAGTGCATGATATATCTTTATATCCGCTTTATTTAAGTATGGATAATGATATTTATAATGAGCTAAAAATGGCACCTTATCCATATACGTTGGGAGGTTCCAATGTTAGTGGAATTAAAGTAGATGATGAAGAATTTTTTAACTCTATCCTAAAGTCGATATTTTCTTCAGAAAGAACCTTGAAAATAGTTAGATCAATTTATGCACAGAGTTAATCATTTAGCGGCTAATATAAATGTACCTTAAATGAAGGCAGACTAAATGAAATTAGAAGATTTTCTAAAAAGAAATTTTGATAAAGATGATTTACAACGATTAATCGGGTATATCAGTGATAAGACTACTGGGACTAAAGAAAATCTTATTAAGCGAATTATCGAGAACTATGAACCAACATTAAAAACACTTTTACTAAAAAACTTTTCTCGATACGGACTAGAAAAAATCTGTTCAAATATAAATGTTAAAAACAAGGGCACTGTCACCGAAATTACAAAAAGAATTTTAGATTCGATTGATTTTCCAAATTCAGATAGTGAATTTTTTCATAGAGTGAAAATCGATCACAAAAGAAGAGAGATAATTAAATACAACTATGATCAGAGATATTTTTTAGAAAATTTTTTCAGTAAAGATGAACTTAAAGAAATTTTAGCTGAACATGGTTTGCCTTTGAGTGGCGATAAAGAAACTCAAGTAGATAGAATCTTAGAGAATATAAATCCCTCACGCGAATCTATTTTGGAAAAAATATCCTATGACTCAATAGAAAGTTTATGCGAGGAGTTAGAAATTGAAAGAAAAGGAACTTTTTTTCGTAAAGAAAATCCATTACCTTTAATTTTAAAAAAGCTTAAAGAATTTGAGAACAAAAAGGAATCAACTATATCAAAACTAATTAAACCTGAACTTTCAACACCTGTTCAAAGCAATCCAACACTTAAGGATATTCACACATTTTTAAAAGAGTATAAATTTTTATCGGATGGAAAAGTTACAGAAAAAATTCTCCAAGAAGAACTTTTTTATACCCTTATAGAAACTTTTGGGCGAGAGAATGTCATTAGAGAACCAGGAGTCGGTGCTGGAAGAATTGATTTTGATGTACATAATGTAGGAATTGAGTTAAAATTTTTTAAAAAAGATTCTACTGGAGAGTTGGATCGAATGATCGGTCAAATCAACAGATATAAAGCAACTTATAAAGAAAATCTCATTTTACTAATCGTAAATAATAATCCTTCTACAAAAGAATTGGAAAGATTTCTTGAGCCCATTCGAAAGGAAAACATTGCTATAATTGTAAAACAATATTGAGAATTTTCTCGACCTCCTGCACCACAAATATTCTACTTGACTCTTTTCTATTTACTAGATTCTTTAAGTTATGTCCCTAAAATTAGATTCAGTGATTTTGAACTTACCTAAATTTCAATATGAAACAATGTTTGGGAAAGCGTATTTGGGTGATTCTTTGGAGTTGTTGGATTTGGTTCCAGATGATTCGATTGATTTAGTGATTACTTCACCACCATTCGCGCTTCTTAGGCAAAAAGAATATGGAAATAAAAGCCAGGATGATTATGTAGATTGGCTATTGCAATTTATTTATAAAATCAAAAGAGTGTTAAAAGAAACAGGATCGTTTGTGATCGATCTCGGAGGGGCATATCAGAAAAACCGCCCGGTTCGTTCTTTGTATAATTATCGTTTACTAATTCGAATTTGTGATGAAGTGGGATTAAATCTTGCGGAAGAATTTTTTTGGAATAATCCTTCAAAGTTGCCTTCTCCGATTGAGTGGGTGAACAAGAAGAAGATAAGAGTAAAAGATTCCGTGAATACGGTTTGGTGGTTTAGTAAATCGGATTATCCAAAGGCTAATGTTAAGAATGTGCTAATCCCTTATTCTGAGAGAATGAAAAAATTATTAAGCGATCCAGATAAATTTTATACTGCCAAAAAAAGACCTTCCGGTCATGATATATCAAATGGATTTGCAACAGACAATGGTGGGGCTATTCCGTCTAACCTGCTGAACTTTCCCAATTCTGAGAGTAATGGCAAATACCTAGATGCTTGTAAGAAGCTAGGCGTAAAATCTCATCCCGCTCGCTTTCCTTCTAAGCTTCCAGATTTTTTTATTAATTTTCTAACTGAGCCGGGAGATGTTGTATTGGATTTTTTCGCGGGTTCAAATACAACCGGTGAAGTTGCAGAGCGGCTAAACAGACATTGGCTCTCTTTTGAAATCAATGAGGAATATGTTAGTAATTCGCTGCTTAGATTTTCTGATGAAGAGGGAATTAAAAATTCTTTATTTGCTATTAAAGAGCCCGTGCTTATTTAATCACATCAGCGGGATTAATAGGTTTTTTCGGATAAGGGTAAACAAGGACTCCGTTCGATCTTACAAATTTTATTGGAATTTTAGGATTGTTTATACTTTCCATTTTTGTTTTTCCGTTGGTTCCATTTAGCTTGCCTTCCCAAGAGGAAAATACAGGTTCTAATGCTTTATTTTGAATTACATATATTTCTTTTAAATTCGTATTTGAATAAATTGAAAACGACCAAGGAACCTTTCGGTATTTTGCGAGGATAATATGGTTTAAGTGGTGATGCGTAGAGAAACCACTTACAAGTTCTTCATTGGCTGATTTCATTTCCCATTCTCGATTTTTTTCATCTAATGCATCATTGCCTTCTCGACCCGGCAGTGCTTTAAAATTTAAGTAGATTAATTGTTGAACAAGTTTCGCGTTATTGTCTTGAAAAATATCTTGAATTCCATACTCCATAGCTAATTCAGTCATCATCGAAAAGCTATGCCAGAGAACTTCGAGATTCTTTATTTTCTTTTTGTGGTTTTTATCCATGAAAGACATAAGACTTATTAATTTGAAGTTATGGAATAGTCAATTAAATTTACAGTTGCTTTGTCCAGTCATGTAAGGATAATTTTATTTTGTTGCTTGTTGTCTTTACCTCCTCCAAGAATTGGATGTCTAGGCAATGTTCATTTACTCTTTTAACTACTCATTTAAATATCGAATAGCGAACGATGATATATCTCGCTATAAATAACTTTAGTTCGGTAATTTTTTTTCAATGACAGGAGGGCTTTCTTATTTATAATTGGTGGTGTCTTTGATAGGTTTAAAATAAAAAATGATTCAAATACCGGGCTATCAGATTCTGGCAAAAATATATGAAGGCAAAAAAAATGCAATCTATAGAGCTCTTCATGAGAATAGTCCTGTAATTATTAAGACCACTTCGTTTGGCTCTATTGCAATTAAGGAAAACAATCAATTAAAATTTGAATATGAAATTCTAAATAAATTTCAAAGTCCAAATATTATAAAACCGATTGGCTTGGAACAATTTGGAAATAAAGTTTTCTTAATCCTAGAAGACATTTACGCTAGTTCTCTCGGAGATATTAGAAAAGAGGACTATATAGATTATTTGGTATTTCTGGACATTGCTCTAAAAATTCTATCCGGACTGTCGGAGATTCACAAGCAAAACATCATTCACCACGATATAAAGCCTGAAAATATACTTTATAATTTTCAAACGAAAGAATTACGAATCATTGATTTTGGAAGTGCAAGTAATTTAAAAAAGCAAGACTCGGTTAATTTTAAAAATACTTTAAACAGTAAAAATCTCCCTTATCTATCACCAGAAAAAACTGGCAGAATGAATCGAACGGTAGACTATAGAACAGACTTTTATTCTCTAGGAGTTACTTTCTATGAATTGATTACATCTAAGTTGCCATTTACAAATGAAAGTCCAATCGAAATGATTCACTCTCATCTCGCAAAAAATCCTACTCCTCCTTACTCTGTCTCTAATGTTCCAAAGATTCTTTCCTTAATCATAATGAAGCTATTGGAAAAAAATCCAGAACAAAGATACCAAAGCTGCTTTGGGGTAACTCATGATTTACTTCATTGCAAAAATATTTTAGAGACTAAGGGAGAAAGTTCTCTTCGTGCAAAGTCGTTTAAGTTGGGTAAAGCTGACTCAACTTCTATTTTTCGAATTCCAGAAAAATTATATGGAAGAGAACACGAAATTTCAGAATTATTTTCACAGTTTAAAATGGTTGAATCTACCGGCAAGTCGAAGATAAGCTTAATTAGCGGCTATTCCGGTGTAGGCAAATCTTCCTTAATACAAGAGATTTATAAACCTATTACAGCTTCACACGGATATTTCTTAAGTGGGAAGTTTGAACAGTTTAATCGAAATATTCCCTTTAGTGCAATCATTCAAATCTTTACAAGAATCATTCAAAACCTCTTAGGGGAAAGCAACGAAAATATTGAAGTCTGGAAAAACAAGATTCTAACTGCACTGGAGGCTAATGGCAAAATAATCACAGATATTATTCCTGAACTAGAATATATTATTGGAAAGCAACCAGATTATCAAGAGCTAACCGGACAGGAGAATATGAATCGTTTCTTTATTGTATTTAAGAAATTTATAAATGTATTTACCGCTAAAGAACAACCAATTGCAATCTTTATTGATGATATGCAATGGGCTGATAGCGCATCTTTAAATTTACTCAGTAATATATTAAAAGATCCTAATATGCGTTATTTCTACATAATGCTAGCTTACAGATACAATGAAATCAATTCTACTCATCCATTTTCTCAAATGCTTTTGAATTTAAAAGAAGAAGGGATTAAAATTGAAGAAATTCATTTGCAATCTCTAAATATTGAAAGCGTTACGCGGATGATGTCTGACACTTTGCATCTTCCGGCTACTAGCGTTAATCCTCTAGCTACAATTCTATTTCAAAAGACTTATGGGAATCCTTTTTTTCTTGTTGAATTATTCAAACTACTGCATGCCAATAAAAATATCTATTATGATGAAAATAAAAAAGTATGGAAGTGGAAGATCGATGAAATTAATAAACTTCAAATTTCTCATAATGTGATAGAGCTTTTAATTCAAAAGATTCAGATACTATCGATAGAAACACAACACCTTTTAAAGCTTGCTTCCTGTATAGGAAATATCTTTGATTTAAAAACTTTAGCAATTATAAGTAATCGTAAACCGAATGAAATATTATCTGCCCTTAAAGTTGCCATCGAAGAGGAGTTAATCAAGATTATCCAAAACAATCATCAAATATTATTTAATGTAAACGATGAAAATAAGGATATTAGTGGAATAAGTTTTCAATTTCAGCATGATAAAGTAGAGCAAGCCTGCTTTGAAAAAATTGATATTCCTGAAAGAAATCGGATACGATTTACAATTGGTAACCTCCTTCTCGATGCGGATTTGCTTTCTGAGAATGATGACAGATTATTTGAAATTATCAGCTATCTAAATTCAGGGTATAATCTTATTACAAAGGAAGCAGAAAAATGTAATGTCTTAGAATTAAATCTTAGAGCATCCCGCAAAGCAAAATCTTCAACGGCATACAATGCATCTCTTGAATTCTTAAACATTGCCATTTTATTATTTTCAGAGGAGTATTGGGCTGAGAAATATTCACTTGCATTCACTTTATTTTTCGAATACTCGGAAACTATTTATCTAACAGGTAATTTGGATTTGTCGATTGAAACGATTCTAGCAACAATTCCAAAATGTATAAATGATATTGATAAAGGAAAATTTTACAATCTGTTATTAATCATCTATTCCATTCAGGGAAATTTTAAAGCCTCCTATGAGATTATGATTAAGTCTTTGTCAATGTTTGGAATTGAAATTGAAGGAAAAGACAGCAACCAATTATTTTTAAATGAAGTAGAAAAGATAAAACAAAAAATGGGAAATAGGTCTTATTCGGATTTAATTCATCTACCTTTGAATGAAGATCCGACTCAAGAACTTATTAATACTATTTTAATAGGTTCTGCTGCGACAACCTACCAGCATGTTCCTCAACTATTTCCATACATCAATGCAAAATTGGTGAATATTTATCTTGAATACGGAAATATGAAAGATTCTTACGGTTATTCTGGATTCGGCATTGTAGTGGGGGCGCTCTTTGGAGATTATAGTGCGGCTTATCAATGTATATCGTTAGCCTACGATATAAGTATAAAATACAATAATCTTTCCTCTAAGACAAAGGCATCGAATATATTGGCTAATTATGGTAATCCTTTCGTGCATTCGCTTAAGCTTTCGGAGAAAATTAACCTGGCAGGAATTAATGCAGCCTTAGATTCTGGAGAATTTGAGCACGGAGGTTATTGTCTTGCAAATCATCCAGTAATTTTATTTTTAAGAGGAGAATCCCTTTTAAAGATTAAGGATTTATTGCCCGAGCAATTTACTCTCGCAAAAACTTTTAATCACTCTATCGCCTTCGATATTTTAAAGTCTGTAGAGTTTATTACTCAGAGTTTGACACAAGAAAAAGGAGAATTGATAGAACTTTCGACGGTGGAAAAAACATTTGTAGGATCCTTTTCTCAGAAAAGTGCAAATTGGCCTTTTGCGATTTATAAAGTATTGAAGCAATTTTCTAACTTTTGCTTAGGCTTATATGAACTATGCTTACAGCAGACAGATGAGGTCGAAAAACTTCTTCCCTATATCAGTGGGACACCGTATGTCGTTGAGCATAGATTTATTCAATCTTTAATCTATACAAGGCAATACAAATTCTTGTCGGTAATAGAAAAAGAAAAAAGTATGCAAGCATTAAATCAGAATTTGGCGCAAATGAAGGTCTGGGCAAATTCCTGCCCTGAAAACTATTTGCATCAAGTTCATTTAATAGAGGCGGAACAGTTTCGTATTAACGGAGATTTGTGGAATGCTCTTAGCTTCTACGATTTGGCAATTGAAAACGCAAAAGAACAGGGCTTTATACAAAATGCAGCACTAGCAAATGAGTTGGCAGGTATAATGATATTAGACGCTGGTAATTTTAAGTTAGCGGCACCTTATTTGATAGATGCTTTTAACTTGTATGAAGTATGGGGAGCAAACAAAAAACTTTTTCTCTTAAAAGAGAATTATTTTTTCAGGCTAAAGGAGTTAGAGTTCTTGAAGATAGGTTCTGCTTTTTATAAAGAGTATAAGTCTGCCGGAGATATTTATTCGACAGATGCAATCGAACAAATTGATTTACAAACCATGATTTTGGCTACACATGCAATTTCTAGTGAGAAGGACTTTGATTTACTATTAAAGATTGTAATGAGAATTTTATTGGAAAATTCCGGTGCAGATAAGGGCGTTATTTTAACCGTTGATAATGAACAGACAGAAATTAAATTCATAAATGAGCTTGCCTGTCTTATTCTAAATCATGAATACAAATTTAATAAATCAAAAACTACTGAGCTTGCGAACTCTGTTCTAAACAGTGCCTACAGAACAAAGCAATTAGTCTTATTGGATAACGCATATATGGATGGGATATTTACAAATGATCCTTATATTCAGAAAAATCATTCTAAGTCTATTCTTTGTTATCCCATTTTTAATCAAAACAAAATTCGTGGGATCGTATACCTGGAGAATACGTTAGCGACTAATGTATTTACAAAAGACCGAATCCATATTTTAAATCTATTGTCAACGCAGATTGCGATCTCTATTGAGAATACAAAGTTTATAAAACAATTAGATGAGTCCAAGAAAAAAGCAGAAGAAGCAAATGTGATCAAGTCTAATTTTATTGCAAACATAAGTCATGAAATTAGAACTCCAATGAATGGAATCATGGGAATGAAGTCTTTATTAGAGCAAACAAGTTTGAATGAAGAGCAAAGAGAGTATTTACGCAATATAGGTGTTAGCTCTGAATCTTTGTTAGTCATACTAAATGATATTCTTGATATTTCAAAAATTGAATCAGGAAAAATAGAAATTGAGAATATTCCATTTGAATTAAAGCAATTAGTTGAAGATTCCATCAGTGTAATAAGAAGCCGTATTACTGAGAAAAAATTGAATTTCGAATTTCAATATGATCCAGCCATTTCTAAATTTATTATTTCGGATATGGCAAGGTTACGGCAAATACTAATTAACCTTTTAAGCAATGCGGTTAAGTTTACCTTTTTCGGGAAAATTGAACTTTGTGTTCAATTGATTGGAAGAAGGGATAAATATATTATAATAGAATTCTCAGTCAAAGATACAGGGATTGGTATTGAAGAATCAAAGCAGGAAAAAATATTTGAGCCTTTTATTCAGGCTGATAATTCTATTACCCGAAAGTATGGAGGAACTGGATTAGGACTTGCTATTTCAAAGAATCTTGCCAATTTATTAGGAGGAGAGATTAGTGTTAAATCAGAATTAGGCATTGGAAGTATTTTTACACTTCGGATGAAAGTTTTATTTCATGATAATTTTGAATCTATTTCAACTTCTGAAAAGATATTGCAAGCAATGGAAGAAGAGTCTACTAAAAAGATTTCCATTTTATTAGTGGAAGACAATCTTATGAATCAAAAAGTAATTGTTCGATTGCTTCAAAAAATGGAATTTGATGTAGACTACATAGCGACTAACGGAATAGAAGCAATTGATATCTTTCATAAAAAGCAAATAGACATTATCCTCATGGACATTCAAATGCCAGAGATGGACGGAATTGAGGCAACCAAGTTTATAAGAAGTAAATTCCCCAAAAGAAAACAACCCATCATCATTGCACTTACTGCGAATGCAATGGTTGGTGATCGAGAAAAATACATTGAAGCAGGAATGAATGATTATATCAGCAAGCCCGTTACGCCTAACGATTTAAAAGAAAAGCTGACTTTCTGGAAAGGAAAAGTGTGATTTGCCACAGAGGCACAGAGACACGGAGAGTTTTGTAAAGAGTTTGGTTTTCAAAAAAATAATTATTTAGACAGGATTAGTAAGATTGATAGGTTACAAAGAGAGTTTACTTGTGCACATAACTCCTTTGTCATTTCTCTCTGTCTCAGTGCCTCTGTGGCAGATATTTAATTTTTAACTCACGGATTGAACGACTGTTCTTACTAGTTCGGGGATAACAGGGAGTAAGTCCTCGGGAGTTTGGAAATGTCTGGCGAAGGTTGCTTCTTTTTGGAATAGGTCAAAGTAGTCTTGCTTTTGGGAGTCGATGTTAAAATAAATCAATTTAATTCCAGAATTGATTACTTCTCTCATTGCGATGAGTGTGTCGTCTAATGCGTCTTTGCCGGAGTAGTTGTCTGCACTCGGTCTACCATCTGTAATTAAATAAAAGTATTTCATCTCCGCGTTACTTTCTAAGAGTGTAGAGTGGATGTAACGTATAAAATCTCCATCTCTATTTGCAGAGTCTGACACAAAAGAAGAAACAGACTCTATCGTTTCAGCCTTATAAATATTGGTCGAAGTCGCAGAGTTAAACGCGTATATGTTTACATTCTTTGTGATATAAGAAAGGGCCTGCGCAAATATCATCGCAAATGCTTTTTCAATATCTAGGATTGTATCATACTGCATCATCTCTTTTGGAGTAAGATCAAGCATTATTACAGGAAGTCCATTTACCATCTTAGGAGTTCCCGTCTTGTTGATTGGTTGAATGAGCATATCCGTCGAGCCGCTAATATCAAGACCAATGATAATTTCAACCGAGCGAGTGTTCTCTCTAAAAATATCTAAGAACTCAACAGAGCCAATACGAGATGGGTCACTTAAAATTTCAATCAGCAACTCCATATTTAACTCTCCTTCAAAAGAAGAAGTGTCTTGCATTTCTTGGACTGTAGGAAGGAGAGCGGATAATTCCCGTAATACTTGCTGTGAAATATACTGCCACTTTCTAAATTTCTTCATATAAAAAGAATCAATATCTCTTACTCTAAATTCTTTTAACTCGGTCAGTCTAGTTCTAGACTTTGTTTTGGGGTCAATCGAGTATATCCGCTTAGAGCGAGACTTTGGATTTTTCTTTTTACCTTCTTTCTTATGTGGCTCATCTTCTTCGTTTAAATCGGAATCGGATTCTTTTGATTTGTCTTTGTCTTTTTTTCTCTTTTGATTCTCTGCTATTAAATCATC
>Ga0075156_10001720_pt1 | contig 11988 bp, 9 predicted proteins | sample JI81AbrownDNA_FD_70966 | JGI IMG/M metagenome (GOLD analysis project Ga0075156, IMG submission 70966) | Wastewater effluent complex algal communities from Wisconsin, to seasonally profile nutrient transformation and Carbon sequestration -... | ecosystem: Engineered > WWTP > Effluent > Algae...
TCTTCATTGATCGTCATGATTCCGAGTTCTACGGCTTTGTCCAATTTAGAGCCAGCACCAGGTCCATATAACAGATGAGTTGTTTTTGAGGAAACGGAGGATACTTTTCTTCCTCCGTGTCGGGTAATGATTTCCATTGCTATGTCTCTCGGTTGAAAACGTTCAAAACTACCAGTAACGCACCAGGATTGCCCAACAAATGGTTGTAAGGCACTCTTTTCAATTTCATCCGTTGTGAACTTTACTCCAAACGCGATAAGATCTTTTATCAATTTGTTGGTTTCTTTATCTTTTGTATGCTGTAAAAGTGCTGCGATCGTTCTTGGACCAATTCCGTGAATGGATTTTAATTCTTCTTCCGCATTCGTTTTTTTCGCTAGTTCAACAAGTTTAGCCCAAGAATCGACGCCTGCCTCGATTAATATTTCAGTAACTTTTGGTCCAATTTCATTTAAACCCAAGGAAGGTAGAGTAAAACGAAAATCTTTTTCCTTCGATTTTTCAATTCCAGAAAGAATGATTTGGACAGATTTTTCACCGAATCCATCTAATTCTTGTAATTCGGCTTTGCGTTTGTGTAAATTGTACAAGTCAGAAATTTTTTGAACCCACTTTTTCTCATAAAAAAGCTGAATTTGTTTTTCACCGAGTCCTTCTATATTCATCTGTTTTTTGGAACAATAAAATATCAGTGTATTTTTTTCCCTCTCTGGACAGTGACGATTGGTACAAAAATAATCTACCGACTCATCAACTTTTACTAACTTAGTTTTACAAGAAGGGCACTTCTCTGGTAATTGGAATACGCCTAGCTTAGGTTCGGTGATTACTTTTTCTACTGCAGGAATAATTTCTCCGCGTTTCGATATCAATACTCTGGCTCCGATGCCGGCGCCAAGTTGGTCGATGTAATCTTGGTTGTGTAAGGTGGCGAATGTGACAGTTGTCCCAGCAAGTAAAATTGGAGTCACTTTGGCCCGAGGTGTAATTTTACCAGTTCTTCCTATGGCAAAGTCGATTGCTTCAATTTCGGTTTCCTTCATTAAAGCATCAAATTTAAATGCACGAGCCCACCTAGGAGAATGGGAAGTTTCACCTAGTGCTTCTCTTTTTTCTAGGAGATTGAGTTTTATGACTAACCCATCAACGGGGAAGGGCATCGTATCCTTTTTGTTTTTAAAGCTTGTGATTTTCTCTATTAACTTAGACCCTGTGATGATTTCGGTATCTGGTGCTAAAGGAAATCCATCCTTTTTTAAAATTCCAAGTATATCTTCATGGGTTGATATGCCTTTTCTTCCATTTCCGAAATAAGCGTCATAAACATATATCCTTAGCGGGCGTTTAGCGACTTCGCTGGGATCTTTGTGTTTGATTGAACCTGCAGATAAGTTTCTTGGGTTAGCAAACTTCCCACCATATTCTTCATTGAATTCTTCAAAATCGGAAAAATTCATGAAAATTTCGCCACGTACAGTGACTGTATTTTTTGATTTTAGCGAGTGTGGTAGATTTGGTATTGTTTTTACATTCTCTGTGACTATATCTCCAATTCCACCGCTTCCTCGCGTAACACAAGTTTCTAATTTCCCACCTACATAATAGAGCAAGATGGAAGCACCATCAATTTTCCACTCCAACGAGTATTCTAAATCATTCCCAGTTTTTGTGATCCAATCTTCTAACTCGGTGGTGTTATAGGTATTCTCTAAAGACAACACCGGAACGAGATGTTTAAATTTTGTAAACTGTGAATTTAAATCGGAGCCGACAGATTTGGTTGGAGAATTTTTTTGAATCCAATTCGGGTATTCTTTTTCTAAGGATTTGAGTTCATCCAGGAGCGCATCATACTCCGAATCCGGAATGGTAGGCTGGTTTTCTTTATAGTATCGGTCGTTATGCGAATTTAATTCTTTAGTTAGCGATTTAATTCGTTTTTTTATTTTTTCTTCTGCTTCCAATCAATAAATTCCTGATTGCATATACTCTTCTGGATCTAATTTACCTTCATCTGTCTGGAGAATTTCGTAGTGAAGATGTGGACCTGTCACATTTCCCGTTGCCCCTACTTCTGCTATTAGGTCTCCCTGCTTTACATCTTGTCCAGCTCTTACGAGTATGCGTGAACAGTGACCGTACAAAGTATTGTATCCAAAATCATGTTGGATGATGATGTGGTGACCATATCCGACATTGCCATAGGAAACTTTGATTACTCGACCCGGAGCCGTAGCGTAAATCGGAGTGCCTGTTGCGTTGGCCAAATCCACACCGTCATGATATTCCCAGTAACCAGAGGTAGGTGATTTTCTCATTCCGAACGGAGATGTCATGTTATACGAATACATTGGATTATGAAGTGGTGTAGCAGATAAAATAGAGGCGCGATGGTATAAAAAATCAAAATTGGCATCTACTAATTTTTGGTTCGCCCCCATTTTTGATTTTAGAGTTCGCAGGCCATAAATTTCATTTAAATACTTTCTGCCTACATCTAACTGACGATCTTCCCGTTCTTCTCTTTGGAGAATTTCATACGCATTTGCCTGTATGTCGTCCTCTGAGGGTATTTTTAATAATTCCTCGTCTTGGCCATCGATTAAGGAAAATAATTCGAGTAGGTTTTCATTTAATTTAGAATATTCTTCTGTCATCTCTTCATATTGGTTGGAGTGGGCAAGGTAGGTATCGAAATAATTTCCATAGATCTCTGAGAGCTGGTTGATTTGAGATTGAGTGTTACTGGAACGAACGACGGCGAAAATGGCAATCGTAAGTAAGGAGACTAATAACCCGACAAAAAAGATGATCGTAAATACGGAAATTTGAAAATGGAAAGAACTGTCATATCCATGGGGAATGACCAAAACAGTCATTCTCTGGTGACCTTTTTCTTTGACGCGATCAATCTGTTTCTTGATTTTAGGATTGTCCTGTGAGAAAACAGATTTTAAGTCTTCGATTTTTTTCTTCATGAGCCATCTCAAATACTACATAGATATGACGTCGCGTTTCCTTTCCTCGGTCAAGTGGAAATACCCGCTCCAATTACTTGGCATCCTATGTCTACTTTGCCTTGCCACTGGTTTTTTCGTCGATTCGCGTTTTGAAGCGGCCTACGAAAATTCCATACATTCGGCAAACGTTCAAAACTTGCCAGACGCTCAAGTTGCTATCATTCCAGGAGCATCCGTCCATGGTCGTACCCCCTCAACAATTCTTTCTGATCGATTGCAATGTGGCTTGGAACTTTATCAGGCAAAAAAAGTTAAAAAAATCCTTCTGTCGGGTGACAATGGCCAGATCGATTACAACGAATTGAAACCGATGCTCGACTTTATGTTACGAAACCAAGTAAAACCAGAAGACTTGTTTGTAGATCACGCCGGTTTCAGAACTCTTGATACTTTGATTCGGGCAAAAGAAGTGTTCCAAGTAAACGATGCTATTTTTGTGAGCCAAAACTTTTTTTTACCGAGGGCAATGTATCTGGGAAACAAATTGAACTTATCTATTTTTGCGTATGAATGTAACTTAAGAACCTACAAAAAAGAAGGCTTCTACGGTTTGCGCGAATTTTTTGCCAGGCAGTTAGCATTCTGGGACATCATTTGGGATACTCCACCAAAATATCTGGGGGATCCATTTCCGATTGAAGGTAGCGGGCTAGCTACTTGGAAAGGTTCTATTTATTAACGATAAAAATATTTGAATCTTTTTTTTCCTGAGACTTGTGCTTCGAATGAAATTTATTATCTCTCTCTTCCTAGCGTTTTTTTCCACAACGATGACTGTGTCTTTTATGATCCAATTTTCCAACCAGATTGCTGCCAGTTATTGATGCTTAAATGAACCAACAAATAATATCCCACTTTCGTTTGCGTCGAAGTCTAATGAGAAGCGGGAAGCTAAACACTCGGTGTCATTGCATTAGTTTTATACTCTTTCGATCGCAGTGTTAGATATTACATTTTGAAGGGAAAAGGAAATTTCATGAAATACAATCATACGTTTGTTGGTTTCACATTGGCTCTCTCGTTACTGACGAGTAATTTATTTGCGTCTGAAGTTTTAAGGAAAGAAATTAGTTTTTTTGTCGATCATACGACAAAAAATGTTACGGGGATTTGTAACGAGATTAATTTAGAAACAGTAAATCTTCAACAATCAGGAAAAAAATACTCCTTAAAATCTCCTTTTCTAATCACAATTCCTGTGACAAAAATTTCATCAGGTGACGATGGTCGGGACTCTCATATTCACGAGATTCTAGGATTTCCAGAATTTCCAAACGTGCTCATTAAAATTGAAACAGTTTCTCCGGACGTTGATGGTTATGTGGTAAAAGGAAAATTGACTATTCACGGGAGAACAAAAGACTTTTCTTCTGTCGCTAAAGTTGATTCGGTTGACCCAAATATTATTCTAGTTGATGGCAAAGTCATAGCTAAATTTTCAGAATATGAAATAGAAAATCCATCACTACTTTTCATGAAAGCAAAGGACAATATTGAGATAAAATATCTGTTTCAAATAAAAGTGAAGTAGACTCATTTTTCGTTCATAAGCATAATTAGGCGATTGTATTTGATGATGATCTTTTTTGTCATCTCTTCGCCTTTTTTATTTATATCCGGATGATATTTTTTTAATAGTTCCTTAAATTTTTTTTTGATATCCCCAATCGTTGCTTCTACTTCCAAATCGAAAAACGAAAGAAGCTCTTCTAATTCTAAATTCAACTTCTTTTTGATCTTTTTCTTTTTCGGTTTCTCTGATCGAAGACGACCGAATAATTCGTAATAAGTTCTGTCTCTAAATTCTTTGGTGATGTCTCGGAAATTTAATATTTTCGTCGGGATCAGAGCATGTAAGTAATCTCTTAAAAATTCTTCTGCGCCATACTCCGGATGAATATTATGGAATTCTAAAAAGAAAAAAATGGCACGCTTGACAAAAAAATCAATCTCAAACTTGTCCATGAGATAAGAATCTACTGCATCATCAAAATCGATAGTCGCCGTAGCCAGCAGCAGTAATAATTCTTTATCCAATTTATGATTTTCGACTGTTCGTTGAATTAATGACTTATAGGATTCACGCAGTTCATACAGAGGTCTCTCGCTTAAAAAGATTCCTGCTTTTAGGAAATCATTTGGTATGTCATCAAGATCAAGAATTTCTGTCAGGAAATCGATTAAATAATCCCCGTCGACTTCATGGAATCCGCCAGTAAGGGACATTTGCGGTTTCGTACTTCGGAATTGATAGATTTTTCTGAGACAGTCCTCTTTTCGAATCTCTAGAAGTTCAGCTAATCTATCATAACTTAAAAACCAATGCATGGAGTCACTTTGGTTTTGTAATTCAAAAATCACATCACTTAGAACTTGTTTAGATTTATTTAGATCTAACTTCGATACCATTTCTCTGAATTGAATCCTTTTACCAAAATAGCAAGGAGTTTCTTTTTTGCTAGTGAAACCTCAAGACTTTTGCGTAATTGGAACTATGAACCATCATATTTCTGATCACCCTTCCTTAAAACCCTATGATATTTCAAATTACCGAGGTCTTCGCGGAAAGAATTTTTATGAATTAGATCAGGCATTGAAACGCATGGTTTTTCGATACACGGAATCTTTCGATCAGGAACACAAACAAGCCTTAGAATCTCACCTCAATGGTTATGGGGTGCTTGTTGGAGGCGTTCTGGACGAGCTTACTGAAAAAAGCCATAAAGAGGGAAAATATGGAGAGGTCATAAAATTTGATCGGACAGGTGAACGTGTTGATTCGATTCTGTATTCTCCCGAGCAAATTGAGTCCAGAAAAATATCCTACGAATATGGAGTCGTCAATTTAGATTTTCACAAAGAATGGAAATTTGATTTTCCGAATATTCACCGTTATGCGCTAACTTATTTAATGAATTTGAATGGGGAAGGAGGAGTTGCCTGCCCCCTTGCGATGACCGATGGAATGATCCTCGCAATTAAAAAGATTGGTTCTGAAAAACAAAAAGAGAAGTATTTACCACTAGTCGCAGGACAAGGAAGTTCATCTCATTTCATGGCCGGACAATATGTAACGGAACGTGTCGGTGGTAGCAATGTATCAGCGAATCGAACCATTGCCAAAAAATCAGAAAACGGAAAATGGTCGTTAACTGGCGAAAAGTGGTTTTGTTCCAATCCAGGCGACCTTTGGGTAACAACTGCAAAGTTGGAAGGGACAAATACAATTGGTATGTTTTTAGTCCCACGATTCAAAGAAAATGGGGAACTCAATGGACATCATATACTTAGAAAAAAAGACATCATCGGCTCTCGTGGAAAGCTCACTGTTGAAATTATTTACGATAATGTGGAAGCGGAGGAATTTGGAAGACCCGGACATGGAATAGTCAATCTAATCAGATATATTATTAAGGTTTCCAGGATTCATGTAGGTCTTGGTGCTTGCGGAAATGCGAGGCGAGCAGTAATGGAAGCTCTCGAATATGGAAAATGGAGGACTGCTTACGGTAGACATGTGAATGAGTTTCCAAGTTTTTCAAGATCTCTCGTTGAAATGCAAATTCTGCAAACCGCAATGACTTTTGTAAATTTTAGATCGGTTCACTTGAGCGAGACAGAACATGGAGCAAGTGAAATATTAATCCCACTACTAAAATATAAATCATCTTCCCAAGCGAGCACGATCACACAAAGAGCCATTCTTTGTTTAGGTGGAAATGGTATTGTCGGTGACTTCTCTCCTTTGCCCCGCTTGCATAATGATTCCATCATAAATGAGACATGGGAGGGTACACATTTAATCATAACCGATCATTGTTTGCATGCTCTTCAAAAAAGAAAAGTATTCTCTGATTACGCTTCATTGATAGAAAATTTAACCATCGACTCTGATAAGTTCTCTGAGCTTAGTTATGCGAATGAAATAATTAAGAAAAAATACTTAGAACTACTTGATGCATTAAATCAAAAATCGAAAGAGTGGCGAGAAATGAATCGTATTTATATTTCCGATTTAGCTTATGGAATCGTCGCACTGGCTGAATTGATTGAACAATCTGTTTTTGATTTTAAAAGTTCTTCAAAATCAATTTACGTGGATTTTGCAAACGGATTTGCAGAAATATTTGAATTTGGTTTGGATGCTCCAAGAAAAGAGAATGGTATTTTTATGCGGAAAGATTCGATTTCTTCCATTCTAAACTATTAAAAGTGTCAAATATCATTTTGTTACTTCTGTGTTTCTGCCTAGGAATTGTTTTTCGGAAATCAAACAAGTTTCCAGAAAATACTCCCCAAGTATTGAACACATTTGTGTTAAATGTATCATTGCCCGCATTGGTATTGCGTCACATTCACGAAATCCAAGTTTCAGCAAATATCATTTTACCTGCTATCATGCCTTGGATCATTTTTACGATTGCATCGGGTTTTTTTTTCACACTAAAGTATTTTCAACTCATTTCTCCGAAAACAGCGGTTTGTTTGGTTTTGACGGCTGGCCTCGGGAATACTTCCTTTGTAGGAATCCCCTTACTGGAGACTTATTTGGGAGAGGAATCAATTGGTTACGCAATTGTTTCTGACCAGCTTGGAACTTTTTTAGTTTTAAGTTTTCCGGGTTTGATGATTGCCACTTTGTCGGAGGGGAAGTCTTGGAATCTTTCTAGTTTGCTAAAGAGAGTTCTTACCTTCGCCCCAGTGCAAGCACTTTTGTTGGCTATATTTCTCCGACCATTTCCTTATCCAGAATGGTTTATTTTAATTTTACAGAGATTAGGTGATACTTTGTCGCCGTTGGCGCTAGTTTCTGTTGGTTTTTTGTTAAACTTACGGACATTAAACGGATACAAAAAAGATTTGGCAATAGGTTTAGTATTCAAACTCATCTTCTCTCCTATCATCATTATGCTACTTTATCGAGGATTTGTCCCAGAACGATTGATGTATGAAACGATTGTTTTAGAATCCGCGATGGCACCCATGATCACATCGACCATCGTTGCTATCGATCGGAATCTCTCTCCTCATCTTGCGAGTCTGATGTTAGGTTTAGGAATTCCGATATCTTTTATCACGACATATTTTTTCCTGTACTTATTAAAAGCAGGCATTCTTTGAACTATAGATTTTTTATACTTCTTATCGTCGCAATGGTCTCCTGGGGAATTTCTTGGCCGATAGCGAAGCTAATCGCAAATCTAGTACCGATCCATGTTCTAGTGTTTTGGAGATTCTTAATTACGTTTATCTCCGTCATTCCTTTGATGTTTATATTTAAAATTCCTTTTTCTCTTAAATCGGGGAAAGAGTATTTAGATGTCTTACTCGGAGGAATAATATACACATTTTATAATCAATTTTTCTTTCTTGGTTTAACTAATGGTCTTCCGGGTGCAGGAGGAGTGCTCGTTACGACCTTAAATCCTATCGTGACTTTTTTTGTGGTAGCTGTTACATTAAGAAGAGGTATAAGCAAACGACAAATGATGGGATTATTTTTTGGATTGATTGGCGGGATGACAATTTTGAAAGTTTGGGAAATCAGTTTTGGTACGCTCATTCAGTCAGGAAATTTATTTTTTTTATTATGCGCCTTTACTTGGGCAACCCTTTCCTTAAATAGCCAAAGGTCCGGTAAGAGTATGTCTCCGATCACTTATAGTCTATATGTTTATGCAATCGGTTCGGTCATTGAATTTATTTTCTCTTTCAATGACCCGAAGTTAATGGCTGTCTGGAATTTAGGAGCGAGTTTTTGGTGGAGTGTATTTTATCTCTCGGTAATTTCTACTACATTTGGAACTACTGTTTATTTTTATGCTGCGACCAGGTTAGGTTCTGATATTGCAAGTTCCTTCATATTCATCGTTCCTCTATCAGCCTATATCTCAAGTATTATAATGTTAGACGAAAAGATTCAGATACCGGTACTTGTCGGAGGTGGATTTGCGATTATAGCTGTTTATCTTATTAATTCAGGAAAACATCATTTGAAAATAAAATCGACGCCCGAAAATTAATACTTTTTGTCCTCATCTTCAGGAATCATTGATCCATAATAATTAATGAGGGATTCAATCTTTGAGTGAACCGTACGATTAGATTCTTCAATGAGTTTTCTTTTTTCTAATAGTTTTTTGCCTTTTGCCCAGATTTCATCCGGGTCTTTCGTTAAATAATTTCCATTGTGCCTACCGATAAAGTCTTCTATTAACATCAGAGCTTGCGAGACTTCTATATGGTGCTCATTCTCCATTAGTATTCTGGAAATAATTTGATTTGGTAATAGTTTGTGATACTGTTTCCACCCTTTTGTGATTCTGTATGACAATTCTAACGTTGGATCTTCATTGTGAGCATACTCCGAGATGGGTATAGGATCACAAAATTCGACGTAAATATTTGTTCTTTTGGATAAAAATGCTGTCATGCTTAATTCTTCTGGAATATCGCAGAATTGATTGTCTTCTGGTACACTTTCGTAAGAAACAGAGATCGGTACGATTACAATCTCAGTACCCGAACTTCTAAAGGCATTAACAGCCGTAGTAAGCAAACCAGTTTTCACAGGAACGATGGCTCCCGTTCTTGATCTTGTCCCTTCTGGATAAACGAGAGAGGGGATGCCTTGTTCTAACATCACTTGGGAATAGAGGGTGAGGCATTCTAGGTAAAGGCTATTTCGCGTTCTCTCTCTATCAACTGCATAAGCCCCTAGAGATTTTAACATCCATTCCCAGAAAGGATTGGACATAAGGTTAATTCCAGCCGCATAACGCGGAACAGGCAAACCTAAATGAAAGATAGAATAAGCTACTTCAACAGAATCCAAGTGGGATCTATGAGTTGGCGCATATAAAATATTATATTTTGCGGAGAGAGCTTTGACGACTTCCGTTTTTCCTCCAATATGCGGAATCATAGATCCTTTTAAAAAACCACCCGAAAAAAGTCGAATAGGCGCAATAAATCTTAGGAGAGACTCTCGAACAGTCGGGCTATAATTATCAGCAATCTCTTTCACATAGAATCGAATTAGTTCTTTAATATAACTGGAATCTTCATCCTTTCCAGCGTGATGAAATTTTTGCCAAATTTCGATTTCATTGCTAAATTTTGTTATATCCAAATTTTGATGCTTTCGCTTAGCTTTTGTTAAGCGTTTACTTGTGGATTCAATGATAGCTGTGGATTGTTTTTTTATCCGCGAAACGCTACCTTGCGAATTGTTTACGTGTTTCAATATCCTGTCTTCTAATAAGGCGAGGAAGTCGATTCCTGATGTTAACGTTAATCCCTGTTTTTTCGGGACTACCAATGGAGGTGCGATTACCGTGGAAGGTTTACCACCTTGAATATAATGAATGAGTGCTTCCGGCGGTTGTTTTCTAGTGAGCACATCAAATAAAATGCGGTGAAGTGTAAAAGGGAGCCTAATTTCATTTGCCAATTCGATGAGAATACTCAATGCATAAGTACCTTCAATATTATCATGCCAACGATCTGATTCTCTTTCGATGAATTGTTTCGGAGCAAAAAATATTTCGAGCTTATCTACAATCGAAAGTTTCTCCTGGCCACTCAATAACTCCCCAACAATTTTTCTGCCAAAATTTCTATTGCGACTCTTCTTGCTTGTCGCAGTTGCAAGAAAATCAGCAAGTCCAGACCTACCCATGACAGTATCCGGTCTGGCGCCATATTTCATGGCTAAATCCCTCGCTTCTTGAAAGCCAACTGACAGAAGTTCGCCCAATAAATTCGAACCATAATTCGGCATCAATGAAATGATACCCGAAGCGATAGCCATTGGATTTTTCGCAACACCGATGATTTCCATTCCATGCATATCGTCAGTGGTAGAGGTATGAATTTTGTTAGATGAAAAAATTTCCGCTATATAATCGGCGGTTCGCGGATGATCTGAACCAATATTGAAAAACGAGTACTTGCCTTCCATAATTTCTGCAATCATTGACGGTCCGTTTGCGACAGAAATTTTTGACGTCGTTAGTTTTTTCTCTTTAAGTAAAAAATCTAGATATTGGCTATAAGTAGTAAATCCATACTTTTTCCGGTATTTATTATCTAAGATTCCTTTGGTAAAAATGGAAAAAACAAAATCGTTTCGAATATCGATCATATCAAGCAAAGAATGGATGTTATCTATAAACGATCGGGAAGGAACGGCCACATGAAATGCCCAATCATCTCTTCCAAAAGTTTCAAGACTTGAAACGATTTCAATGTGATCCGGAATATCGAGTGATATTCCCATAATTTCCGTTTGGCGCCTTTTTTTGATCGATTCTACTAATTCCTTATCGGGAATCCAAAGCACAACCTCATCGTATTTCTGTGCAACCAATGTAGCTATGATTAGCCCCATCGGTCCGCTCCCTAGTACGGCTTGCCTTAAGTCGTTATAGGCGATTGGCATAGTATATTTAGTTATTTTTCTTCGGATTTTCCGAAGAAACGAGTCGCTATCTCTGGAAAATAAGCGCCGACAAGGATAAAAGCCAGACCAATTAAATTAGCCATTGAAAAAAGGCGAAAGGGAGTGGCACCACGATCCAGTCCGACATTAATCACACAAATAAACCAGCCCCCAAAAATCAGAGCGAGACCACTAATATGAAAAATTATTTTTTTAATCACTTTAAAAGCTCCTGGAAAAACTGTTTTAGTTGAAACAGTTTTGTCTGGAATTAAAATACCACTACCGAAGGAAAACGTCAAGCTACAATGAAATTATACCACATTCTTATTTGTGCGATCCTTGTTTTGCCATCTTTTTTTAATATATACGCAATCTGGTTTAATCTTACACAAATACAAGAAATCAATTTAGCTATCGCTCTTTTGGCGGCTTATCTCTGGATTTCAGAACTCATCCCCCTTTATATAACGGGACTTCTCATTCTGTTCCTGGAGCTTTTATGGCTTCTCCCCTCCTGGGGAG
>Ga0075156_10001722_pt1 | contig 11983 bp, 17 predicted proteins | sample JI81AbrownDNA_FD_70966 | JGI IMG/M metagenome (GOLD analysis project Ga0075156, IMG submission 70966) | Wastewater effluent complex algal communities from Wisconsin, to seasonally profile nutrient transformation and Carbon sequestration -... | ecosystem: Engineered > WWTP > Effluent > Algae...
AAAAGCAGCCACTGTTTGGACAGATGATGATGTGTGCTAAAGATTATCTACTGTATGATATGGAGGATGTGATATCAAAAACACATGATGCCAAGTTTATTGTGGAGAAAATATATGAAATAATTGATGAGATCAAAGAGAAGTATGGCATTCTTGTTATTGCTGTTGTTCTAGATGGAGCTAGGAATGTCACAAAGCTCAGAGACTAATAGCTGGGGATGTAGACTGCAAGCACCTTATTTTAATATGGTGCAATGCTAATTTGTTCAGTCTACTCTTTAGGGAATATTTCACAAAAACAAATCAAAAGATTCATGTTATGAAATATGCACTATTCTTTATGATGGAATCAACTGGTTCAATAACCATCGAGTAGCTCTTGGGCTTTCAAAGTTAGAACAAAGTGCAATTAATGGTGAAGATAGTTCTCTTTGCACACTTGATGCAACTAGATGGAACTCTGTATGTGATGCTGCAAAATGTTTTCAAAAATCAAATAAGCCAATTAGAAGTTTGATTTTTGTGAAAAGAGATATATTGGAATCAATCCCTAAAACAAAGCAGCAAGAGGAAAAAGCAACATATCTCTTTGTATTGAATGTTTCTATTGAGCTAGTGTCTCCATTGTCATTGTGCGTGGATTGGACACAGTCAAATAATGCGACAATGAGTCAGACAGTTGCATCACTATGTTATTTCTATCATTTCTACTTCAATCATTGTTCTGACTCTGGTGTTTATATGATACACTGTATCGGCCATTGTTGGAAATATCTTGACAAACAGGCATATTTAATTGCATACTTTCTTGATTTGAAGTTTTAGTTCCTGGAATCAAAGTTGATTGGTTTTCACTTTCAACAGTTGTTGATTAACTTTATACTCAAATTTTCAGAGTTGTGCCGGTCAACATATTGAGTGAGATTTCTATTTATAAAAAGATGGACAACCATCAATTGCAGCTTTGAGACAAGGCAGATGTTTTCTGGAAAATTAGCAAAGGACAATTCCACAACTTGCCAAGCTTGCTCTTCTTCTACTCAATATTCATACTCAAGGTGCTCGCTTGGAGCATGTTTTTAGTGCAAGTGGTATTTATTATAACGGCCATAAGTAATAGACTTGGACACCGGAAAATCCTTAAGATGGTTCATGTAAAGATCGATCTTCTCTCCAAGGACCCAAGGCCTCTAAGGATGAAAGGGTTGTTGATAAAGGCAATGATAAGGAAGCAGTTGAGGAACTTGAGAATTACAATGAAAAGGAGAAAGATGAAGGTGAACAGGATGAGAGTGATTCAGGTGTGGTGGATATTTCATTTTATTATAATGTGGATCAGTGCAGAGTGATGAGGAAGAAGTGACAGTGATCAATGATGAAGTTGTGTTTTATTCAAACATAGGCCTTGCTGCATTGATTGACCTCAAATTTTACTGGAAAAGTTTCTTTCAATCACTGAAGTAGCAAAAAAATAGGAAATTTAAGGTCTTAATTAAGCCATAAAATGGAAACGCTTTAAGGTTCAAGGCAAAAAAATATTTAAGGCCTTAATGTACAACGCTGTGTGGACCACATAGATGTCAGCAGCATGCTTTCATGAAGTCTGGAAGTACATTAGCAACTATTAGTAGCTCTAATTTCAGTGGAACGGCAGCAACGTATCAGGACAGCAGTTCTAATAGTACTGCAGCTATGTACTGACCAAAGTTTATAGTTCGCCAGGGCCCCCCTTGCACCTATAACCCTTAAAAAGTCACAAATCTCGAAATTCATTGGCCATTTCGACTCAACTTTCCACAAAACATGGGGACCATTTTCTTCTGAATAATTTGTCATCAGCAAGAGAAAGTTAAGAAGCTGAGTGTTAATGACAAAATCAGTCGTGCAAGCCTTATTACTCACTTAAATACACATCTAAATAATAGTGCAGAATATAACAAAGAAATGGCAGAATCTGAATCAAAAAATGGAATCACCAGATAAACTTTCTGGTGATGAGCAGCATTAAAGCAGACTTTTTAAATGCACATGTAAAGTTGACTGTGGATAACTATCTGCAATTAAATATTGGAGAATCTCAGTCATTCATGACTGCCAACTCACTAAAACACATGCCCTAGGCAGAATAATGGCAATCACGCACATCATCAAACAACACATATCCACCTAACTTGCAGAACCTTATGAATGCAATGAAAAGATCACCTACACCACTGCAGGAAAGTTCATCCTGTTTCACCTTGAAAACTTGCTCAAATCAGACCAATTTTCATACTTTTATCTCCTGCCCAAAGTCCACAAGAACCCCTGGACCACATGGCCCATAGTTTCCTATAGCTGATCTCTCCTATACGGCATTGCCAAATGGCTAGATGGTACTATACAAATGATACTAGATCGTATCCCCTACACTGTTTGTAGTAGTAAGGACTTCGTAGATCAAAAGATCTCAACCAATACCTTTACCATCCTCCTTGTTCCAGCCACTCACCAGGAGTCATCCAATCCCTGGTAAATGGTTTTGTCTACAGAGAATTCACCCTCTGCACAAGTATCCCCTCCCGCAATGAATACCTCTGACGATGCTACCAATGCTTACTCGCACAGGGCCACCCAGCAAATCTCATTTGCTCAGATCTCGATCAAGCAATGAAGAAACACCTGGCCACCACAAAACCTCACACACATACATGGCCACCCTCCAATGAAAGAATTATCTTCCTTCATGTGAACTATCACAACAGAGGCCTGCTGCCAAATAAGATACAGAGACTCTTCAAGTAGACTATCTCAAATCCTTCAAACAGACAACCCATTATGGAAGTAAAGAACCAACATGGCGCGACACTAAAACCCAAGCTAGTCATCTCCTACAACAGAACCAAGAACTTGGGTGACCTTCTATCATTGAGAAAAACAGGCCCCTACATGGAGAAGGCAACGTCTGCACCCTGCTGAATGCCCATGCGAAATGCTCCTGTCTCCCAAATTTTTATCCCTAAACCAAAATTTTTACCGCCCATCATACAATACTCTCAAAAATACCCGTCAACTGCCAACACATGTTGATTGTCCTGATTTAAATGTGCACATGAATTTAAAAAGTGACAAAACTTTAAAATGATTCCCTCGCGTGCTACAACCAGAACATATGGCTGAAAATAACATCAAAAATCTTCTAAAAGACTCAATCCTACAAGCAACAGGATTCGAATTTTTTACAAGATCTGAAATAAGCCAACTGATAAAGCTGCTGTGAAAGCCTAGATTTAATTCATTCTCTATTAATTTATGCTTTGGGACTTTCCAAACAAGTATTTAGAGGATAAAGTTAGAGATTGTTTATTACCCTAACCCCAACCCAAAAATTACTACACCAATTCAAATACACTGAAAAGATAGCTACAAATACAGAAAGAGTTGGCAATAACTGCCATGAATAGCTTTTTAAAAGGTATGTATTTCTCTATAACATTAAACCACTGGACAAAAATTGCCAATAAAAATAATGCTGCACTTGTGTTGCACACAATCAATAATTTTGTATTGAAAAAATTAACTTTGTTCTGCTTTAAGGATGAGGGTGGGTCCACTTCCATCGAAATGTATCATCAGCTAAGTTTTGAGATGGAAACATGGAGTCTTTCTGTCACAAACTTTGTTGAAATGGTTACAGACACTGCCTACAAAGCTGGGGAAGCCAGTAGAGGAAAAAATTGCCAGAACAGTGCCGCATTACTGTGCTGAAAATACTCTACAGCTTACCACACAGAAGGCCCGCAGTGGAGATATTGTTGCAAGATTTAGAGGCAGAGGGGGAGATGAGAGAGATATTGTTGAAGCCTTGAAGAAAGCTCAAGATCATGTATCTTGTATCACATAAGAGTCAATTGCCATTTGCAAATTCGAATCATGCAGCTGTCCAGAGGAGAATTTCCACTGAAGGTGTGGCACTTGGTTTGATGAAGGATGTTGAATCATGTATGAGTTTGACCCATATGGTGCTACAAAGATTCTTGGTTTCGAAGCCTTCTATAATTTATATGTTTTCAGAAGAGTTTTGCAGTTTTGCAATGAGAACAACAAGACAAGAGAGCCTTACTCAAATGCTTTGCACTATCAAGAATGACTTTGAAGTCATAACTGATGTTTTCCATGTGCTATTCCCTTTCAAAGTGGCTTAAGAAGCCTTTAAAGGTGAAAAATATGTCAACCTTTTACCCATGATTATCCCTAAACTTGGAATCAGTTACAATTTTACAACATGCTGTTTCAGATGAATCATGATTTTAAAAAGATTGGGGTAAAGATATAACATACAGAGTGCATACTCACCAAGGTGACAGAGGCCAAAATAACAGGAACTCCTATGCTTGCATTTTGGGCATCCGTGGTGGATTCTCGCACCAAAAATTTCACAATCAAAATTTTGTCAAGGAGTGACAAAGAATCTCTTTGAGGTGATATCTGTGATGAAAATTTTGCAACGCATCAACAACATCAAAAACAAGCAGTGTTCACGTGCAAGAAATCCCAGAACAATTGCTTTACCAAAACAAAAGCAACAGTAGAACTGCATAAATCTATATACCGTAAATAGCACTAGTTGAACATCAGCGCTCAAGAAGAACCAAAACTCATTTTTGTGCACATTTGTCAGCCGCTCATTCAGAAACAAATTTATCGAAGAATTTCCGTTTAGTCTGAATAGAGTATTATAATTGCATTATTTGTACTATACAACATGTCTAACTTTCTCTTCCATCCACCTGGAATAACTACAAAAAGCATTGGGATAGACTGTAGCACACATGGTAGGTCATGTTATGAACATCACATATGTGGGTCATTGCTTGCAGAAGATGTTGTTGTTTGCTTTCAAAGGTCACAGATTCTTGTTGATGATTAAGAGGAGTCTAACATTGTTGCCTACCATGTTTTGGATGGAATCAATTGCTGTTGTATTGGTCTCCTTAAATTTGAGTTAACAAGATGACCTCTATGAAGTGTGCTAGCACAGATAAGCAGCGTGCGTCCAGGCAAATGTGTTTTTTGTAATCTTCTATTGTTTACCTGAAGAAACGATTAAACAGAAGACAATCAACGGCACAGATGACAAAGATAGTGAAGATTTGCAAAATAAGATAACTTGGTTATAAAAAGTTAAGCATCTAACACTAAAACACTTTACATCTTGTTTTAATTCAATTAATAGTTAAATCTATTAGTCTTTAAACCATAAACAGCAAGAAATAAATCTCATTTTTGAAAGTGCATGTCTTATTTTGCTTCCATGAACCTATTCCTTGATCATTGCCACGAACAATGTTCGGATGGCACACAAGATAAGGTAAGCATGTTTTTATCATCAAAGCTTGAAGGGAGACATACCATCTTCTCAGTGTTGTGGAAACCGACTGATGTCTCAATGATGCCATGCATTCTGCACTATTTGGGTGGAGATGTTCTGTAGTGCTTTGATTGTTCACATTGCAATTTGCTCTCTGTTTGGTGTTGATTTTTGTCCAACCATTGATACATCCCCTTCTTGGTAGGTCGGTTGTCATTTTGTCATGTACTGATTTTTACTCTATGGTCCATGACTTCCATTAGTAGCTCATCCTTCAGAGTCTTGGCTACTCTGACATCCGCAGGCTGGCAAAGGCCAGTGCATCTCCCTGGATTTTGCCGCCCTTCGACGCCTAACTCGTTAATTGGCATCAGGACCAAAGCCATCATGTGGCACCTGTAAGAATCTATTAGCAAAGGTTGAACAACATGCATGGGCACCTCACAATTTTAGGCTTCAATACCTGCTCTACCACTGCAACTTGATTACCATATCCATCCACTCAGATGTCTGACATTCATAAATACATCTGCATGGATATGTGACGAAATCCCATTTTGCAATAGACCTTCCAGAATACCTTTGAATACCCGCATACCTTTAAATACTTGACATTTTACCTGAAGCCTTGATTGTTACCACTAATGTGCCCTATTTGATATCACATGTTGGTTTGTGGTTATGGACATTGCATGCACTCTAGCAACTCTGAAGTCCTCTGCTATTAAATGTGATTGGAACTGGCGACTGATCCCTAGGAATGATGTAGTTTTTTCTCTGCCAGTTACCATAGGACAAACCAGATCCATGAATGTTGCCGCTAGTTCCTCTAATTCCTTTAGATCCCGCTGCAAAATATATGTGCCCATCTGATGATCCAATCCATGTTGCTCAATGAATTTCTCTCAGAACAGTACTTAGCAATTGCCACCCTCTCTCAAATTTCCCTTGACAATGATGAGAGACTGATAATACCCAATCATGAAGAAACAGTCATTCCTCATTCCCATAACTCAAATATGTAATGCAACAACTGCTCTTCATGCACGTGCAAAATTTGATGACAGTCCCAGGCACATAATCTTGGCGTATAATATCTCTTTTCCAGGTGATGGACTGCTTATGGTGAAGGTTTGCCAATCTGCAATCTGCTCTCATGCTGAGATCACCAACAAAAATATATTGTTGAATGTTTCTCATTGTAGCTATTTTCTCATATAAGGTAAAACGCTGTCGCATTGTTACTTGCCTGTTATACACCTGCATTTCCGGCCTTGACATCATAGATTCATCTTTTTCCTCTTCCTCCTTCTCTATCATAATAACACACACAACCACATTTATGGTATTATGGTACTTACTCACATCCTCACTTGTGTAAGTGATTCTTGTAGGTGACTTAATGAGCATTGTATGTCAAGCTGCTGCAATTCTATGATTGATACATACTGGTAGAATTTGAGAATATCTGTTTTAAGCAAAAGCCCATGTGATGTACAGCTGTGCACGGTAATTTTGGGTTTCTCCTTTGTCACAACTTTGGTAGATAAGCGCCAAACTTGATTTTCCTTATACAATTGGTGTTGCTTGAGTAGTGCTATCTTATAATTAATTGTTCACTTTTAATGACAAAAAGCTATTAGAAAGTTCGCATGTCCATTTTCATTCATCTACTGTTAATAGATTTGGCTTGAGAAAGTTCGAAACAGTGCTACACCCATTGCAAATTGAACTTAACTTTATCTCAACCATCTCTTCTCTTACTTTTATGGTTGCTTTAAGCTGAGGGCTCTCTACAAATTTCTAACAAAAAACTATTCAGAGATGACAAGAGCCACTCTCTTATCCTATTACTTTGGTACTAGATGGTATAGTAGGTCAATATAACCAGCCAAGACTTTCTTTGGCATGTTGATACCCAAAGGACTTGTCATCCTAGTAACAAGAAACAAAGGAACATAGGAACTTGTGAGGAGATCGAAGCTATTAAATAGATCTCCTTGAGTTGCTTTCTCGTCGAAGTATTGGGTAATCTATTGGCATTGTAATGCTAAATAGAAATTCCCGGCTGATGGTGTCATTCAGCCTACTTATTTTGCTCGTGATATGTGAAGATGGATTTACTGATGAATTTAGAGAATTAATCAACTTCTAATTAAGACTAAAAGGCATAGGCTGAACAGTTTTACGTGACTACAAGTGGATACAAGAAACAGCAGCCCGACCTCCACTTCCCCAACAGCCCTGTCCGCCTCAAAAATATCAGAATTTGAACAAAAGAGACGCCCGCTCTTGGGCACCCATAGTAGCTTCTCCAAATAAATTAACAACAAACATAGCAAGTTCTCTTGTCTAAGAACAACACATTGTAGGCATGGGGCTATATGCAAAATAAGGATCAGAAGCTCCTTTCCAAATATAAAGAAATTTGGGGAAAAAATCTACTGTAAAATGAATCACAATCCAAGGATAAATTTTAAATCAACTGTATATTTGAGTCCCAAAATCTACTTAAAATATCGATGTATGAGTATGGCTATTCAGAAATCTAAAGTATGATACTTCATTCAAACCCAAGAGGAAATGTCGGTCAATAGCAGGTGTATTGCCAGAGCTACTGAGAGGCGGGGTGTTCACTATTACTAGAGAAGGACCTGACCTTTACCTGAAAGCTGTTTAGAGGGTAGGGGTCTATGTATGCGCTACTTACAAGAATGGATCTGACCTAGAAATGTCCCTAGAGGCAGAAGAGCTCAAACTACCTGAAGAGCCTGTACTGCCTGAGAATCCTACACCTCATCAATAGAAGATGCGGGAACTGCAGGCAACAGTGGCTATAAAGAACGAGGACACCCTAAGGCAAAACATGAGGTCATTATACCCAGTCTTGATATCACTGAGTGATGCTAACATGGAGGACAAAGTGAAGGCACATGAAGGATATGCAGAGATCAAACGTACTAGGGACACCATCAAGCTACTCCAGGTGATCAAGCAGTACATGTACTCAAATGGTAGTGAAGAATTACACACTATCCATAATCAAGTCATGTCTACAATCAGCCTGTTTCAGATGAGACAAGAGAGGGGGCAATTGGCACAGAGTTTCCAAGACCAATTCATGGCAATGCGACAAGTGTGTGAGCAATTGGGCTTACAATTGGTCAGTCCGAATAAGGGGCAAAGGCAGTACTCAAAAGAGAAGTGTGACAAACCCAACAACTGAGCAATTGAGGCAGGCAAAAGAGAAGGCAGTAGAAGAATGTTTGCTATACTTTTCATATATATGGCTGATCGTCAGAAACATGGGAAGATTATTGAAGACATGGAAAACGCCGTATTGCAGAAGAAGGACCCACTTCCAAACATAAGCAATGAATCCAGGCTATTGAACAGATGATGTGATCCATACATAACGAGGCAAATGATGGTGTGGCGTTTGCCACTGTGTCCGAGGACAAAGAAGAATCGAAAAAGTCTGGTAAGAAGAAAGAAATCACATGCTTTAGATGCAAGAAGGTCGGACATTTTGCAAGTGAGTGTGATGAGGAACTGCCCTCCAAGACGCCCAAGAGTGGATCTAACATGTTGATTATGGAAAGTTCAACTGAACAAGAAGATGACACCGATGACAAAGACGGGCAGTACTATGAAATCAAGAAATCGAAGATGCCAAGCAAGAAAATTATCAGGGCAATGAACAAGACAACAATGACACCACAGTTACTGATACCAAACATGAAGAAGATGATGAAGGCCAATTCAATGACAAGGACTACGAAGGCATAGTGTTTACCCAAAGTGACGTACTATTTAATGTACAGGAAAAGGCTGGGATACCTTCAAGCAGGATACTGTTGGATAGTAAATCCACTGTGGACATGTTCTGTAACTCAAAGATGCTGCACAATGTATGGGAGGCAAAACGTCATCTAGTACTACACTGCAATGCAGTAACTGCCCTGGTAACTATGAAAGAAGACCTGAAAGGATACTGGACTGTATGATACCATGCTATTGGAATAGCAAACATTCTGTCTCTGAATAATGTCCAGAAGAAGTATCAAGTGACTTTTTACAGTGGCAGTACTGAGGAACAAGGCTTCGTAGTACATAAGAAAATGGATCGAAGTGGATATTTAGACCTTCAAGTAAGGGGCTATACTACTCGGATGTAGAAAATGACGTCGGGGCCATTCTGGTCAATACAGTATATAGCAATAAATCTAAACATTCAGTTAGACAGTATTCTAATGCAAAGAATGCACATGCTCTTCAAGAAATAATTGGAAGGCTTCTGGCTTAATACATTTCCACTTAAGGACAGAGTACATGCAACAATCAGCCCTAGGACCCTGATAACGGGACTGGCAATTGATTACCATAAGCATTGTAAGTTAGCATTCAGAATGTATGTGTAAGTACACGAAGAGGGCGATAGTACACTCAAACCAAGGACATCAGGAGCAATTGCGCTGCAACCAATGGGCAATGCAAAGAGGACACTATTTCCTCAGTCTGCATTCAGGCAAAAGATTAAACAGATATAATTGGACAGAATGTCAGTGAAGTGCACAGGAGTGTGTGGGCAAAACGAAAAAATGTCAGGACTAAACCGGAAACACAATGACAAAACAAAGGGTGAAAAACACAAAACTGGAAAAAAGAAGAAGAAAAGGAGAATAAAAGGAGAATAAAAGGAGAAAAAGAAAACAGTGAGAAAATCGGGCAAGCTCATAATTTTAATTTTATTAGCATGCGTTAATGCGATTTTATCTGTGCAATCAACAGCAGGGACTACAAAGATCAACTTGAAGTTTGCATATAATGAAAACAGCAAAAAGAGTTCAGTACAACTTTCAAATTCCTTTCAAAGTAAGCAACAAGAAACATAACATGATATTGCCAAATCACAGAACTTATGCTGAGATTAGAGAATTTGTATTCTGCCAAACGACAAGAACATCTTCGAAGAACCCAAACCTTGTATATTTAAGTTGGTAACTTGATTGTAATGTCAGTTCGATCCAAGAGTACTTAAGCTTTGATACAATCAGGATTTCTGAGAACAGCAATCTCAATCTACCAATAAGAAATAGCCTCTGAGCTCTTCAAGATGATGAGAGTAACATGAAAAAGGCTCCTAACCAGAAAGTTGAGTACTTAGCGGATAGTATTATTGTAAATTAACTATCAAAAGAAGAGAGATTGTGTGGAGACGAGTAAGAGCTTGTTGGGCAATTTCGAAAAGCCTATGGTAGCTCCAAAAATGACAAATGGGAGCTTCAGTAGATCAAGATTGCACAGGTCAAAAGCCAAAGGGCCTTTCTTAACAGCTATGACCGCGCACAGTATTCAAGCAGAGTTCTACATGACTAAATTTTCATTCTTAACAGTGTTTTTTTCTGTGTGTGTGATCGCCGACAAAACGCCTTGCTTGCTTCCACGTGGAGCAATATTCAACAGATTTTGTGCTGTGTATATGTTAGCGCGAAAAAAGCGCCCTGTTTGCTTTGAACGACTAATTTATTTTCCGTAAAATTGTAAAGTTTGCTTGCATTAAAAAAATGTCTTCTTCCTCAAGCCTTAAAAGCGAAATGGCGTATGTTAATGATTCTGATGAGGAACAAGAAGAGGAAGAAGACCTGCTTCTTGCTTGTATTCTAGTTAGTGAATATTTGGAAGAAAAAGAGGAAAGACCCAAATTTTATGTTAGAGAGAGAATTGTCTGGGATCAACACATTGCAGAGTTAACTGAGGAAGGAGATGAAGCATTTAAATGACTGTACAGGATGAACTATAGCATGTTCTTGAAACTATGCTCTATTATATGACCCCAAATTCAAGTTAATGAAGAAATGTCAAGGCGCAGAACTGGAAAGGATCCTGTGACTGTTGAGATGATACTGCGTTGTCTTCTGCGATGGTTAGCTGGTGGAAGTTATCTTGACCTCAAAATCAGTACTGGTATTAGCCAAACTGCATTTTACCATTACATTTACAAGTGCATGGATGCATTTTGGATTCTGCAGAGTTGTCATATAAGTTCCCAGAGACTGAACAAGAACTGAACAAAGCAGCACGAGGTTTTGTAACATTGAGTTCTCATGGTGCAATAAAGGGGTGTGTTGCTTGTTTAGATGGCTACTTGCTGCAGATCAAAGTACCTGCAAAGAGTGAGACAGGCAGAGTCAAGGCATACTTCTCTGGTCACTATCAGATATATGGCATAAACATTCAAGCTGCATGTGACCATCAATGCAGATTTGTGTATGCTGCCCTTGCTGCACCTGGTGGCGCAAAGGATATTGCTGCATTTAGGAAAACAAGATTCAATGAGATGGTTCAAAATTTGCCCATTAGAAAGTTTGTTATTGGGGAGCATGCTTATGTGTGCTCTGAGACTTTACTGACGCCATTTTCAGGCGTGAGAAAAATGATCCTGAACAGGATGCATTCAATTTTTACTTAAGTCAGTTACGGATCCGTATTGAGCAAACCTTTGGCCTGCTGACACAAAAATGGAGAATCTTGCGCCAGCCTCTTCAGATGCGCCTCAAGAATGTTGGAAAAGTATTTATGTGCATTACAAGGTTGCACAACTTTTGCATCAATGAAGGCTGTGTTAATATG
>Ga0075156_10001724_pt1 | contig 11976 bp, 6 predicted proteins | sample JI81AbrownDNA_FD_70966 | JGI IMG/M metagenome (GOLD analysis project Ga0075156, IMG submission 70966) | Wastewater effluent complex algal communities from Wisconsin, to seasonally profile nutrient transformation and Carbon sequestration -... | ecosystem: Engineered > WWTP > Effluent > Algae...
CGCAAGCGGCCCAAGAATGAGTGGCTCGCCATCCGCTGGCAGACGCGGGTGTATCGCGCGTTGCTCGTGCAGGCAGGCGCACATTTTAACGGCGGCAAACCCATCCAACCTGAGCAGGTCGAAATGATCTACTGGTTCCCAGATTTCCCCAACGACCCGGCGCGATTTGCCTACAAAGCGGATCAGTTCAAACGGGATTGGGATGCACTCACCAAACTTGCGGATGAAATTGCCACCGCCTCTTCCTACCCGAAAACTGATGAAGTCTCGAAATGCAGTTACTGCCCCTTTAGATCGTACTGCAATCGCGGCATCCGCGCAGGGGATGCGCTGGAAGCGGAACTCGAAACCGAAGCTGAAGAATTGTTCGACATCAACTTTGAGCAGATCGGCGAGATCGAGTTTTAGACTTTCAAGAGAGTCGCTATTGATAGCGACTCTCTTTATTTATTTATTTATTCTACATACCTATGTCACCCCTTCGGAGTTTTATTATTCAGAGCTATTGCCAGACAAGCGCACCTGACTTGTGATAGTTCGCGGCAAGCAGTTCCATATCCAGGACGTTGATAATGCCATCGTTGTTCAGATCAGCTACGGCGGGGGTAGAGGCGTTGTAGTTCATCCCAAGAGTTAATGCATCAAATTGATCGATCACGCCGTTGCCGTCAATATCACCGGCAGGCAGACTCACAAGAGGCATGATCGTATTGACACCATTTGTAAGCGTGACGGAACCTTGAGCATTGAGATACCCCGGCGCTGAAGCAACAACCGTATAAAGGCCAGCAGGTGCGGTAAAGCTAAACGAACCATTCGCATTGGCGGTTGTTGTGGCAGCAAGTGTAGTATCCGGGTTGAACAAACGGATCGTCACGAGCTTGCCTGCAAAGACCTGTCCGCTAATTACGGGAGCGGCGGGCGGTGTGGCCGTCAGCGCATTTCCAAAAATGATTAGCGTATCTGGGATATATAAAATATCTTCGAGAGTACCATCACCCTGTGAGATGCGCGCTCTGCACTCGATGCTTGTTTGACCAGCTAATAAGCCTCGCACATTGAACGTGAAAACAGTTCCGCTGGTAGTGGCTTTATTTCCATTTGTACCCGCGATGGCAAGGATGAAACTTCCATTTTGCGGACCGTTGAGTGCAGATACAGGGTTCGGGCCAAAGAGACCCGCCACAGTAATATTACTTACTTCGATCAGGCCGGGTGCATATGTGCATGTAAATTCTGCGCTTCGGTAACCTTCCGCAGGCGTATTCATCAAATTCACCGTAACAAGCCCCGTCTCACCCACAATGATGCCCTGCGGATTGGCGTCAGTTAATACAAAAGGTCCGGTTGGCAATGCAGTATTGGTTGATACGGGAGTATTGGTTGATAGCGCTGTACCGATTGCCGTTGGAGTGAGGGTCATTGGAGTTTCTGTGATGACGAGAGTTCCAGTGGCTGTAGGGGTATTAGTCGTAACAGGAGTGTCAGTTGCCACAATCGTGCCAGTCACAATCGGTGTAAAAGTTAGCAATGGTGTTTCAGTAAAGTAAGGCGTCTCTGACACCAGCGATGTTGTCGTTGGCGTAAACGGATTGGGTAGTGTAGGCGTTTCAGTAAAAATGAACGTATCCGTTGGGGTGGGCGTATCTTCAAATATTGGCGTACCCGTTGGCGTCGGTGTGTCGATGACAATTGGTGTTATTGTTAGAGATGGCGTATCCACAACAACAGGAGTAGCAGTGTCTGTTATCGATGTTGGAGTGACAAAGATCGGCGTAGTGGTGGCTGTCACATCTGGTGTATTCGTTGACAACGCAGTTTCAGTAATGGTTGGCGTCGGAGAATTGACAGGTGTTCCTGAAGTCTCGGTAACTATTGGTGAAACTATTGCAGTCGGTGTAGGCGTCGATCCGCTTGTGCCATCTTTTGTTGCAATAATGTTGTAGAACCCTGTTCCCAGGTCGGATTGAATCTGAACATAATACGTTCCGGGTGCTTGCGTGCTGTTCAACACGCCGTTTGCGCGTGTAATTTCATTCCCGTTTGAATCCAACAAAACGATCGCAGCGGCAAGAGCAGGTGAAATCGTATTTACTGTTATATGGAAGTCTGTCTGCTCTGTTAATACCAATGACCATCTTTCATGGCGATACGGGTCAATGGTGCCGGTGTATAACGTATCCCAACCAAGAAGTCCGCGATTGGCGATCTGAAGGCTGGGAATATTCAAAATGGGTTCAAGTCTCTGTACGGTCAGACCATTCTTGGTAAACGTGGTTTTATTTGTGAGAATATTAAAGTTAACATTCCAGCCGGCAAAGACTGTTTCCCGCACACTGGGGCGCATCACAAAATGTAAATGAGGACCGGCAAATTCATTACCTGCGCAAACCTGCCCATTTGCGTTATTGTCAATAATACCCAAGCGCTGATTTCTGCTGACATTGCTGCCCAGACTCACTTGAATATTGCCAAGGTGCCAGTACTCCGTAGTCCAGCCGTTGCTGTGGTTGATCTTGATATGGCAACTGGAAATTTCGTATACAGTCCCCGCCGCCGCAGCCGTCACCCAGAAATTTGAAGTATCCATCCCAACTTGCATATTAACTTGAGGGGCAAAGTCCACTGCGCCGCCCATTTTGTAGTTGTGCGGGCTGGTTGAGGAGCGCTTGCTGCCATTATCCAACCCGTCAAATGAGACCCAGGCCAGACCTTGTTCCCATGGCAGTTGAAACATATCCACTGGCGGCGGAGCCACAAGCGCGCCCACATTAAAAGGGAGAAGCGAGGCGAACAATGCAAGCAATGCGATGATTGGAAAATATTTATTTTTCATCTTTGCTGTTCCTCAACTGACAACCTGGTCATTAATAAAAATAGGCAAAACGCATCCTCTTATCCATGTTATTTCTTTTGACTGCCCGACCCTTTGAGCAGCTTAAGGAAAATAAATACACCGATCACCACAAGCACTCCGATCACGGTCAGCACAACAATCGTCCCTGTGGGCAGAGTTGACTTTGTCTCGAGACCAGCGGGTCCCAATGGCAGGGGCGTTCCTAAAAAAGGGAGCTCCTGAGATGCCCCCTTTTCCTTATCAATGTTAAGTGCGATATTTTTCTCGCCAACCGTAACGCTAGTGAGTGGAGCGGCAAAACCTGATTCGTTACGGATCGCAAGCGCCGCAGACTCAAGCGTGAGGCTGGTCTGACATCCCCCGAGGGTGATGAACCTCACCTCAGCTAATACGCCATTCGCTACTTGTGGAGTAGTGCTGGCAAAGGATGCATCCACAAGACCAGTGGTTTGCGGCAATTGCAAACCGTTCATACCCGAGATCGGGCTGGTCGCATGGATAGGCTGAAGGCAGGCAGGGTCATAGCGAACCTGAAAGGTAAAGCCTTGAATGGGTGTGGCCGAAACCGCATTTACCGTAACGATTACCGTTTCACCGGTTTTGAATGATGTAGTACTCGCCGTGATCCAGATTGTCTCTGGTGTTTGGGCGCTAACACTGAAGACTGAGATAAATGTAAAAATAATAGCAAGAACGAATACTTTTATAGATTTCATGAAAGGCTCCAAAGATGGGACGCACCAGAAATGGTGCGTCCCTTGCATTAATGTGTGATTACGGCCACGCTAAAGAACCAGATTGGTTATAGTTCGCAGCAAGAAGTTCAAGGTCAAGAACATTGATAACGCCATCATTATTCAAATCAGCGGCAGAAGGGACACCGGTGTTGTAGCCCATACCAATGGTCAGGGCATCGAACTGGTCAATGACATCGTTATTATCAATATCGCCGGCAAGCAGGCTAATGGTCGACAACGTAGTCGTATTTCCGCTGGTAATGACAGGGGCGCCTTGGGCATCCAGAAAACCTTCTGCCGATGCAATGGCGGTATAGGTTCCGGGCGCAAGAGACAAGGTGAATGTGCCATCCGGGTTAGCGGCAACGGTACCCGCTAATGAGGTATCCGCGTTATAGACGTTTACAGTCACTGGCTTGCTTGCATTGACATCCCCAGCAAGAGTGCCCATCGGAACAGTAATAGTCAAGTTTCCAGGAGTCGAGGTGATGGTCGTAAGGGTCTGGTCACCTGCCGAAACACGAGCCGTACAAGTGACGGTGGCCTGTCCCTGTTGCAGAGCCTTGGCGCTAAACGTAAAGGCAGGACCGCTGGTGATGGCTTTATCACCATTGCTGCCAGCAATCGCTACAAGGAAACTGCCATTTGCAGGGCCATTGACGATCATGACCGCATCGGTGCCAAATAGATCGGCATCCGTAATTCCACTCACTTCAAGGAAAGCGGGATCATAGGTGCAGGTGAACTCGGCGCTGGTATATCCGCCAGCAGGTACATTGCCAAGGTTGACACTTCCCACAGCGGATTCGTCCACATTGACACTTGTTGGGTTAAAAACAACCGAAACAGAAGGGTCACCTACCGGCTCCTCTGCCTTGCGAATGGTCAGGTTATAGTTTCCGCCGCCTGTTTGAGGCTGGATCATTACAGAGTAAATGCCAGCAGGTTGGACACTGCTCAAGGAACCAACTGTTGAAGAAATTTCGTTTCCATTCACATCCAACAGGACAACCAGAGGGATCAAATCACCAGAAGTTGGAGTTGCTGTAATCGTGAAATTGTTTGACTCGGCAAATTCAAAAGGCCAGCGTTCATACCGATTTACGTTTACACTGCCAGAATAGGTCGCATCCCAATAGGTAATACTGCGAATAACGATCACAGCATTCAATGGGCTTGCAATATTCTCCTTCGCCTGTACCTGCGCACCAGTTCCGAATACACTGAACAACATGGCAAGCAGCACAACGACACGGAGTAAATATTTGGATTTCATTTTCATATTCTCCTTGTTGATAATTTTTAACTGCACAAAATCAAGCTCATCTCAATGCATGTATGGTTTCCTGACACCTCCAATTGCATTTTGATCTTACCCACCCAGCAAATTAAAAAAACACCAAAGCTACCATCAACTTCTCATGGGAAAAGAGATCAAAAAAAATACAAAACTTATATTCACATAATTTGTAAATATATCTATTACATTCTATAATCTTGCCTCTGCAAATTACGTTGCAGCACAGTTACTACGGCATTGCAATATGATTACCGAAATAATTAATAGACCTCTTGCATAAGTTGCAGTCGGCAGATCTGAAAAACCATTCTGAGGCACAGAGGCTCAGAGTTTTTGATTGGTATTCTCAGTGCCTTCGTGCCTCAATCACTAGACCTTTATACTTTTGCAAGAAGTTAAATATAAAAAGGTGTCTGACTGAAGTGCTTCAGTCAGACACCTTTTTATTGGTTTACTTTCAAAATTTCACTTCAAACGCGAAGCCATCTGCCGCAATTGAATCGGACTGACAGGCTTGAGCAGGACAAAATCCGCCTTGCTTTGGATAAGGTCTGCCTGCCGTTCATCCGCTGTGCAAAGGATAACGGGGATGTTTTTCAGCCGTTCTTGTGAGCGAATATAAGAGAGAATGGTGCTGCCGGATACGTTGGGCAAGTTCAGATCAAGAAGAATGAGGCGTGGAGTTTGCTTTTCCAAACGCGCGAGAGCATCATCCCCATCAATGATTGCCTGCACTTCAAAATCATCTTCTATGGCGATCGTGAAGATCGTGCTTAGTTGTGGATCGTCTTCAATAATGAAAGCCAGGGGGTTGGTCATGGATTATCCTTTTGCAGCTTCTGATATCTTCAACATACTTGCTGCACTGACAGGTTTTATAAGAATGTATTCGCCTTGCTTTGCATCGTGTTGGCTTTGACAAAGTCTGCGGTGGTAGTCACAATAATTGTATCCGAAAATTTATCTCGGGCATCGATACAAGATGCAAGATGCAAAGGGTGGGCGAATGTAAAAGAGAAAAAGATCAGGCTTGGCCGAATCCAGAAGCGAGCGTTTATTAATTCCGTTAATGTCGACAGTGGCTCAATATCCTGACTGTTCCAGAGCAATTTGATGAATCGAGCTAAATTTTGGAACATCTTCAAAGATTATTGCATAGGGCAAAATCAAATTATTCTCCTGGGGCGTTTGTGATTGGCAAAATAACGGTAAAGATGCTGCCCTCTCCGAGAGTGCTTTGAACAGTGATTTGGCCGTCCATCAATTCAATTAATTGTTTGGTGATAGCAAGACCCAAACCCGAACCGCGATTCTCACGTGTGATGGAGTTATTCACCCGACGGAACGGCTGAAAAATAGTTTCAAAATCATCCTGAGAAATACCAACACCTGTATCACTCACCTCCATAGACCATTGCGTTGGAGAAGGGCGCTTGAAGTTAATACGGACTGCGCCTGTCTTGGTAAATTTGATGGCATTGCCCGCGAGGTTGACTAAGATTTGTTGCAAACGATGAATATCGCCATAAAGCTCATTGGGCACCTCTGGTGAAATTTCCGCTTGTAAAGTAAGCCCATTTTTTTTATTTGCAAGCACTGACACATTGGTAACAACCTTATTCAATAAATCAGTTGGCGAAAAATAATGTTTGTGTAAATTAAGAGATTTGGCTTCGATCTGGGCTTCATCCAACAAATCGTTCACCATTTTAGTAAGGAAGTGTGTACTTTCCACTATCTGTGTAAGAGCTTTATTTTGCTTTTCAGCTAATTCTCCAAACGACCCTTGCTGAAGAAGTTCTGCATATCCCAAAATTCCTCCCAACGGAGTTCGTAGTTCATGGCTAACACGCGAAAGCATCTGGCTTTTGGTATTGCTGGCATCCAGAGCCTGATCGCGAGAAATAAGCATTGCTTCCTGTGTCTGCCTTAGTTGGGTAATATCGCGGGCCAGCGCCTGGAAACCCATAATGGTCTCGCCATCCATAATGAGCTGCACATTCTGCCCGACCCAAATGATCTGGCCATCAGAGGTAATCGCAGGAAATTCAAAATAGGTATTTTTTGTCCTGCTCATAAATTGGTGGTCATACGTCCGTTTTAATTTATGGCGCGCTTCAGGTGTGGTGAATTCAAGGTAATTTTTTCCTACCACCTCAGCTTCACTCGTAAAGCCCATCATATGCAGGGCAGATGGATTGGCATAAGTGAATTTTCCTGTCATATCGGTACGATAAATGATGTCGCTGGCATTTTCCACGATCTGACGAAACCGTGTTTCGCTTTCATAAAGCAGAGCTTCGGAGCGTTTGCGTTCGAGAATTCCTGTGATGGTATCTGCAACTGCATATAAAAAGCGCTCGTCTTCCTCCGCTTTTTCATAGCCATGTGGCAGATATAAAACGATAACGCCGAGAACACGCTCTCCTTGCAAAATAGGGATATTGTAATGACCGTGTTCCTGCATACCGTCATAGTGGATTTCGTGACGCTCATCCACACAATCTGAAAATTGAATCTGTTTACTTTGAGCAGCTCTTCCGCACATGCATTGTCCAAATGCAATTTGCGAACACAACTTTTGAAGCGAGGGAGCCAGATTTTTATTTGCCTTCAACACCAGCATATTGTTTTGTTCGTTAACAAGGAAGATACCGCCTTTTTGAGAGAGAGACATCCAAAAAGATGACAGGATCTCCTCCAGCATAGAATCTAACAATTCTTCGAGAGGCTTATCTGCAAGGCCGATCCTCAGCAATGAATTGATAACCTGCTGCTGCTGGCTGGCCCGCTGAAGGGATTGCTGCGTGCGTTCGCGCTCGGCAATTTCATGCAAAGCAGAATCGTACAGGCTGACATTGTCCAACACCAATGCAGCAAGGCGTGCAAATTGAATGCCAGTTTCGATCTGCTCAAACGTATATGCATAATTCGGCTGCGAACGCCCCATGGCAAGAACGCCCAAACACCTGTCCCCTGCCAGAATGGGAAAATCTGCCACGGCATGAATCGCAAATTCTTCATATAAATCGCGGCGTCCTGCCCATGCAGAATAATCCTCAAGGATGACAGGCTGCCTCGTGTCAAATGCCTGCCATGAAAGCGCAGCCTGTTCACGTGTCACTCGCTCGCCTTTGATACCCTGCTGATTTTCAGTAATTGCCTGTACCACCAACGAATCACCATCCAATAACATGAGTTCACTAAATGGCGCATCCAGCAAAAACGAAGAACGATCAACAACGGCTTGAAGGAGATCATCAATATCGCGGCGGTTGAGCAGATCAAGCGTGGTTTGATGCAGGATGGAGAGATAATCATTTTGTTTTTGCAGCCTCTCCTGTAGGATTTTTTCCTCTGTAATATCCTGCTTAATTTCTACATAATTTGTAATGAGCCCATCCTGATTATGCACAGGTGCAATAACAGCAGATTCCCAAAACGGCGTCCCATCTTTGCGTCGGTTGTGAAATTCACCACGCCAGACATTCCCAATCGAAACCGTCTTCCACCACTCTTCATCAAAATAGTCTATTTTGGATTCATCACCAGTCATGAGAACGCTGGTGGGTTTTCCAAGCGCTTCTGCAAGAGAATAACCCGTCACTTCGGTAAACCTGGGGTTGATGTATTCAATAACACCATCCTTATCCATGATGATGATGGCATTCCCACTCTGTTCCACCGCCTGTGATAGCTTGCGTACTTGCTCTTCAGCCATTCTACGAGAAGTAATATCTTCCTTGATGGCTACATAATTGGTTACAACCCCATTTTGGTCGATCACCGGCGCAATGGTAGCTGATTCCCAATATAGGGTTCCATTTTTGCGCTTATTATGGAATACCCCCGTCCAAACCTGCCCGGTAGTAATGGTGCCCCACATTTTTTCGTAGAACTCGATCCTTTGCCGCCCAGATTTCAGGATACGCGGATTTTTACCAGTTACTTCTTCCAGGGAATAGCCAGTCACACTCTCAAACTTCGGGTTGACATATTCGATATTGCCATCAACATCTGTGACTACGATGGAGTTGGCGCTTTGGTCAATCGCGCGGAAATATTTTCTAAATTCGTTGCTGCTCTTTACTACTTTATCACTTGCCTCAACCAGCTCCTGTGTGCGTTCTTTCACCCGCTGCTCAAGCAAATCACGTTCCTGCTGTAACAGTGCCAAAGCCTGTGTTTCCAACTGCCAGGCCTTGTTCAGGCTTTCCATAAGAATGATGATGGCCGTGGAAATTGCTGCGGCACTGGCCGTAAAGACAAAGAGTTCAGTTATGCCGGTTTCCAAACTACTCGGCAATACATTTGCCTCGGTTAGCTGGAATGGAATAAAGTTCTCCACAGCAATCAGATATCCGATACTGCCCAGAGTGAGAAGGCTAATTCCCCCAGCAACCCAGCCACCTGATCGTCCCGTCAAGAGAACGGACGTGATGATCAGTGTCATAAAAAAGATGAAGCTCTCGACCGAATAACCAAAGTTGACGGTCTCTACAAATCCCAGGACATATACAAGAAACAGAAAAACGATTGCCCGATTAGCAAACTTAACCTTACGAGCCATGCCCAAAAACCAAAGCAAACCAATAACGGCTCCATATGCGATGTTGACACCAGTCAGGATATCCACACGCACAAATGGCACGGTAAGCAAATAGGCAAGCATTCCCACCAATGCTGCCATTCTAATAATGAGCGTAAAGGAACGCTCACGCGCCTGATACCAGCCAGGGTTAATATCCTCAGGGATATCAAAGTTAGTTTGTGGCGGGGCAACAAAGAAATCTTTCAGCCAGGCAAAAATGCGTCCATGAGATGCTGGTTTGGGTTGTGGATTCAGGTTCGGGGTAGTATGAGGCGTTTTTTCTTCATTCATGGAAAGACCTGATATTGTCGATTTTTGAAAAAATGAATTATATGAGAAGCTGCTTCCATCAACATTGCAGAGACAATACTTTTTATTTTAGTTTGGACATTATTTTATTTTATCAAAAGGATCGTTTGTTTCGATATATAAAAACAAGGTGACCGCCATTGGATCACCTTGTTTTTATGTGCGTGTACGGGTTTTACATTTCCGCTTCCGCTTTTCGCATGGATTTGAATGACTCGATTGCGACTGCCAGCATTTCCAGATCGGGTGTGCGGGTGGTGAGACGCTGCAACGCCAGGTTGGGCTTGATGAGCAATTGCACAATGGGGTTGCCGAGGTTGTTCGCCGTCCAGCGGATGTATTCAACAGCGACTCCTGCCAGAATGGGAATGAATAAAATGCGGGTGGCGAGGCGAAGCCAAATGGACATTGGGCCCAATGCGGTGAACACTAAAATGGACAGTAACACCAGCGTAAGCAGAAAAGCCGTGCCGCAGCGTGGATGTTCGATGGGATAGTTCGTTACAACTTCGGGAGTCAATTCTGCGCCTGCTTCATAGGCATTGATGGTTTTGTGCTCTGCGCCGTGATACATAAAGACGCGCTTCACATCGGGCATGAAGCCAATTCCCCAAATGTAGCCGACCAGCAGCAATAAACGCAGCAAGCCTTCCAGAAGGTTGCCTGCCCACAAAGCGCTTGTCGTTTGTGCAAGCAGATGCTCCACCCAACCGCCGATTCCAGCGGGAAGCAAAAAGAAGAGTCCAATGCCAAAGGCGAGAGACAGGCCCAACGTTAAATAAAGAGCGGGGCCTTCCAGTTTTTCATCTTCACCGGTTTGGGTATTCGCGGAAATTGTAAGCGCGCGCATTCCCAATCCCAAGGCATCCCAAAGCAAAATGACACCCCGCAAAAATGGGATTTTGGTAATACCAGAACGATATACGTTCGCAAGTTTTTCGGTGTGGATGGCAATGCTGCCATCTGGCGCGCGCATGGCAATTGCAAATGCTTTTTGTCCACGCATCATCACGCCTTCAAGCACGGCTTGTCCACCGTATGTAATTATTCGATCTTCCATATATGATTCTCTAAAAACCTGACAGGTCTTAAGAGACCTGTCAGGTTTCATTCCTTATTTAAAATTATAGAAAAAGTGAGTGAAGGCTTCAATGCCTTTGTACCAGGTTGGCAAATGCATTCTTTCGTTCGGCGAGTGAACATTGTCATCGGGCAATCCAAAACCAGTTAACAATGAATCTGCGCCGACGTATTTTTGCAGCAGCACCACAGAACCAATAGAACCGCCCTCACGCTTGAAGTATGGGCGTTTGCCCCACACCGTTTCGAGCGCTTTCGCAAGTGCCTGTACGCCAGCCGAGTCAGATTCAACCAAAGCCGCGCCAGCATTGTGCAAGTTGATCAATTCCCATTTGATGGTCTTGGGCGCGTTCTTTTTGAGATACGCTTTCATCTGCTTGGCAACTTCTTCGGGAGTTTGGTCTGGCACGAGGCGGCAAGAAATTTTAGCCATTGCCCATGCGGGCAAAACGGTCTTCGAGCCTTGCCCTGTGAATCCTGAAAGCAAACCGTTCACTTCCAAAGTCGGGCGCGCGCCCACACGTTCAGATGGAATGAATTGCGGCTCACCCCACAAAGCGGGCACACCGGTCATCGCGATCAAGTCCTTGTTGCTGACGGGCAGCCGCTTGAAGTCTTCGCGTTCCTTCTTGCTCAACTTGCGGACTTTGTCATAATAGCCGGGCAAGGTGATCTTTCCGTTTTTGTCGTGCATCCCCGCAACCAACTCGATCAATGCCTGCGCGGGGTTGTGAATGGTTCCACCAAACAAACCAGAGTGCAAATCTTTATCTGGCCCATAGACTCGCAATTCAAAATAAGCGAGGCCACGCAAACCCGTGGTGATGGTCGGCTTGTCGGGTCCCATCATGCCTGCATCAGGGTTCAAACAAAAATCACAAGCCAGCAACTCTTTATTATTTTTGATGAATTCCCCGAGGTGTTCTGAACCGATCTCTTCCTCGCCCTCGACAAGCCACTTGAGGTTGACAGGCGATCCTGTCGTGCGGACAATTGCTTCGACCGCTTTGAGAGATGCCATCACCTGGCCTTTCATGTCCGAAGAGCCGCGTGCGAAAAGATAATCGCCTTTCACCACCGCGTTGAACGGGTCAGATGTCCA
>Ga0075156_10001726_pt1 | contig 11975 bp, 11 predicted proteins | sample JI81AbrownDNA_FD_70966 | JGI IMG/M metagenome (GOLD analysis project Ga0075156, IMG submission 70966) | Wastewater effluent complex algal communities from Wisconsin, to seasonally profile nutrient transformation and Carbon sequestration -... | ecosystem: Engineered > WWTP > Effluent > Algae...
CCGGCGGCTCGCTGGCGGTCAGCCACGTGTTCAACTGGAACATGCGGATCGACGCGGGCCTGGGCGTCTATCGCCGTCGCTACGCCGGCTTGCCGATCCCCGGCCAGGACATCCAGGACATCGTCGCCTACACGGCCGCGCCCGGGTTCGTTCGGCGTGACACGCTGATCTCGGCCAACCTCCAGGTCGAGCAGGCCTTCGGCAAGATCTGGGTGGTCGGTGCCCGCTACTCGCTGGCCGCCAACCTGACCGACTTCGCGGTCGAGTTCGACAACGGCTTCGTGTCGCCGGCTCGCTTCACTCGCAGCCTCCTGCTGGTGTTCGCGGCCGTGAGGTACTGAGGCCATGCGCTCGTCTGCGTCTGCGCTCGTCGCTTGGTCTGCGCTCGTCGCTCTGCTCGGGCTCGGCTGCTTCGAACCGGATCACAGCCTGATCCCGCCGGCCAAGCCCGTCGACGTGACCTCGGGGCTCAACCCCGGCGACACCTTCGAAGTCCGGGTCTTCGGCGAGGAGGACATCGGCGGTCACTTCCAAGTCCAAGAGGACGGCTCGATCGTGTTCCCGCTGATCGGTCGAGTCGCGGTCGCGGGCACGACCCAGGGCCAGCTCGCGGCGATGCTCGAGCAGCAGCTCGCCGACGGCTACCTTCGCGATCCCCAGGTCACGGTGGTCATGACGGCGCGCGAGAACCTCGAGGTCAGCGTGCTCGGCCAGGTTCAAAAGCCCGGGACCTTTGCTTACGTCGAGAAGCTGACGCTCGTGCAGGCGGTCTCCGACGCGGGCGGTCTGACCGAGGTCGCGCACAAGCGCAGGGTCAAGCTGACCCGTCGGACCGAGGCGGGCCAAGAGACCTTCGAGGTCTCGATCAAGGCGATCACCGAGGGCCGCGAGGCCGACATCCTGCTCCAGCCCGGCGACATCGTGTTCGTGCCCGAGAGTCCGTTCTGAGCCGGCTCAATTGCGGACGACTCGGCGAAACACGAAGCAGCTCTCGGTCGGGTCGTTGGCGTCGTAGAGCACGGTGATCGGATCGCCCTCGCTCCAATAGCGGGCCAGCTTGATCGGCATCTGCATGAACCCGCGATACTCGAGCTCGTCGAGCTCGTAGCCGTACTTCACGGTCGAGCTGACGCCGCCCTCGTCGTTGGTGACCGTGAGGACGCTGCCGCGGACGACCATGCCCTCGCAAAAGAGCCGACGATAGCGCCGGATCCGGATCCGACGATCGGCCCAGTACCAGATCGGAAAGATGCCGATGGTCATGACCCCGAGCCCGAACACGGCCAGACCTCGCGCGACCGGGTTGCGGATCAGGCGGTACATCGCGAAGGGATCGATGAGGTCGGCGTAGACGTCGGCGAAGGGACCCTCGACGTCGCGCGGCGGCGGGCCCAGCTCGACGTAGCGCGGCCCGTCGCCACCCATCACCGCGAGCGCCTTGCCGACCGGCGCGGCGACGATCGCCTTGCTGACCAGCGCGGGCTCGCTGACGTAGATCGCTCGCGCGGCCGCGGGCGAGGCTGGGCGCTGGCGCGGCGCCGGCTCGAGCAAGGCACGGATCAAGCGGACGAGCCGGGGATCGGCGGGCAGATCGTCGGGCACCTCGATCCGCCCGGTGTCGTAGGGGAACTCGTGCGGCGGCATGCCGCTGACCAGCTCGAGCAAGGTCGCGCCGAGGGCGTAGAGATCCGTGGTCGCGCCGACGTGGCCGAGCAGCTGCTCGGGCGGCATGTAGCCGAAGGTCCCGACCACGGTGGTGCCGACCTGGCTCGCCGGTCGCCAGCCGAAGCAGACCCCGCCGAAGTCGATCAGCACTGGATGACCGTCGTCGCGGACCAGGATGTTCGAGGGCTTGATGTCGCGGTGGAAGACCGGCGGCGCGCGACCGTGCATGTACTCGAGCACGTCGAGCAAGCCATGGATCAGGGCCTCGAGCTCGTCGGCGCCGAGCAGGGGACCTCGCTCGAGTCGCTCGCGTAGCGAGGGCGCGTCGACGAATTCCTGGACCAGGTAGAGCCCGACCCCGCCTCGCTCGCGCGGGTGCTCGAAGTACTCGATCACTCGCGGCACGCCCGAGTGCCGGAGCATCGCCAGGACCTTGGCTTCGCGCTCGAACAGCTCGACGTGCTTCCACGCCGGGTTGTCCTTGGCGTCGTCGTCGTCGGGCTCGGGCTCGTCGGAACGGCCGACACGCAGCTCCTTGACCGCGAAGAGCTTGTCTGCCTCGCCTTCGCGTGGCTCGCGCAATCGGCAGAGCCAGGTCGTTGCGAAGCCTCCCCGACCGAGCTGGCGCACGACGGTGTAGCGATCGGCGATGGTTCGGGCCTCGTCGGTCAACCCCGAGAGTTTGCCGACTCGGGCCGAGTCGAGCCAGGCCGACCCACGCTCGCGCGGCATTTTTCACGAGCGCGCGGCCATCGGCTACCATGCCGGCTCGATGGTCGATCCGAACATCGTCCTGGGCATCGACCTGGGCACGACGAATTCGGCCTGTGCAGTCGTCCAGGACGGCCGGGCCTCGGTCGTGCGACGCGGTGAAGACCGCATCGTGCCTTCGGTCGTCGCCGCGCTGCCCAACGGCGAGATCGTGGTCGGACGCGAGGCCAAGCGGATGCGCGGCATCGATCCGACCCAGGTGGTCTACAGCGCCAAGCGGCTGATCGGCCGCCGCTTCTCGTCGCCCGAGGTCCAACGGATGATGCGTTCGGTGCCCTACCGGATCGTCGAGGGCGCGAACGAGTCGGTGATGATCGAGATCGGCGGGCGGCGCTTGAGCGTCGTCGAGATCTCGGCCCACATCCTCAAGTACCTGCGGCAGATGGCCGAAGAAGCGCTCGGGCGTCGGGTCAAGCGGGCGGTGATCGCCGTGCCGGCCAACTTCAACGACTCGCAGCGGAGCGCGACCCGGATCGCCGCGCGCCTGGCCGGGCTCGACGTGATCCGAGTGATCAACGAGCCGACCGCGGCCGCGCTGGCCTACGGCTACATCGAGGACATGGACCGGCGGATCGCCGTCTACGACTTCGGTGGCGGGACCTTCGACGTCACGATCTTGCAGATCACCCGCAACGTGTTCGAGGTGCTCGCGACCTCGGGCGAGATGTTCCTCGGCGGTGACGACCTCGACCAAGTGATCCTCGATCGCATGGCCGAGGCCTACCGCGCCCAGCATGGCATCGACCTGCGCAACGATCCCTTGGCGATGGAGCAGCTGCGGGCAGTCGCCGAGCAGGTCAAGATCCAGCTCAGCGAGACCTCGCAGTCGTCGATCCGCGTGCCCGACGTGCCGACCGGCAGCCACCGCGACCTCGAGTTCTCGCTCTCCGAGCAGCAGCTGCGCCAGATCGCCGATCCGATCATCCGGCGGACGATCCCGGTCTGTCAGGACGCGATGCGGGTCGCGGGTCTGGGCGCGCCGCAGATCGACGAGATCGTCTTGGTCGGCGGGACGACCCGCTTGCCGCTCGTCCGCGAGGTCGTGCGCGAGACCTTCGGCAAGCCGCCGCAGACCTCGATCAACCCGATGAGCGTGGTCGCGGTCGGTGCCGCGATCCAGGGCGCCGCGCTGATCGGCTCGCTGGTCCCGATGGCCGCGGGCGGCGTGTCGATGCCGACCATGAGCGCGACCGCGGTGCTGCTCGACGTGACCCCGCGCAGCCTTGGCGTCGGGACCATCGGCGGCAACGTCGACTTCATCATCGAGCGCAACTCGGTCATCCCGGTCGAGCAGACCCGGATGTTCACGACCGCGTCCGACAACCAACGCTACGTGCGGATCCAGGTCTGCCAGGGCGAGAGCCCCCGCTTCGAGGACAACACCAAGCTGGGCGAGATCCTGCTGACCGGCCTGCGCGAGGCCCAGCGCGGTGGCGTCACGGTCGCGGTGACCTTCGAGATCAACACCGACGGCCTGCTCGAGGTCCGAGCGCTCGACCAGGACACCGGCCAAGAGCAGGTTGCGACCATGCGGGTGCTCGGCGGTCTGCCGCAAGAAGAGGTCGAAGCGATCGTCGCGCGCGCCCGCGACGGTGGAGTGATGAGCCTGTGATAGGATGGCAGACGCGATGAGCAAGTCCGGCATGGGGGAGCTCGTCTCCGAGGTCGCCAAGCTCGCCGATCAGCTCGATCGACTCAGCTACTACGACTTCCTCGGCGTCGATCGACTGGCCGACTACATCGCGATCCGCGACGCCTTCTACGCTCGAGCGCAGCGCTTCCACCCGGATCGCTTCGTGGCGATGGAGGGCGAGTCGGTCAAGAAGGCCGTCTATGGCGTCTACAAGCGAATGACCGAGGCCTACAACGTGCTCTCGGATCCCGAGCAGCGCGTCGCCTATGACCACGGCTTGGCCGAGGGCCAGGTCCGGCTCGCGTCGGAGTATCGCTCGCGCCGGCTCGACGCCGACGAGCGCCAGGTCGCCAACCCCTTCGCGCGCATCTACCTGCGCTCGGGTCGACGCAAGTACGAGCTCGGCGACCTCAACGGCGCGTGGATCGACTGCGAGCTCGGGCTCTCGCTCGAAGAGACGCCGCCGCTGCGCAACCTGCATGTCGTGATCGTCCGAGCCCTCGCCGGTCGCTGATCGTCCCGTCCATGACCGAGCTCATTCGTCGCGCCGAAGTCGATCGCAAGACCCGTGAGACCGAGATCCGGGTCGCGCTCGCGCTGCCCGGGGACGCTCCCGCGCCGCCGCGGATCGCCACGCCGGTGCCCTTCTTGTCGCACATGCTCGAGGCGCTCGGCCGCCACGCCGCGATGGCGCTCGAGGTCGACGCCAAAGGCGACGTCGAGATCGACGATCACCACACCGTCGAGGACACCGGCCTGGTCCTCGGCATGGCCCTCGATCGCGCGCTCGGGGATCGCAGCGGCATCTATCGCTATGGCCACTTCTCGCTCGCGATGGACGAGACCTTGGTCGACGTCGCGCTCGACCTCGGGGGTCGGCCCTACTTGGTCTACGAGCTGCCGGCGATCTCGGGCCGCTGGATCGGCAGCTTCGACTGCGAGCTGGTCCGCGAGTTCTTTCAAGCGCTGGTCGTGCAAGCGCGGATGAACCTGCACATCCACCTGCGCGCTGGCGGCAACGCCCACCACGTGGTCGAGGCAAGCTTCAAAGGGCTCGCGCGAGCCCTGCGGATGGCTTGCCAGCGGGACGCCGCCCTCGCGGGCAGCATCCCCTCGACCAAGGGTGTGCTGGTCTAGCCTTCAGGAGGGCGTTCCGCCGCCCTCCCCCAGTTGGACGGAGTCCAACTGGGACCCCCTCCTTGCAAGCGCTTCGCGCCTGTTCGCTTCGCGTTCGCTCGCTCATGACGGCATTCGGGGGCCGTCTTGTGCTCATGACGGCATTCGTGGGCCGTCTTGGGCTCATGACGGTATTCGTGGGCCGTCTTGGGCTCGCTCATGACGGCATTCGGGGGCCGTCTTGGGCGCGTTCGCTCTAGCCGGCCTGCTGCAGCTCGGGCTTGGTGGTGTCGATCTTGGTCGTGTCCGCGGGCGGCATCGCGTCGCCGGTCGGGCCGACGCCAGGGGCAGGCGCGGGCGCGGTCGTGCTGTCGGTCGGGACGCCGCCTTCGGGCGGGGCGACGACCGGCGGCGGCACGGGAGCGGGCGGCGGGTTGGCGTCGCGGCAGCACATGATGCCGCCGTTGCGCTCGGAGGTGACCGCGGCGCAGCCCTGCGCCTTGCCGACCGAGACCGGCGTGGCGTCCGGCCAGACCGAGTCCTTGCACTTGCCGTAGTTGCACAGCTCGCCGCAGCAGACCGGCTCGGCCCCGAAGCCTTCGTCGAGGCAGGGGTAGCGGGTGGTCGGGCCGGGCTCGGGCGCGCAGTCTTCCTTGTTCAGCACGTGGCTGATGGCGGCGACGAACTTGCCCGGACCCGCGCCCTCGCGGCACTCCTGGCCGGTGATCCGCTCGGACAGATCTTTGTAGTCACCGTCGCGCGCACACAGGTGCCAGCCGACCGCGCAGACGTCGGCCGGCGAGCCACAGACCTCGAGGTCGTCGCCGCAGGCCTTGCTGGTCTTGCCCTTGCGCAAGGTCTTCTCGCCGTCCCACACGCCCAAGCAGCCGGCGATGTCCGGGAACTTGGCGAGGTCGGCGAAGCCCTCGCGCTGGCCGTCGGCGCAGCCGACCGTGGCTGGGTCGCCGCCGCGCGGAGACTCCGTGAAGCTGATGTCGGTCAGCGCTTGCGGAGCGTCGTCGGCGATCGTGGCGTTCTTGTCGACCTTCTTGGCTTGGTTCTTCGAAGAAGGACCACCGCAAGCGAAGAGGGTCAGCGAGAGCAAGGCGGACAGAGCGATGGCGCCGCGGAAGTTCATGGCTTGCGACTGTATCAGCCTGCCCGCGCGGGGGAAACGCCGCGAGCCCGCAAAATCTGGCCGGAATCGGCCCATCCCGGAGCCCGGCGTCACTCGGCGGAGACGAGCCCGAGTCGGATCGCCTGACGGACCAAGCCGGCGACGTTGTGGACACCGAGCTTCTCCATGATCCGGCCGCGGTGGCCCTCGACGGTCTTGACCGAGAGCACGAGGATCTTGGCGATCTCGGGGCTCGACTTGCCCTCGCCGACCAAGGTCAGGACCTCGCGTTCGCGCCGAGTCAGGCCGTCGCCGGGGTCGGGCGCGGCCTTGTCCTCTTCTTCGTGGCGGCTGTCGTGGAGCAGGATCTTGGCGACCGCGGGGCTGAAGAACGCGTCGCCGCGATGCACCGCTCGGATCGCCGAGACCAAGTCCGAGAGGCCCGAGCCCTTGAGCAAGTAGCCGCTGGCGCCAGCTCGGATCGCCGGGCGCACGTACTCTTCGCCGTCGTACATCGACAAGATCACGACCTTGGGCGCGCCCGGCTTCTCGCGGATCTCCCGGGTCGCGTCGACGCCGTTGAGCTTGGGCATGTTGAGGTCCATGACGATGACGTCCGGCTTGACCCGGGCGACCGCGTCGACGGCCTCGCGGCCATCGGAGACCTCACCGACGACCTCGAGATCCTCCGTGGCGGCGAGCAGCGACTTGAGGCCTTCACGGACGATCGTGTGGTCCTCGGCCAAGAGCACGCGGATCGGCGCATCGGGCATCGCCGCGACTATACACTCGCTTCGGGCTGAACTGGCAGCTCGACGTGGATCCGCGCCCCTTCACCGGGCGTGGCTTGGATGTCGAGGGTCCCACCGACCAGCTCGACCCGCTCGCGCATGCCCTCGAGCCCACGCCGACCTTTGCGGCGGACCTCGTCGAGATCGAAGCCGCGGCCGTCGTCGATCACGTCCAACACGATCCGGTCCCGCGGCGAGCCTGGATCGTCGCGGTGGAGGTGGATGACGACCGACTCGGCTTGGGCGTGGCGAGCGACGTTGGTCAGGCTCTCTTGCACGATCCGATAGGCCGAGGTCTCGACGCCGGTGTCGACGCCCGGCCGATCGAGGCCGACGCAGCGGCACAGGACCTCGATGCCGGTCCGTTCGGAGAAGTCGTCGCAGTGGCGCTCGACCGCCTTGCGCAGACCGAGGTCGGCGAGCACGGCGGGGGCCAGGCGATCGACGACGCGGCGGATCTCTTCGAGCGTGGTGTCGGCGAGCTCGACGGTGCGCTCGGCCAAGGTCCGCGCGCTGTCGCTGCCGGCGGTGCTGGCCAGCAGCTGGAGGTTGATGCGGACGGCCGTGAGCGCCTGGCCGGCCGAGTCGTGGAGCTCGCGCGAGAGCGCCCGCCGCTCGGCCTCCTGCATCGCGACCGCGCGACCCGAGAGCTCGCGCAGCCGCTGCTCTTTGTCTCGAACCTCGCGCAGAGCCTCGCGCAGCTGCGACGAGCGCTCGATCACCTGAGCCTCGAGCGTGGTGTTGAGGTGGGCGAGCGCCTGCTGCGAGCGATCGATCTCTTGCTCGGCCTGGCCGATCGCGACGCGCGGCAGCCAGTACATCATCCCGGCCAGGCCCGCGCCGAGCAGCGTGAAGCCGAACAAGATCAAGAGCGCCTGCCGCTCGATCTCCTCGGTCGTGACCCCGACCCAGACCCGCGCGATCTCGTTGGTCGCCATGACCGGGGCCGAGACCCAGAGCAGCTCGGCGTCGGCCGGGCTCGGCGGGGCCTGGCCGAGCTCGATCAGGCGGCCATGCTCGTCGGTCAGATCGATCCGCACGATGTTGGCCTGGGCGGCCTGGAGGTCGAGGTTGTGGACCAGCTTGGGCGCGTCGTAGCGCCACAACACCGGCCGCTGCTGGGCCTCTTCGCGGATCAGCTCGGCGACCAGGCCCGCGGTCGCGCCCGCGCGCGCGCGAATGGTCTGGATGCCCATGACCAGGTAGGCGAGCGGGGCCGAGAGCGCGACGACGATCAGCAGCACGAACGCGAGCGGACCGAGGCGCGCGGTCAGGTAGCCGGTCAAGTCGACCGAAGGCAGCGGCTCGACCAGGGACGCGCTCGGCTCGGTCATTGGGGCTCCGTGGTCGCGTCGCCGCTCTGTGTGCTCGCGTCGCCGGTCTCGCTCGTGCCTGCGGGCTCGGGTTCGGGGTGGGGTTCGGGTACGGGCTCGGGCAAGCCCTCGCGCAGGTGGGCGAAGCTCGAGTGCGGTGGCGGATCGATCGGCACGTAGCCGCTCGAGCGAATGATCCGCTGCCCGTCGGCCGAGTACACGAACGCGATGAACTCGAGCGCGAGCGGATCGGGATCGTCGAGCGGGATCACGAACGCGAGGTCCTTGAAGAGCGGGTAGGTGCCGGTTCGAACCGCCTCTTCGCGCGGCCGCTTGCCTTCGAACTCGAGCACGGCGAGCGGCAGCTCTTGAATGGTCGCGAGGCCCGAGTCGAACAGCCCGATCGATCCGGGCGTGGCCAAGAGCGCCTCTTGCATCGCGCGATCGTTGAACAGCACGCGAAAGCGCCGCTGGTCCCAGGCCTGTTGATCGATCGCCTCGAAGCCCGGGATCACTTGGTGCGCGGCGAGGTGGCTCGAGTCGCCGGGCTCGCGCTGCAACACGACCGCGGGCGAGCCGTCGTTCCAAAATTCCATCGTGCCCGAGTAGAGGTCGAGCACCATCTCGCCAGTCAGGCCGCGGACCGGGACCGAGGGGTTGGCCGCGAACACGACCGCGACTCGGGCGTAGGCGAAGGCTTGCAGGTCCTGCTCGGCGCCGCTCGGCTTCAAGGGCCGCGAGATCAGGCCAATGTCGATCGCGCGGTCGAGCGTGGCTCGGACACCGCCGGTCGAGCCGATGCTCTCGTGGACGCGCACGCGCTGCCAAGGTCGCGTCGCTTCGAAGCCCTCGGCCAGCTCGCGGGTCAGCGGGAGGTTGCTGCCGCTGCCGGCGAGACGCAGCAGGTTGCCGGGCTTGGGCGTGCCGACCGGCACGCTCGGCGGCCCGACCTCGCCGTGAAGAAAGGGCGGCACGGGGCTCTGCTCGACCCAGCGAATGACCAAGACCCCGATGCCGAGCAGCAGCGCGCTGCTCAGCAACGCGGCCGACCAGGCCCAGCCGCGCATGCGTAGGGTCGTGATCGGTCGCAGCGGGGGCTCAGCGGACATCGCGAAGCTCGCGGAGCAGCTCGGCCTCGCGGCTGCCCGGCTCCGGCTCGTGATCGTAGACCCAGCGGACCCTCGGCGGCAGCGACATCAAGATCGACTCGGTCCGGCCGCCGGTCTTGAGCCCGAAGATGGTCCCGCGATCGTGGACGAGGTTGAACTCGACGTAGCGACCGCGGCGGATCTCTTGCCAAGTCCGCTCGGCCTCGGTCCAGGGAGTCGCGACCCGACGCGCGACGATCGGCAGGTAGGCGGCCAAGAATTGCGAGCCGGCTGCGAACACGAACTGCTCGACGCGGTCGCGATGCTCGCGGGTCTCGGGGCTCGAGCCGGCCGCGTCGACCCAGAGGTTGTCGAAGAAGATGCCCCCGACCCCGCGTCGCTCGCCGCGGTGCGACAAGTAGAAGTAGCGGTCGCACCAGTCCGACCAGGCTGGATAGTCGCCGACGCCCGGGTGGGCCTCGCAGACCTCGCGCCAGACCGCGTGGAAGTGATCGCGATCTTCGCCGTGAAAGTAGTAGGGCGTGAGGTCGGCCCCGCCACCGAACCAGGCCTTGTCGCCGTGCTCGAGCATGCGGAAGTTGGCGTGGCAGGTCGGCACGTGCGGGTTGCGAGGGTGCAAGACCAGCGACACGCCGCAGGCCCAGAACTCGCGGCCCGAGCCCGGCATCTGCTTGGCGTAGTCGGCCGAGAACTCGCCGTGGACCTCGGAGAAGTTGACCCCGCCCTTTTCGAACACCGCCGCGTCGGCGATCACCCGCGTTCGACCACCGCCGCCGCCCTCGCGGACCCACGCGTCTTCGCGGAAACCGATCGTGCCGCCCTGCTCGCGCTCGAGCGCTTCGAGCCCGGCGCAGATCGAGTCTTGCAGCGAGCGCATCGCCGTGGCCACACGCGTTCGAAATTCACCGCTGGCTGCCGGGGGCATGCGCGGGAGTGTACCCTCGCCGTGGAAGCGCGTGACTGGCTGGTGCGGTCCCCGGTCTTCAAAACCGGTGTGAGACGCGACGAGCGTCTCGGGCAGGTTCGATTCCTGTGCGCTTCCGTCACTCGCCGAAGCAAGCGACCGAGCACTCGGCCAGGCTCTCGGGCGCGACCTCGGCGTTGTCCCAGACCGTCGTCGACTTCTGCGCGAACACGTACTTGGCCAGCGCGCCGTCGCTGTCGAACACGCCGATCGGGAGCGGGTTGTAGAGGTACGCGCGGCCGAGATCGGGGAAGACCTCGACCAGGACCTCGAACGACTTCGCGCCCTCGATGGTCGGGTCGTCGATCACGGTCGGCGGGGTGTCGCCCGGCATGAAGGACTGCCAGACCATCCGGCTCTTGTCGAACTCGTAGGCGAAGCACTGGCACTCCCAGTACGCCGCCGCGGGATTGGTCTTGCAGATCGCGCTGTCGAGGTCCTGGTTGGTGGCGCTGTAGCAGCTGCCCACGGCGACCACGCCGAGGTCGGTGTCGAAGTTGAGCAAGAACGCGTTCTTTCGCTCCTGCGGGATGTCCTGCAGCTGGCCACCGTCGAGCGCGTATTTCTCGATCGCCCACACGCCGGTCTCGTCGAACAAGGGCGGCTCTTCTTCCTTGCAGCCAGAAGCGACGAGCGCGAGGAAGAGCGCGGGAAGAGCGAGCAGAGCCAGGGACGGGAGCGTGGATCGCATGACGACGCGGCGGACCATACCATAGGCGGGTCGCGTGGCGGGCCTTGGTTGACAGCCCGCAAATCCGGCCTTAGCTTTCGCGCGCGGTGTCCGCAAAACGCGATTACTACGAGGTTCTAGAGGTCACCCGCGAGGCCTCCGGCGTGGACATCAAACGCGCCTATCGCAAGATGGCGATGCAGTACCACCCGGATCGCAACCCGGGCGACGACGCTGCAGAGGAGCGCTTCAAAGAGTGCGCCGAGGCCTTCGAGGTCTTGAGCGACGATCAGAAGCGTCAGCTCTACGATCAGTTCGGGCACGAGGGTCCGCGCGGCGCAGGCTTCCAGGGCTTCACGGGCACCGACGAGATCTTCGCCCACTTCGGTGATCTCTTCGGCGACCTCTTCGGCAACCTCGGCTTCAGCGGTGGCGGCGGTCGACGACGCGGTGGTCCGCAGCGTGGCGCCGACCTCAAGCTCGAGTACGAGATCCCCTTCCTCGAGGCGGTCGAAGGCAGCGAGCGCGAGATCAACGTGCCGCGGCGAATCGAGTGCGAGACCTGCACCGGCACCGGTGCCGAGCCGGGCACCTCGCCGACCAAGTGTCGCGAGTGCCAAGGCCACGGCCAGGTCGTGCACAGCCAAGGCTTCTTCCGGGTCCAGACGACCTGCCCGCGCTGCCGCGGTCGTGGTGAGATCATCGAGTCGCCCTGCAAGACCTGCTCGGGCAGCGGCTCGGTCCAGCGCGAGTCCAAGCTCAGCGTCAAGATCCCGGCGGGCGTCGACGACGGTCAGACGCTGCGGATCCCCAACGCGGGCCAAGC
>Ga0075156_10001727_pt1 | contig 11974 bp, 11 predicted proteins | sample JI81AbrownDNA_FD_70966 | JGI IMG/M metagenome (GOLD analysis project Ga0075156, IMG submission 70966) | Wastewater effluent complex algal communities from Wisconsin, to seasonally profile nutrient transformation and Carbon sequestration -... | ecosystem: Engineered > WWTP > Effluent > Algae...
TCAACTTGGATCAACCCATCGCGGATATTTTCCACATAGGTGATGACGAGGTTCGGGTCCAGCCACATGTGCGGATCACCCGCCTCATGCTCGTGACCTGCGCCTGATTCTGCTTCGTCAGCATGTTCCTCCGCTGGATGAGGCTCCAAGCCAGCCGTCGCTTCGACAACAATTCTTTCACCGCCTGCATTTTCCAGCAATGATTCGATGAAGTGTTCATACTCCACGCCATTCAAAATCAGCAGATCGCTTTCAGAAATCTTAGCCACATCGGACGGGGCGGCTTGGTAGGCGTGCGGGTCTGAACCGATGGGGAGCAGGGAATCCACAGTCAATCGGTCACCCGCCACATTTTGAGCAATGTCCGCAAGGAAGGAGGTAGAGGCGAGAACGCTCACAGCGTTGTCACTGTTTTGAGGGGCAGACCCGCAACCCGTTAAGAAAAGAGCCGAGAGGGTCAACATCACAATAATGGTATTGATAATCTTTTTCATTTAGAACTCCTATTTTTTATCCCTCACCTATTGATGAGGGATGGATATTAAAGACGGTTACTTACCGAGGCAGTTCGCGCACAGACCGAACAATTGCAGCCAGTGATCCTGGATCTGGTAGCCTGTCTTTTTCGCAATGGATTTCGTTAACAGTTCGAGATCGTCGCCTTCAAAGAATTCAACCTGCCCGCATTGTTTGCAAAGCAAAAGATGCTGATGCCCATGCCCCGCCGAGATGAACGCCTGACATCCCAACGGCTGATGCACGCGCTGGATGAGGTGCAGTTCTTCCAGCTTTTCGAGGGTGCGGTAGACCGTCACCAAACCGAGGGCGCGATATTTTTTGCGGGCGGCGTCGTACACTTCGATGGGCGTGAGCGCATGGGTGGAACCGAAGACAGCATCCACCACGGCGCGCCGCGCAGAGGTAACCCTGTATCCATTATCGTGCAATTGCTCCAGCCAGATTTCAGCAGCCATAAACTCTCTTTTTGTTATTGAAAATCATTATCAATAAGTATAAATGAGAAAAATCAACAGGTCAAGAGGTGACAGTCACTTTAAAAGTGACTGTCACCTGCCTACTTCCACACCCACTGTGGATTGAAGCCTTTGATGCCAAGGTCTGTAACTTCACCAGATTTGATCTCAACTACCTGCAAGCGCGACTCGAATGGGAATGAAGCCAGTTGATATAGATCGTACAGCAAATATTTTCCATCCGGCGACCAGTTCAAACTGGCGTGCAGTACATCGGGGTCGTTGGTGATCGCCTGTGCTTCGCTGCCATCGGCACGCATCAACCAGACTTGATCGCCGCGCGGGATGGATAGGTCACGCCGTACCACGGCGATGAACTCACCAGTTGGCGACCACGCCGCGAGGATATTTTCCACGCCGTCGTTCGGGTTCAAATTTACAAGGGTTTCTGTTTCAAAGTTGTACAAAAATAATTGGGTCACGAATTGTTCGTGCTTGATAACTACATCCCGCAGCAAAATGGATTTACCATCCGGCGACCACAACGCCGCCGCTCCAAGGATATTTTTTATCAAGCGGCTTTCGCCATCTTCAAGACGATACAACCGAATGCCATCTGGTGTGGAATAGCTCAGCCATTCGCCATTCGGCGACCAGCGTGGGTTGCCGCCTGAAACTTGCGCTTCCTGAAACACCGGCTGGTTCTCGCCTGTGCCGAGATCGATCCACCATAATGTGGGCAGTCCGCTTGCGCCGCCACTTAAACTGAGGCGCTCATAAATTACCCGCTCCCCATCCGGTGACCAGATCATGCCCGAGCAATTCGCATCTGTGCAATCGGCCAGTTTTTTATTTTCCATGCTGCCAAGGTCGGTTAACCAAATTTGATTTTCGTATTCGTCCGTTTGGGAGATATACACCACGCGTGTCTGATCGGGTGAAACCGCATAATCCACCACGCTTTGTGCAGGCTCGCTAATGACGCTGGATGTATCTTTTTCGTACTCGGTGATGAATAACTGCTTGACTCTGTTTTCATCTTCCGCAAGATACAAAACCTGCGCCTCTTTAATTGCCCGTTGAACTGGTGCGACAAAATTGAGATTATCCTTCGCTCGAACATACGCCCCCCACGTCAGACCGAATCCGAGAGCCAGCACGATCACCGCACTGACAATCGGCATGACCGGCGCGAGCTTATCCAGAAAACTGATGCGGTCAAACAGGCGGCGGCTGTTCACCATCAACAAGCCGATAACGATCAACACCACGGCAAGGCCGAGGCTAAAAAAGACGATCAATGCCAGCCCGAGAAAAATACGGTTGATGGCAATCGCCACCAGCAGAATCGCAATCGCATCCGGGCAAGGGACGAGTCCACCGCTGACGCCGAGGGCGATGAGCGAGCGCCAGGTGATGCTCTCCGGCACATCGTGCGAATGCATTTTCCCATCACCGTGGTGATGCAAATTGGCAGACGCTTTTTCGACCTTGATTCCGCCGGTTATTTTTTTGTTCGAAGCTGACGGTGTGAGCGAGACTTTGCGCGGCTGTTTTTCGGGGACAGGCTTCAATGATTTTCGCCAGAATAAAAATCTTTGCCAGAGCAAATAAAGTCCCAGCCCAACGATGAGCAAGCCGGAGAGGATTTCGAGCAGGGGAATGATCGTGGTGGGGAGAATATATTGCGAAGCCGCAAGTGTGATGATGCCCAACAAAAAGACAGACCCTGTATGAGTCAACGTGACGATGGTACCAAGAACAACCGCGTGCAAGGTCGTGCCGCGTGACCCTACAAGATACGCCGCAACAACGGTCTTTCCATGTCCCGGAGTTAATGCGTGCAGCGCTCCCAACGCCAACGCAATGACCAGCGCGAATAAATAGAACGAAATGGAAAATTCCTTCTGGCGGACGAGATCAAGCAGAATTTCCTGCGGAGTCCGTTCTGCCAGTTCGGGGACAACCTGCTCGGAGGTTTCAGTGACAATATCCTTCTCCTGTCCGAATGGCAGGGCGGGAGTGCCGCTGTCCCATGCAGTGAGCAGATTTGCCTGATCAGAGATCAGGCTGCGGTCTTGAATAATGTCTATCGTGATGATGTGACTTTTTTGAGTGGGGAATAGAAATGCCGTGTTGCCTTCTGCGCTGAGATAAAACCAGTTGATGGACTTCTGCGTTTCCATGCCGTTCTCAAGCACCAGACGGCGGACGTTGTTCGTCTCTTGCGGCCATGCAGCAGAGAGATGGAAGGTGATAAATTCTTCACCTGCTTGAAAACTCCGCTTGTCTGCGGGGAGTTGCACAGAATCTATCAGCAGGGGCAAAGGCTTATCGTCGAGGCTGGCAGTGAACAGGGCGGTGCGAGCGCGGCCCCAGGTCGCCACTTCGTTTTCGCTGAGGGACCCATCCTGATTTGAATCCATTTCGTTCCACAGAAAATTCGTCAACAGCGGGCCGGGCTTTACGATCCATTCAACTTGCAATCCGCTTTGCGAGATGGCGGCGTTGATGGTGTGTGCGTAAATATCCGCGGGATGTGCTTGCGCGTTTTTTATCGGAAAGAAAATTAATGCAAGGATAAAAATAAAGGTAAGGGGTTTGTAAATTTTATTTTTCAAAAAAACTCCTCGCAATGACAATACCTAATTACGGCAGCCAGTGCGGCATAATACCTTGCGCGAGGACGAGAGGTTCGCTGAACCCCGGCTGCCATAAACCGATCTCGGGATTGAACGCGCCTTTTAATTTAAATTGTTGAAAAAGAACCGCATTCCCCCACGGATCCCATTGTGGGGAGTTGTAGGTGTATTCGGGCTGGTCTGCAATGATGACGCCTTCGAGCATGGCAGGGTCGAAGAGCCAGAGAATTTGAGAGGGCTTGTCTTCTCCGGCGCGGAAACCCAAAATTGCTTTTTCCTTATCGGCTGACCATGTGAGGGAATAGTATGAATAGTCGCGCTCATCCTTGACGCCGATCAATGTTTGAGATTCATTCAACGAAATATCCACCAGCCGAACCTGTGTTCGCAAACCGCTTTCGGTTTGGTCTATATTGGTGAATAGAATTTTGTTCGAATCTGGTGACCAGGTAACCGGCCCGCCAGTGTTGGAAGAGAATGCGTATTGTTTATTTTCCAGCAGGTCGATCACGTTAATGCGATCTGCGAGTCCGTCAAAAGAGGCAAGCTTATTCGAGTCAGGCGCCCAGGTTGGGTTGTATCCCAAAATTTGCTGGTCTGCATATACCGGGCTGTTCTGCCCGCTTAAGATATCCAACACCCAGATGCGTGGGGAACCAAAAGGAATATCGGGCGTGGGGCCGGCGGCTTCACGCGAATAGGCAATGCGCTGCCCGTTGGGCGAAATTGCAGGCGTGGTGCAGCGGTCAAATTTGCAGTCCAACAATATGGATTCGTCACTGCCTGTGCGGGTCACGCGCCACAGATCAATACCGCCCTGAGCATTCGCGACGGTGAAGATAATAAATTCGCCAGTGCGCGCCGCATCAAATGAGATCACTTTGGTACTTTCATCTGTTAATCGCTGCGGCGGATTGCCGTTCAAATCCATTGTCCAAACGCTGCTTTGATCTGCATCCGTCACCAGATAGGCAACCAGCGGCTCGCGGACTGTGAATTCCCAGGCGCGCGGTTTTTTCAATTCACCGCCATCCATATTCAACACATCCGGACTAAGGCTCAGTGTGTAGGTGGTGTCCAATTCAAACGGGCTGATGGGCACATACTGAATGGTGCGCGAATCTACAAATTCAAGATAACCGTCCAATATGGGGTCCATCCAAATGACAGATGAAGCCAGCTCAAAATTGACCGGCTCGGAAAAAGTCATTTTGATGGGTTGAAAAGGTGCGATCACATGATTCTGGGGCAGGTCCACAGTAATACGAATCCCTGCCTGCACGCCGATCAGAATCACCAGGCCAACAAGAACTGTCATAAAAATAAGAACACTGACAGCGACAGTATCCAGCGTTAATTTCGTTTTCATGGAAAGAGATACGGCTGCTCGGGCACAGAAACAGGCTGCACAGACTCTGCCACGATCATCGGCGCAACCTTATCGTTGAGCGTGACAGATTTAATACTACCTTTCACCAGCACCCAGGAATCCTGTTCGAGCGTGGCGGCTTCAGCCCATTCCACGGGCATGGCAATTGCGAAGCCATCTGCCGCGCAGCAGGAAACCACAAAGCGGCTGACAAAGAATTGATTCTTTCCAAGAGTCTCATCGAAATAAACAAAACCGATCACAGACGCCGTTTCTCCGTTGAACTGTGCCGCGTCGCTTTCATAGCTGAAGAGTTTGAGCCAATCCAACACATTACGCTCTTCAGATTCTGTTTCAAAGATCTGAGCGGAAGAATCAGCGCTGACGAGCGGTGAATTGGTATTGAATCCCTTGGTCGCAAAGGCGGAAGAATCCAACGGGCGGGCGGGGATGAGCACACCGATCAGCAGCGGCACAAGCATAATCCACAGGTTCATCGGCGCGGGTGCATGGTCGTGATCGTGTTCGTGCCCATGTTCTTCATCGTGTTTGCGTGAACGCCTGATCTCGGTAAAAATGATCTGTGCCAACACCGCAAGGAAGATGACGCCAAAAATCGTCAGCGGAATAAAACGGCTGTTGATATACCAGGTCAACTGTCCGTTTGCGGCTTTGGAGGCGAAGAAGATGCATAATCCCAGCAGCAGCAATCCTTGAAAAGAGCGATACATTCTTGTCTGCATAATTCCTCTTATGGCGAAAAATAATTAAAGATGAGTCCCGAAAGCAGGCTCATCATGAAAGGAATGGCAACGATATAAAACACGGAACGTCTTTTGAAAACCTGCGAATACATCAACACACTTTTGATGTCCACCATTGGGCCAAAGACGAGGAAGGAAAGCACCGATCCGAAACTGAATGTGCCAACAAAACCCAGCGCCACGAACGCATCCACCGTGGAACAAATGGACAGCAGGATCGCCAACCCCAACATCACCAGCACCGAGAGCAAAGGTCCGCTGCCAATGGCAAGCAGCACAGACTGCGAAATAAATGTCTGCAATGCCGCCGCCAAAACAGAACCAAGCACAAGGTAACGGCCCATCTCGAAAAACTCATCCGCTGTGATCAACAAGGCGTTACGGATTTTTTCGGAAAAGGAAGCATTTGGCTCATCGTGAGCGTGATCGTGCTCGATCGACATGGTCAACGCCGGACGCAGCACATTCCCCGCCTCTTTCTCAAACGAGAAAATGATTCCGGTTACGATGGCAATTAACAAGCTGAGGCCAATCCGCCAGAACAGCATCGGTCCCCATCCAAATGCAGCCGCCGTACTGAGAATCACGATCGGATTCAAAACCGGCGCAGCCAGCAAAAAGGAAATGCCTGCCGAAAGCGGAAGCCCTTTGTGGAACAGCCTGCGGGTTAGCGGCACAACCCCGCACTCACACACAGGAAAGACCATCCCCATGAATGCTCCCGTCACCGCTGCTGCAATCGGCCGGCCGGATACCCATCGGCTCATCTGGTCGCGGTCGAGAAAAATCTCCACGAGACCCGAGGCAAGCGTCCCGAGTAAGAGATACGGCACCGCTTCCACAAAAATCCCAAGAAAGACCGTGGCGAAAACATTCAACCGATCCCACAGCCAGGTAAAGAATCCAGCAGGGATCATGCTGGATGCAACGATAGCCAGAATACCGAGAGCTATAAATAAGATCAAATTGCGTGGAAGGCGTTTGGGAGTTGTGCTCGTTTGCATAAGTGATTATAACCACGAAAAGATTAAGGCCTATTAATAACAAGAGACTCCAATGCATTGGAGTCTCTTGTTATTAACGTAGTAACGACTTCAGTCGTTAGTCGCTTTTATTGAGGCGCACCCTCAATGGGGTAGCCTTTGGCATACCATTCTTTGAGTCCGCCTGCCATGCTGGTGGCGTTATAGCCTGCGTTGAGCAGAATATCGCGTCCTTGCTGGCTGCGATTCCCTGAACGACAAATAACCAGAATCTCCTGATCCTTTGGCACTTCACTCAGCCGCGCTTCCAACTCATCCAACGGAATCAGGTTGGTATTCGGCGCATGGTATTCGTCCCATTCCTCCTGTGTACGGACATCCACTGTAAACACGCCGCTTTGGTACATTTCATACGCCTTATCGACGCTAACTTCATTTGCCAATCCGGAAGTGGCGCTGCCACCGCCGGCAGATGCGATCAGGTAAACAATGATCGCAACAAACAATACAATGGCTCCTTGTACGGCAGGCTTGCGCAGGTAGGAGGATAATCCGCTGCGGGTGTTGAGACTGCTTCTTTTCTTATTTTTCTTTTGAGACATGCAACCCTCACATATATTTTGGTTTTTCAGATAGACGAGGGGCTGTAAATTATTCTTACCTGATCGTAAAAAATAAAGTACACCAGTTTTACTGGAAGGAATTCACAGCAGCCTCAAGGTTTGTGTGAATGTCGAAAAACAGCTTAAGACCAACCATATCCAGAACCTGCTCCACCGCAGGCTGCGGACTGAGCAACTTCACATGCGCGCGCACGGGGCCATCCTGCTCTTTGTTGATCGCACGAAATGAAGGCCTGCCGCCCTCTTTGGGCTGCACTGATTGACCTGCAAATATCCTCACAATAGTATGTAGCGACATTAAACCCGCGCTGCTAACATACGGCACTTTGCTCAGATCGATTAGCAGGTTCCGGGAGCCTTCGTCAAAAGTCTGCTGCGCCATGTTAATTACATCCGTGTAAGTAGAGGCATCAATATCGCCAGCCAATTGCATTACCGTAACTGGAACATTGCCTTGTTGTGTGGAAAAAGAAATTTGCATACTGATTCTCCTGTGGCGGGTTGGAGCCCCGCACCACTTAACCTGTTTTACCTGAAGTTGAATTCCTCAAAATGAATGTTCTCTGCTGGCACTCCGGCTTCCATGAACTTCTTTTCAAAGGCCTGCACCATCGGCAGCGGTCCGCACATGTAAACGTGATGGCCGCGAATATCGCCGCCCGCATTTTTGGCAATCTCTTCCACCGTCAAAGAACCGTGTACGGAAGAGAAACGGATATACGGCTTGAGGCGTGGATATTTCCTTACTATCGATTCGATCTCATCCACAAAAACAGTTTCCTCCTTGTGGCGTACCGCGTAATAAAAATCCACATGATGAGACAGATCATCTTTGAGGTCGCGCAGGAACGAAAGGAAAGGAGTCACACCAATCCCGCCTGCCACCCAGATCTGCTTCTCCCCGCCCGTCTTGTAATTGAACATGCCGTAGGCGCCTTCCACAATTGCAGAGGTCCCCGCTTTCAAATTCTCAAATAAATGACGGGTAAAATCGCCGCTGGCTTTGATCGTCAGGCGCAGCACATCATCCGACGGCGCGCTGGAAATCGTGAAGGGATGCGATTCGTTCAATCCCTTTTCCCCTTCAAATTTCACAAAAAGGAATTGTCCCGCATGTGCATGTCTGATCGGCTGATTCTTCGCCCGCAGCACAACTTCTGTTGTGGAACTGTTTGGGTGATTGACCGCTTCCACAATATACGGCACATACTTCTTGAAGAAACGGCCAAAGACTTCGGTGTACAAATAAGAGCCAATACCGAGAAAAACGAATATTTGATTCCAATTGATGGCAATCTTGGTGGTCGGGGCAGCCACAGTAATAGAATGCACATACCCAAGAATAAAAAATAAACCGATATAGCGATGAAGTTTCTTCCAGCCTTCGTAGCTGCTGCCGGTCAATTTTCCTAAAAATGGAATACGCGGCGCAAGTGTGGGAAGTACAATGGCAACGAATCCCAAAAATGCAATGATTGCCAGATAATTCCCTACATGCAAATTCATAATTGAGATGGGAACGATCAGCAAATGCACGAACATAAGCAGGAACGCGCTCGTGGAAGTTCGGCGATGTGTCATGTACATCTTATCCAACCCGCCGAAGTACGGTTCCGCCCATTTAGGCCGCGTGGAAAGGAACAATGAAAATGACATCAACACGATCACCGTTGAGCCGATCATCATGCCAACGTAATAGCGTGCGTAATTTTCCACGCCATCCCTTGCAGGCGGGAAGACGATCCAGACTGCAACCGTCAGAACAACAAGAACAATAAAAATCAGGTTTCCCAGTTTTTGCTTCATTTATAAACCTCGCCAATAAAAAAATTTAGAGCGACGCAGTTCAACTGCATCGCTCTAAAAAACACTACGCTTTAAAAAGAATCGATCGCCTTTTGCCTGTCTGTAAAGATCGCAAAAAAGTCAGTAAACCCGACCATATCCAAAACGCTGACAACCTGCGGATGCGGATTCAAAAGCTTGAGATTTTTTTGCATCCCCCCATCACGTGTGCGATCCATAGACTTCAGTGTTGACCAGCCCTGTTCGGGGTCCGGCGACTTCTCACCGCGTAAAAGCATGGAGATCGCATGTAACGCAACCAACCCTGCGCTGGAAATATAGGTAAGCTCGCCCATATCCAACAAAATATTCTTCATCCCGTCACCGATCATTTCCTGCGCCTTCATAATCAAGTCCTGATAAGACTGACCATCCAAATGCCCTGCAAGCTGAAGAATAGCGACATTCCCCTGTTCCTTTGAAACAGAAATTTCCATGGGTACTCCTCCTCAAGAGTGATGTTTAATTATAAACCCGCTTTCCGCTCCAACCGCGCAAGGCGGTGGTCTATCTCACCCAGCCAATGCTTTCGGACATAAGCAGGTAAGTCTGTCTTTTCAACTTCAGCCCGAGCCGATCTCGCCCACTTGATGGATGTCTTCGCATCGCGCATTTTGTGCTCGTAGTGTTTCGCCAATTCAATATAAGCGTAGATGTGTCCCCTGCCAGCAGCCTCCTCCCACAAGCGCAAAGCCTGATCCACATCCCCGCGCTTCTTTTGCAGGATGGAAAGACGCTTCACTGCCACGCCGAAATCTGATTCTTCCAACCCAATCTCTAGTCCACGCTCGAACAGACGGGCGGCATCATCCCAATGGCCGAGGTCTTCAAACAACTTCCCGAGCGCAATGAAATCAAGGCCGTGCTCCACAGACCCATTGTATGGGTCGGCCAATAATTCACTGACATGCCCCAGCAGCGCCGCCATCGCAACCACATCCATGGCATTGTGATAAAACACCCCGCCCAACGGACGCGCGTCACTCGTGCGCAGGTAATCAAAATACAACCACGGAATTTCGTAGCCCGGCACTTCATCCGATGCGCGGGTGAAGCCAAGCACATGCTCTTCAAGATATTTCAAGGCCCGCGAGGGAAGCCTGTCACGCCATAATCTTCTTGCCAATGGCAACAGGTCAAGATGAGCAAAACCTTTGAATGGGACGGGAATTCGGTGCAATGAATAACGCGTAACCAACAATGGGGCATCAAACGACTTGCCGTTGAACGTAACCAACCCCTCGCAAGGCGCAAGGAAGCTGATCAGCGCTTCGAGCATGGCAGGCTCATCAGATGGGTCACGCAGAAAAAATTGCCGCAGCACGAACTTACCATCTACAAAGCGGGCTGCGCCAACCAGAAAAGCATACGTGCCTGTTCCGCCAGACAAGCCTGATGTTTCTGTATCCAAAAATGCAAATTTGTGAATGGGCATTTTCGCAATGCGCGGGTCATTCGCCCACTGTGAAATAAACGAGAGTGGAAAATTTGAGTAAGGGGAGATGTCTCCATGCAGATAATCTTCGCCAAAGACCTGCTCCGTGATGAAGGCATCACCGCGCGGAGTGGAAACAAATATCCCAGCGACAACAGATTCAATTGTGTGAGTTTCAGGCTTGGGCGGAGTCGGATGCGTTCCATCTATGGAAAGTGAACTTCCTGTTTTCACACCAAGCGATTTCAATTTATCTGAAAGTGAGGGCATAAAGTCTATTTTATCCCCAAACATGTCTTGTCGTTTTAAATAAAAAAAGTTCCTAAAAGTTTCTTCTTGAAACTTTTAGGAACCGGATCCTCAATGGGTCTTTACAAGCCGTTGGAGTCTTTGGCGCTGATCGGTTTTGCGGTGATGAAGAGCCTGCCCCAGCTGAGGTTGCCTTCGTTTTCGATGCAGGTTTGCAAAGTAAGGTGATAGTCGCCGCGATAAACTTTATTGAAAAGATCGAGCGCGCTGAGGGTGGTATCTGAGGAGAGGTCTTTGAAGTAGCTGTACGGGCTGAGGGGGTCGGTGGCCTTGTACTGCTGTGCGCCTTCCACAATGAAGCCCTGTGTGTGTCCGTCGCCGTAGATGAGAATGATGGTGTCGCCAGCTTTCAGTTGTGAAAAAGTTGCACCTGCAAGTGTGTTATGAGCGAGCAGACCCAGGTTACCAACTTCAGAGGCCATGCTAAACTGTGTAACTTCACCAGCATTTTGAGAGACATACCCAGGATAGCCATAAGGCTGCTGGATGATCGGGAAAGCAATGAGACCTTCCACGTAAATGCCGCGCAACGTATTGGCGCTGCCGTCTTTGACGCTGTCAATAAATGAGGGGAGGCTGGGAACCGGGCTTGCCGATCCCATTGCGAATGCCTGGGTGGGGAGGGCAAGAGCACATGCAAGCACGAGTAAAAGTGCTGCTGAAAATATTTGATTTTTGGGGTGCGTAACTTGAATTCTGGATGCCATGAAAAACTCCTTCATTGGAGCATCCAGATTCTTTTGCGTGTTTTAGAGAGGGAGTGGAGCGCGGAAGCCTGGAAGCTCGTTTTCGGTGGCCAGGCGATCATTGCCGCGTGAACGCGACTTTAGACCCTTAGCTTTGCGTCGCCGTCTTTCGACGGGTTTGCCGTTATCGAACGAACTGCTTTTAAGGTTCAAAACAAAAAACGGACCTGGTGTTGTGACCAGGTCCGCGGGAGATCAAATATGAGGTCTTCGGCGGCCTGGCGATCATGGTTGTTTTCACAACTTTAGACCCTTGGCTTTGCGTCGCCGTCTTTCGACGGGTT
>Ga0075156_10001728_pt1 | contig 11971 bp, 8 predicted proteins | sample JI81AbrownDNA_FD_70966 | JGI IMG/M metagenome (GOLD analysis project Ga0075156, IMG submission 70966) | Wastewater effluent complex algal communities from Wisconsin, to seasonally profile nutrient transformation and Carbon sequestration -... | ecosystem: Engineered > WWTP > Effluent > Algae...
CAATAAATTATATAAAAATAACGGATGGATATTGCAATGATTCCGAGGGCAATAACACAGCTTTTTTATATTCGTCGCAGAAGGAGTTTATCTGAGTAAAGAGAGACGATGATAATAACACTTGGCTTCGGATAACAACACCGATGTCCGTAATAATAACATCATACTCTCTCGATCACCGTATTTCTTTTGCGCAGAATGAAATGAAGTGGTAATTTTATATAAGTTGTTATTGTTCAATTACTACTAGAATCATGAAAGAAGTCTATGCCCTTATCTGGCGGTCACATGAGCCGGATGAAACCTTCAAGCCCGAGGAATTTCAAGCACGCATTCCACGTCTGATGGAATGGCTGCGTGCATTACAAGCCGGTGGCAATTTAGTCGGTTGTGGAGGTGGGGGATTTGAAGATAAGCCCGGCGGGCTCACACTCCTCCTCGCTGAATCGATCGAACGAGCCCGCGAACTCTCAAGCGGCAGCCCGATGAATGAAATCGGCAGTACAGAAATCTTCCTATGGGATGTGTTTTATGCAAATCTTACAGTACTGGAGAATCACGATAAACTAACGAGTTGATCTATTCTCATACGTTCCCGATGTAACGAAAAAAGCCGCTTGAGTGTAATTCTCAAGCGGCTTTTTATGTATTGCTACTTTCTTACGTTGTTGCTAGATGGCGTGAACAGTAATTTTCATACACACCGTCGAGCAGGAGATTGAGTGCATCGGCAGCTTCGCGGGCTGCATCGAGAGCAGCTTCTTTTTGGCTGTCGGTCTGGCACATTTTAGCGAGCGCTTCGCGGGTCACCGTACGGTGAATTTCATCAGCGTGCTCGTGTACTTCAAAAAATTCGAGAGCATCTTTGGTATCGAGGTTGTAATGTTTTTTTAATCCTTCGATTTTCGTCGTGCTTACTTCCGGAATTTGTGACTCATACGCATAGAGAGCGGCAATGCCTTCGGCAGGATTAGCGCGAGCGGAGAGCTCTTTCAAAATTCTGACGGATTCTTTTGTGTGGGGCAGATATTTACGGTCCACGATTTCGGTGCGTTTCACGCCGAGTGAGTCGCAGAATCTTCTCCACAATTCAGGGTGATTATTCGGACCGTGCTCTTCTTCAATTAAATTTTCGAGGAGCATCTGGCGCACTTCAAAATCATCACAATTAGCATGGGTAGCACTGACATACGTCGGAAAATTGTGCACCTGAAGGTAGTATTCATGAGCATATTCGCGCAACATATCGATCGAGAGCTTGCCTTCATTCCACATAATATAAAACGGATGTTGAAGCATGTGGCGTTCGTTCACAATAGCATCCAAACGCTCTAAAAATTCTTGAGTTGTCATACCAAAGACTCCTTATGAAGTAGAAAAAGAAGTTGTAGAAGAATTCACGGTAGTATAGTTTCGTCCGCGAAGGAGTGCGAAAATACAGCATTTCGCCAATGTGAGCAAGTTCAATTAAAATTTACAGCCATCAAATACCGGATATTTATAGTTTTTTTCATGATTTTCTAAATAATTTTTTGCTGTAAAGCGAGATTCTTGTATTTTTGCGCTCCCAAAGTCGAACCTCTTGGGCTTGTAGCTCAGCTGGGAGAGCGCTTGAATGGCATTCACGAGGTCAGGGGTTCGATCCCCCTCAAGTCCACAAAAATTAAAACGTCAGTTCAATTGTGGGATCGTAGCTCAGTTTGGTTAGAGCGCCTGCCTGTCACGCAGGAGGTCGCGAGTTCGAGTCTCGTCGGTCCCGCATACAAAAGCCCGCTTCATTGAAGCGGGCTTTTTTCGTTGTGTACTGCTCTCTATTTACGAACCTACATTAAATGGCAAATAGAGCCGGTTTTCACGATTGCATTTCAATTTTTATTCTTGTAGTTTCATTATTTATAATTGAATTAGTGTAGATGCTATTTCATCACGCAGCTTTGGGGATACGTTGACAGTATCGGCGAAGGCTTTCCATTTGCTCACCGTATCACTTATTTCATCAATTATTTCTGCTACTTTCTTATTTTTTATTGACTTCCCAATCACTAACAGGTCTTCTCTCGTGATTGCGGCGCGCTTGCCGTTGATGCTTAATGCATGTTGGCTCACCCATTGATGGTTGGGCTGATAGGCATGGCAAACATCATACGCCGGGGCGAGCTCCCATTTACCGCCCTGTTTTAATCGAAACGCAACGTTTTTGGTATGATCGTCGCAATTACGAGCAACGACATTAAACACCATCCTCCGAAACATTTGCTCAGCATCGGGATAGGGCAATTGAAGCTCCCGCATGGTTTGGAACAACTGTTCATAACTAAAACTCGTAACTAAATTATAATCAAAGTGCTTCATAGCGCAAAAGGTCTGAATATGGTGTTTGGTAGTACCACCCTCCCGATCGAATCGCTTGGTCATAAAATGCGCACGTCCATTCTCTTCTAACAATCTCGATGGCATCATTTCAATACCACAAGCTATTGCCATAGTATAATACGCCATTTCGACTCTGCCATACCCTTTACTTTCTCCCATTTGCACATCACTTACTCCGTCGAGCTTCATGAGCCAATGCTCGAAGCCCTTGGGAGCATTGGTTTGTCCGGATTTTACTTCGCCAGTTTTTTCATTATAGGCAATGACCGCTTTGGGTCTAGCTCCACCGGCGGACGTGCCTATCCGCAAAATTTCCATGATGGCATTTTCTTCATCTGCCTGCAGATTGGTTACAAATCCCTCCTTCTTCGACAGCATCCTTTGGGCAATATCCACCAGCGTGTCTATCTCTACCGAGAATGCTCTTTTGCTCTCCTTCAAGGTGACGGGTTCAAATTCCAATGCTCCCATACCTCTGGTGCCAATAAAACATAGCATTTCAACAGGATTCATGCTATTCTGAGGTCGCCCTTGCTGCGCCAGCCACAGATTAATGAGTTCACTCCCATATCTATCGGGAAGCATATCAGCCAATAAGCCGGGCAAACCTTTGAACGTATCCAATGCCGGATCCGGCTTTTTGCGCAATGCCGGAAAACTGATGCTGCCATTACTTGATTGAATAGGCATTTGGAGAGGTGCCAAATCCCATCCGTTGCGTTTGAAGGCAGGATCATACTCAAAAGTCGCAATGCCCGTAGCATCATCCCATGCTACCGCACCGACAAGGGTACCCCATATTTTTACATAAGCTGAATTCATGGTTTACCAATCGGTGGGTTTGGGGTCGATCGTTTGGGTATTTCTTGCTCTTTTCCGTTTGTTCATTTCCGCTTTGGCGAGCGCGAGCGGACTGATGTTTTGCTGCACTGTAAACGCTTGCATTATATTCAGTTGCCCCAACACCCGCAGCACTTGTATCAGCGTTGAGAGCGTCACAGTTTCGCCCCTTTCCAGCAAGCTGAGAGTAGAGCGGCTGATACCGGCATCATGCGACAGCGCATCTTGGGTTCTGTTTTGTTCGAGTCGGTGATGCTTGACGAAATTCCCGATATGAGCTGCCAGAGCTTGGTCACTCATCGAAATCCAGTTTTTGAATGATACATCAGTCATAATTACTATTATTTGGCTTTATTGCGTACTATATCATGCAAATATACGCATACTATTGATAGATTATGTTCACTACCTTCATTTGCTGCTTATTTCTCTACATTCACTCTCGTTGTCAGTGTTTCGATATCGGTTACCAGGCGCAAGATATAAATTCCATTACTAATTGCACTCATATCATTGGTGATGCTGTAGCGTCCCTCTGTGTGGTGCTTCTTATTGATAAATGTCCGCACTACTTGTCCGGTTGTATTGAGTAATTCTAGGGTGACCGTCAGCGGCTCGCGCAAACTGTACTCAATTTCCATGCTGTTCTTGGCAGGATTCGGACGCGTAGCAAGCGACATGGCATGTTCACCCAGAATATAGAGCCGCACACCGCCTTCATCGCATATTCCCGATACGGTAATTGTTCCATTCTGCGTTTTTACTTCGGTCACAATCCCGCTGTTTGTCCATCTGAATTCCTCCATCGATATCGTCGAAATATCCGTCGTGCCAAGTGTCACAATACAGGGAATTGAGATTAATTCATCGCTTTGAGTGTTAAATATCCCCGTCAGTTCCATCACGCAACTATCATCCATCCCTGCACATGCATTCATTGTCTGCTCGTTGTAGAGTATAGACTTGTTGTACCGCACACGCGCAGACCACTCTGTTGGAGCTCCGGTAAGTTGCATACCCGATTGCTTCTGTACTTTGAGCACAATATTCACCTTTTCTCCTGCCCGCGCAATGATGTCCTGAATAGCGATGGTCATTCTCGCCGTATCCTGCGTGCCCGAACACATTTTTCCAATCGCCGTAACTGCCGAATACGCCGTATCTTGAGCGGCTACCCAGCGCACTTGCCCTATCAAATTGCCACCGGAAGCAGGCGTGCAATTCACATGTACCGTCACACTTGAGTCCGGCAGGAGCAGATGCGGCGTAAAATCACTGCCAAAAGCATTCCCGGCATTCGTTACCCATTCTGCACGAAGGAGTTGCATGCTTGCTTTGCCGGTGTTTTTGAGCGTTACTTCTTTGGCTTGGATTTGACCTATGCATACAGTATCAAACTTCACCTGCGCCGTCGCTACCAAGCGTGTCGTTGCCTGCGTTGAATCAATTCCCACGCCATGCACCACCGCTGTGGCTGTATCTTTATCACCGGTTACCAACAGAATTCCCTCCGCCGGACCACTACTTACAGGCGTAAAGGTCACCCCAATATCAAGCGATTGTCCGACAGATATTTTCATTGGGAATTGACCTGCCGGCACCGCAAACGCCGCATTACTGCCCGCCATAAATGCCGCATCCGTTATCGTTATATCCGTCGTACCTTCATTGGTTACTTTGACATTATCCTGCTTGGTGCGGGTAATTTGTACATTCCCGATATCTTTCGTAGAACCAGTGAGTTGCGAGATATTCTTATCTGTTCCCTCGGCTGTAATAATCGTGCTTGTCGTCAGCAAACACGGCTGCGTCGCATCAGCAGTGAGCGTATCAGTGAATTTCCCATTCTGTGCCGTAAAAAGCACCTCCACCTTCAATGAATCATTCGGATGGAGAATCGCCGGAAGCGGAGGATTCACAATACCTTGGCTTAGTGGCGGCAGAAGACCCGACAGCGAAGACACCGTCACATCCGACGTTCCCGAATTGTAGATTTTCACCTGCCTGCTCAGCACTGTACCGACCGGCACTTGTCCGTAATCGACTGCCGCATCTGCCTGCAAACGAGGTGTGGCTTTCGTTGCTTTGAGAATAATTGACTTGCTTACTGAACAAGGCATAAAAGTCAGGTCCATTCTCCCATATTGTACGCCATCCGGCATCGCAAGGTCGGGCTGAAATGTCACCGAATACGACCGCTCGGCTCCATTCGGTAAGCTATCACCGCGAAGGAGTGTTGTCGTAAATAACGGAGAAACTGTCATAGCACTAATATTCCCAGCCAAGCCGCCGCCGCTGGTATTTTTGAGAGTAAATGTTTTGGTAATCGTAGCTTGCGCGCATCCGACGAGTTCGCCGAGGTCAATGGTATCCGGCACTGCAAAGCTCACACCTTGTTTCGAACCCTTGAGCAGTACCGATTGTTCGCCCGCGCATGGATTCGTCGTCATACGCAGTGTCGAAGTCATTACTCCATTTCCGGTTGGTTCGAATCGCAGCTTGAGTTCCCTGCTTTGCCCTGCCGCCAATTTCACCGGAAGGGGAGTCAGCAACTTAAATTGTGGATCGCTTACTGCTATCTTCGTCACTTCCATATCAATGGTATTGGCATTCTGCACGACAAGTATGGTATCGCTCGCAGCATCGCACCCAACAAGATTAGGGAACGCCACCTCAGCCGACCGCACGCTGAGCCCGGGAAGAACATGTTTACCACTCAGTGGGATACGAATTACATCCTTACACACACCCGCCGTAAACGACAAGCGCATTTCATTACTAAAATCACCCGCAGTCTGCGGCGCATAGCGAATCACCACCGGAAGCGATTCACCGGACGGAATATCCTGCGGGAACGTCGGCGATACGATTGAAAATGGCGCATTAATCTGCGCCGAGGATATCGTCATTTTATCCACTCCCTGATTCGTAATCGTCAGCCCCGAGTCCCTCTGCACTGCAGTACACCCGGCCGTTACGCCGAAAGGAATCGACGGCTTGTCGGTCGTAAAGGCAAGCTGTAATTTCTCGCCCTTTACCTCAATTTTTACTTCGTGTCCGCACGGGGTGCCGAGAAGTGAAAGCGTTCCACTCACTGCACCTTTTCCCGGCGGAGTGTAGCGCACTGTTAGCGTTTTTTTCGTGCCCTTGGCTAGCGCAAAAGGCAGACTATCGATAATTATAAATCCTGCCACCGTAGAAGTTTGCTTCGTAAATTGAATATCATCCGTGCCGGTATTACTTACATCGATTGTCAGAATTTTACTCGCTGTGCAGACGTCGAGCGTGCCGAAGTCTAAGCGAGGTGCCGATGTGGTGGTAATTTTCCGTACTTTTACTACGACAGAACCAGTGTCCATGCAACCGTTGGTATCGGAGACAATTACCTGATAATTGGTCGTAACCGTCGGTGAAGCAAGTGGTTGTGGTACAGACGTTGAACTCAGCCCGACGGCTGGCGTCCATTGATAGGTATATCGGTTCGACCCTGTAACAGGATTCCCAATCACAACACCCTCGCCCAAACACACCACGGTATCGTTGCCCGGATCGACGTATGGCTTTTGATGCACGGTGACGGTGACCGTGTCTTTGCGCTGACATCCCTTACTGTCGGTAACAGTGACCATATAATTGGTCGTTTCCACCGGTCGAACATTAATGCGCGGCGAAGTGGAAGCGCCAATGATACCGCTTGCCGGTGACCATGAATAGCTGAGTGAACCCGTTCCGCCGGTGGCAGGAGCGCCGATCGTGACAAACGGCGAACCCTCGCATAATCCAACATCAGCCCCGGCATTAAGCACCGGAGAAGGGTAAATTGTCGTGGTAAAGAGCGTATCTTTGAAGCATCGGGTGGCGGTTATGGTCTCACGGATGCGAAGGGTGTCAGTGGTGGGAGCGCCGGTATAAGCCCAGCGAATAGTCACTGAATCGGAGGTAGAGGTACCGATAATTGTGCCATGCGAGGATACATCCCATTGGTAGGTTCTTCCCGATACCTGGCTTACGCTGTATTTCACATATTGATCGGCGCAGGAGATAGCGCTTGCACCGCTTATGACAGGCATCGGACCGCGTACTATGGTTATATCAGAACAGTTATCAGGTCCGATGGTAGCAGGATTCGATGAATTCACCCGTATCCGATAGCCGCTGCCGGGTGGTGTGGTATAGGGGATTGTGCCTGTCATTACCCCCGAGTGCGAGCCGGTCATTGTGCCGATTGTCACAGGATTCGCAAAGCTGCCGGTAGAGTCTGAAAGCTGCGCCGTGAACGTATTACTCGGCGCTATCGAACATATCGTCGTAAACGGCACGGACACAGCCGCACCGGGACAGTAGGATGCGGGCGCACCTCTCACTACTTCTACCTGAACCGTGCTGTCTCCGATAGGAAGAAAATGTTGGAAAGGCGTTGTAAGATTACCTACTGCGAATACTTGACCATTGTTGCTCGCCAGTGATAAAATATTCGATACCTGTCCAAATGTCACCGACCAGTCGGCTGCGGCATTAGCATTGGTATTGTTGAGCTTAGCCAAATTTTTTCTTGTTTGCCCGCCTATGGCAGAAAAATTACCTGCAACGTACACATCTGATCCGGATACACTTAATGCGCTAACACTATTTGTAAATGGGGCTAAATTAGCATTCCAGTTAAAATCAACACCTGCATCTCTTACACTTAGCTTTGCTACGTTAGGGCGTGAATGCCCGCAGATTGTCGCAAAACTTCCACCAACATAGATATCTTCGCCTGAAACAGCCACATCAGATACTGTAGTCCCAACGCTAGATTCAAAATATGTATTCCACGAATTGTTTACAACGCCATAGACACTTTCAATCTTGGCTAGATTAATACGTGGCACTCCACCAATAGACGTAAATTTTCCCCCAACGAAAACATCGTTACCGGCGATAGCAATAACACTTACAGACAAGCCAGCACTTTGATTCGTACTCGTTGGGTTAGGATTCCATTGCCAAATAGCAGCACCATCGGTGTTGTTTAATTTTGCCAAGCGGCTTCGATTTTCCCCTCCAATGATGGAAAAGGCACCTCCTACATATACGTCACTCTCGGATACTGCTATCTCAAACACACTATTATTTGCATTAGGATTCCACGCTCCATCGGGCGCGCCATTGGTGTTATTCAGCTTTGCAATTCTATTGCGCGTGACCCCTCCGATATTCGTAAAAGCTCCTCCCACATATATGTCATTTCCTGCAATGGTGATCTCTAATACACTATTATTGGCATTCGGGTTCCAAGCATCATCAAGCACTCCCGTGCATCGGTTATAACGGGCAATATGGTTCCGCGTCGTGGCACCACATTGCGTAAATTCCCCACCGATATAGACATAATTTTCATCCGTCGCAATAGCTCTTACATAGCTATTCGGAAGGTCTGTAAACAGCGTGTTTGCCGTCTGCGCGTGCAGGGTGACGGCTGATACCAATAGCACACAGTGAAGGAGAATTTTCCACCAATGCGGGATTCTACTTATCGCCGGGCTTGTGATGCTGTACTTGTATAGTTTGTTCATGGGATATTCCATTCTATATACTTGAAAATTAAGAAGGATTATTGGCTAATATTTGGAACATATTTCAGAGTAATTCCACACCGCACCGCATTCGAATGCCAGGAAACGTCGGAAACAACCGGCGTGATACCGAGGGTAAAGAGGATTTCGGGAGAGAGGATGAGGGTGCGTGTGGAATTGAGCGGTACATCGTAGCCCAAGCCGCCAATAATTGCGCCATAAACAGACGCCGCGCCGGGTATCGGCTGATCGGTGATTTCATTGCGCTTGCTCGAGCCATTCGGAAATACGCCGACCTTCGGACTGACAATCATCTCCCGTTGGGAAAATTGCTTCGACGTTACCGCAGCGATCCGACCACCGACAGAGAGCCAAAGTGATGAAAAGAGGTTCACTCCTACCAGCGGTTCGAGTCCTACATCAGCAAGTGATGCCTCGACCTGATGCTCGAATACCGCCGGCACATTCCCCGTAACCACTGTATTTTCAGTACGTTTCATCGCGCCACTGCGGGTCATATATCCGCCGCGAAGCGCCAGCCGCACCTGTCCGGCAAGGGGAAGTTCGTAGAAAAGTCCGATGGCAAGACCGCCGCCGGTGCCGTCTTCATACTGCGGACAGCACGACGGTACACCCGGAAAACTGCGGAAATCCGCCTGATACATAGTGAAATTATAATCGCTAAAAAAACCGTAGGCAGGCGATTGCTGAGCATGTGCCGGAGCAGCAGTCAAGAAGGCAATCAACGCAAAAAGTGAAGACAGTAAAAAAGTGCGCATAGAGTTCAGATTGGTACTACTAAAAACCGTTACGCTAAATTACTAAAAAAATCATTCTCACCACCTCCGAAGTGGCTTATTTATCGTGATTTGGTGAATAATTAATCAGGTGGTGCATCCAGCGGCGGAAAGCAGTGTTGGCGGTTGAAGGAATTGGTGGAGTTGAATACTTCCGGGCTGGCGTTTTGCAGTGCGATGCACACTATTATACCAAGGGACTGAGGGGACTGAAGGGACTGAGGGGACTGAAGCGACTCAAGGGACTGAAGCGACTGAGGGGACTCAAGGGACTCAAGGGACTCAAGGGACTCAAGGGACTCAAGGGACTCAAGGGACTCAAGGGACTCAAGGGACAAGGTTTCGACTTGTCCCTACTCAACTTTTACTGACTTACTGACTTACGACTTACGACTTACGACTTACGACTTACGACTTACGACTTACGACTTACGACTTACGACTTACAGACTTACGACTTACAGACTTACAACTAAACAGACGTACGACTACCCTCCACCACATCCCAAATCTTCCATTTCAACGCTTCGATATTATCGCCGACGGCAGAGGAGATCGGCAGAGCCGGCGCGCCGCCGAATCGTAATTTTGACCAGGACTTACGTCCCTCGGGCATCACGGTATCGGTCTTGCTCAGGCAGACGATTTGGGGCTTTTTGAGCATTTCAGGACTGTAGCTTTTGAGCTCATTGCAGAGGATTTTGTAGTCTTTTTTGGGATTTTCACTGGCGGCATCGATGAGGAATACCAGCACGCGTGTGCGCTCGATGTGACGAAGGAATTGCACACCCAGCCCGCGCCCTTCATGTGCGCCCTCAATGAGTCCGGGAATATCGGCGACCGTGTAGGACTTCTCATCCCCGATGCGTACCATCCCGAGATTAGGCACGAGTGTGGTAAACGGATAATCGGCAATCTTTGGCTTAGCTGCTGAAATTACTGAAATTAACGTCGATTTCCCGGCATTGGGGAAGCCCACAATACCCACATCTGCCAGGATTTTAAGTTCGAGCTCGACCATCATTTCGATGGCGGGTTCGCCCGGCTCTGCGATGCGTGGCGCCTGATTAATATTCGTCATAAATTCCGAATTCCCACGACCGCCGCGACCGCCCTTGGCGATGACAATTTGCTTGCCCGGCGTGTCGAGGTCGGCGATGATTTCATCGGTTTCTATGTTTTTAATCACCGTACCAACGGGTAATTTCACGATCATATCTTTCCCGCTTTTGCCGGTACAATTATACTTTTCACCCGGATTTCCATCCTCGGCATTATAATGACGCCTGTAACGTAAGTCCATTAAAGTAGTCAGTTGCGGGTCGGCTACGACGATTAGATCGCCACCTTTGCCGCCATTGCCGCCGTCAGGACCGCCATGAGCGACAAATTTTTCGCGGCGGAAACTGATATGTCCCTTGCCGCCCTTACCCGAGCGTATCTCAACTGTAGCTGTATCTATAAAATTCATTGGTTCTCTAAAAATCGTTTTTGAATGGTTCTGCCGAATTCTACGGCAATCGAATCTGTATGTTTTTTCTTAGCACGAATAAAATACCGCACAATCGCAGCATCGGCCTTCGCCCACGACGGACAATCATCAAGCTCTCCCAAAAGCTTGTGATACGCGCCTTCATTACCGTCAAAGAGCTTCTTCACGAATTTCTCCTTGAGCTTGGTATCGATGATGGTCTCCCATCTCGGCAAGGCAGGTTGCTCTTCAACCTCAACAATTTCAATCACTTCCGACACCAAGTCTTCCATCGCGTTCCTTGGCTCGGCAATTTCCTCTGCGTCAGTCATCATGCCTTCATCCGGCGCAGTGACTTCCCAAAATTCAGGTTCAGGAGTTTCCGGCGTTACTTCGTGAGGAATTTCAACTGTTGGAATTTCCTCTGCAACTTCAACCGGTGGAGCTACTTCCCAAAATTCAGGTTCGGGAATTTCCGGCGATGCTTCGTGAGGAATGTCAATTGTTGGAATTTCCTCAGCCATTTCCTCCACAACATCAACCGGCGGAACTACTTCCCAAAATTCAGGTTCAGGAATTTCCGGCGCTGTTTCGTGGGGAATGTCAATGGTTGGAATTTCCTCAGCAATTTCCTCGGCAACTTCAACCGGTGGAGCTACTTCCCAAAATTCAGGTTCAGCAATTTCCGGCGCTGCTTCGTGAGGAATTTCAACTGTTGGAATTTCCTCGGCAATTTCCTCCACAACATCAACCGGCGGAACTACTTCCCAGAATTCAGGTTCAGGAATTTCCGGCGCTGTTTCGTGCGGAATGTCACTTGTTGGGATTTCCTCAGCCATTTCCTCCACAACTTCAACCGGTGGAAGTATTTCCCAAAATTCAGGTTCGGCAATTTCCGGTGCAGTTTCGTGTGGAATTTCACTTGTTGGGAT
>Ga0075156_10001731_pt1 | contig 11959 bp, 8 predicted proteins | sample JI81AbrownDNA_FD_70966 | JGI IMG/M metagenome (GOLD analysis project Ga0075156, IMG submission 70966) | Wastewater effluent complex algal communities from Wisconsin, to seasonally profile nutrient transformation and Carbon sequestration -... | ecosystem: Engineered > WWTP > Effluent > Algae...
GCAAAATTGCAGCAGCGATTCACAGAGCAGACTAACATGCTATCACAACATCATAATATGAGACAAGAGGAGCTGCTTATCGAGTGTACGGAGGAAAAAAATCGTATCCATGCTCAGCGAGCACAACAAATGCAGTATCATCAGCGTTTGCTTGAAGAACGGGCCAATGATCGTCGCTCTGATATTAGGAAAAAGTATAATCTATCAGGAGTCATGAATTCTGATACAGATCAACAGGATGGAAAGGTCCCTTCAATCAAAGATGATCTTGGTAAGAACGGTGCTGCGTCAGTGGAGAGAGTTAGTTACGACTTGTACAATTTCACCAGTCCATCAGCAATACGTCAGAAGCTGCGCAAGACGGTGACAAGCGGTCTACCGATTCAACTGGCCGTTGATTTATACAATGAAGGAATTGTAGTGCACTACCGATCCTCTGATACCAGTCATCAACAGATTAGTGAGAATCCTGTCACTGATCTTGTTGATAATCATCCCTTATCCGCTAGCTTTGCCAAATCTGCTGATGAAAAACCCAAGTCTGCTGACTCCAAAAGAGATTTTCCTAATGTCGTTGCGGCCGACGTTGTTGTTGCAACAAAATCAAGCGAAGATAAAACCCAAGCACATCTTTCCCAAATTTCACAAAGCACTGGCAAATGGGCATCCGGATCAGGCGGTGGACGAAGCGAATTCATACCCTGGAGTGTTCGTTCGAGACAATTACTTGAATCTGTTCTGTGTGGTGAGGTTCCTCGCGGATTTGCAGCAAGCATGATTGATTCAGAAGGGAAGGGCTTGTTGCAAGCAGGGCAGATCAAGTGTATGGTGACAGACATGCGAGTTTCCGATGAAGTGGCCTCTTCACAGCGAGCGCTTGCCATGCGCAACATTGATATGCGCAAATGGAAGGCGAGGCATACCGATTTAGAAAACAAGGCTGCAGAGTTCCAAAATAAACTTGCTGAAAAAGAAAAAATGCTTGCTAGATGCTTGCAAGAAGAAAAAGAATGCGTTCTAAGAGTTAAAAAGGCTAGCAAGGAAGTAGAGATTGCAAGGCGTCTGAGACAGGAAATTCAACTAAAGACTCGTCCGTTTCTGAGACAAGGTAATTATTTTCACACCCTCTCGAACCACTTAGATAATTGCATCTTACCGTGCTTTAACCTTTTTCATAGATGGATCCCTTGGTCTGAATCAAAACGTTCCCGAGCAATTATCTCTACTCCAGGCTGTATTTAAGTGCAAGGATAAAATCACTGAAGCAGACAATGGTTTATCTTCTGCCAAACAAGCGTTCATGGACGTTAAGCTGAAGACTCAAAAAGCACAAGCGACTAATCTGGCTGCGAAAAAAGCCATGAAAATGATTGGTGAGGCACTAAAAAAATCAGAAATGAAGGCGCAGACAGGTCAATATAAATCTAAGACATCTGGACGTGGGAGTGCGGCTGACGATATGGAGGCCTCGGTTAAATATGCTTCAACACGTGTGTCAGATGTGCTTTCGGCCATACGCCTCACTTTAGAGCACCGTCGCAAGGAACTCGATTCCAAACGCAACAGTAGCGACTCAAATAGTACTTTAGCTGAAAATGCTAGCATTGACGAGGCTTTGAAATTAAGCTTTCGCCAAAAAATGGAACATCGACGACTTGTGACAGTGCTACGGCCAACTCGTGAAAGTATCATACAAGAGCTTGAACAAATGGTCGATGAACGCATTTCAAAAGAAGAGAAGCAAGATAAAAGTTACATACAGGAGCTCATGACAAAAGCTGAAGAGTTACTTTTGTTGGCATTGCATCCGCCATCACCGGAGCAAGGATCTTTAAGTCCTGTTCCTGAGGGTAATATGCCTTGGGCAGAGCCAGGTTGGCACCTCAATTTGGATGTACAATTGGATTCAGACACAACATCCGGAAGTTTACTTCCCATGTCGGTAGGAACCTCTGTAACATTTCGATCTGCACAGGCAGCTTGTAGTTCTGCTCCCGGAAGGCAGATCGCCCAAGTTTTGACCCAGCAGCATCTGCGGATATTGCAAGCCCCTCTTTCTAAAGTATGTCAAGCCAGCTCACCCGCGCAACCTTCGAATGATATGAACACAAGTGAAGGTACGATTGTGTCCAAAACTCACTTCTCTACTTTGGCTCACGCATTGATAAAATTGACTCGATTTTTCTCATTATGACTTTTACAGCTCAACTGGATTCAGACCCCTTGAAGGTAAATGGTGATGAATTGGAACTTGGCTACATTTTCACTCCCATGATCGAGAGGAAATTACAAAAAAATTTACGAAAGAGAAGCCCAAGCATTGGTAACTCGCATGATCACCTAAATTCTGAGCCAGAGATCGCTGCTGCTCTTCCTTCGGTAAAGAAGAGGCGAAACAGCAGCACAATTTTGATTGATGTGGACGATACGAAAAATCCCGGATCGCAGTCAGTCTCAAACCAAGGCATCGCTGTAGAAAAGGTAATAAAATCAAAAGTTCCCGCAACAAAGAGGAATAGCGGAATTCTCGCGGCTAGTCGGCCAGTTTCCGCAAGGAAACTTTCACCGCTAAACTTTCAGCGTCCGCAATCATCTTCTTCAGCTGGTAGGGGTCGCCCAACGTCGTCTTCTAGTCACACCTCACAACTTTCACACAGTCAGAGGAATTTGATGGCGCTTCAGCAACAACAGCAGCAAAGTATGCAAAATTTGAGACAAGCAACCCCACCGCCGCAACCAGGTTTGCAGAGCCAGCCATTACCAAGCCTGATGCAAAGACAGGCATCAGGAAGTATGATGGGGCACCAACTTGATATGCCAAACATACCAAATCCAATGAAGAATCCAAACATGTTGCTTGGTCGTCAAGTATCTCCCAGCACAGGAAAAACCTTCAGTTTGGTTCAGCAGCAGCAGCAACAACAACAGCAAGTTCAAAACTCGCAATTGCAGCAAGTACAACCACAGGCAGCACAACAACAATTCTGGAATCAACAACAGGCAGCTCAGGCCAGAGCTCAACAGCAGCAACAACAACAACAACAACAACTTTTGGCACAGCAACGTGCACAGCAGTTGGCTCAAATGAGAGCGATGCAACAGCAGCAGCAAGTTAACAATCAAACCTCTCTGCCGCAAATGAGTCAGCTGTCAACTCCAATACCATCGCATAATCAAATCGGACCAGGTCAGATGGGTCAAGGCCATTTGGCGCAAATGGGGCAAAGTCAGATGAATCAAAACCAAAGCTTGATGGCTCACAATCCAATGGCACAAAATTCCATTTCACAAAGCATGTCTCAAAATTCAGTTGCACAAAATTCCATGCCACAAAATATTTCTCAGAATTCTATGACTCAAAACCTCATGGTGCAGAATCCTATTCCCCAAAATACCATAGCACAGAATACCATGTCTCAAAATTCAATGTCTCAAAATTCCATGAGTCAAAATCAGTTCAACCAGTTTCAGCCGCAGTTCAGTAGCAATCAGGTACAGAATCCTGCAATGATCACGCCGCAATATGGTACTAACATGGGAGGGAGTTTATTTAACAATATGTCACAACCTGGTTCAGCAAATTCACAAAGTCGGCCTTCCATGTCCTTTCCAAGTGGTGGAATGACTCCTATGCCAACATTGCCATCAAATCAAATTGGAATGCAACAGCAAAACCAGTTTCAGCAACAACAACAGCCACAAATGCAAAGCTTGGCCGGAAATCATAGCAACAACGGCCTAGGTGGCCTAAACAATGATGGTGACGAGTTTGAATTCTTTTCTCGTCTGTTTGGTGAATAATCTAATTAAAATTTATATAAATTCTTGTTCTTGATATCCGAGTAAATGAAAAAAAAATTGTTAATGTTTCCAAGTTTCAATCAAACTATACATAATACCCCCTGTTATACAAGTCTCTGCATTCATATACAAAATTGGCAGCCTTCTAACTAAAGCAATTATCATAATTACAAGTTTCAACAGCTAAATCCAAGAGTAATTAGTATATCATATAAAACAGTTAATTAACTAAATCTACTTTACATCTACTGTAACAGAATCAATAGGTTTACATAAAAATTCTTTGAGAATTGTTCTAACGGCGTTAGCCGTGCATTTAAGTCTTGATTCAAATTACCCTGCCGGCGATCAATTGAGCATTTCTGCAATTCTCCATGAGCATTTCTGCAATTCTCCAGTTCTCACGTGATGCAATTCACTCAAGAGTTGAGTCTACCTCCAATATACGAGATTTGATGCTCTTTCAATGCAAGACGAAGAAATTAAAGATTAAAAAACTCAAGTAAACCCTTCGTATTTAACCATCTCGATTGACAAGATAGACGGCCAGTAAGATTTCTAACTACAGGTAGACTTTACCCTGTTTTTGGAACTGCATTAAAATACACTATGTAGTTTGGCTTTGAGTCGTGTTTCAGTAACCGAGGATTTTAGAACATACAGAGAGGGAAGTCCAGCCATGTCGACCAACTTGAGCAATCGAAAATTAACTTTCGCGATGAAAAATGGTCCGATGGAAATCGAAAATGATACAAGAGCAAACATACCACCCATCGCAATTACCAGTGTACCATGGGCCGAGGAAGCACAAGACAAACATGAGGCTGCCTTGAACTCCGTTAACGAAGAAGACGATCTGCGGGGGCTCTTAGCAGAAGAAGGCGTTCCTGCCAAAAGTGCCTCAGAGACAACGTTACAACTGGCTGGTGCCAACTCTGTAGATTCGCGAGATAAATCAACATTTTGCATTTGTATGCCATGCGAGAAAATTGGAAACTGCACTATTTTCATGCCAAATACCTATCGACGCACACAGGAGTACTTTGGTATCGTGGGACCACATTGGTATGGCTCTCTCTGCACCTTGGTGCTTTTTTGGGGTGCTGGTGGACATTTTGCGCTTCAAGCATTCCATCAATCCTCGTACCATCACATGCAAATCACTGATTTGGATTGGAACAAATTTGTTTTAGTTTGGGTTAAATTTGCTATTTGTGTTTGGTTTTTGTGCTATGGCACCGTGAATTTGATACTTACCTGTTGCTCAAATCCAGGTATAGTAACAGAGGCTAATAGCGGATACAACAAACATGAACACACAGGAACAAAAAGCGAAGCTGGCAGTTCTACCACTCGACAACGACGAACCTACAGGTGGTGTGACATTTGTAGGTAAGGAGGCTAAATCTTGGTGATAAATGATGGCTTATCCATTTCCCTGATGTATAGAGTTGCACTTTTCTTTTTGAACTTTACAGAGTCCATCAACCACAAAATGCCATGCATTGCCCCGATTGCAATCTTTGTGTTGCGAATTATGACCATCATTGTCCTTGGATGGGAACCTGCATCGGAAAGTCAAACATGAAACCATTTGTGAGATTCAACGCATGTTGGTTCGTGTACCTTGTTTTTGTAATCGGATTTGTTGCTTTTGATGATCCTCCAGCTCCACCATTGGTTTAAAATAAGAACCATTCTTGGAATTTTTCAAATATTTTTAGCTTGTCTGTTCAGAGGATGCATAAATAAAGGCACTGTATTGTCAGTGTTATCCGCAATTAGAGCATGTCTATCGTTAACTCTTATTTATGATTAGATATAAATTAATAAGTTGCTGTAGCTCGGAAAGATGCTAAAGTCGAATATGCAAATAATACCAAGAATTTTTGAGACAGTCCAATTATCCTGAAATGCAACAATGGCTTCATCCATCAACAACGTAGAATGTGTACTAATTGCTTTTGGCATAACTGAAAAGTCACGCAAGATAATGGCAAGAGACTTCCTCAACTGTGATGGCTTGGAGGATTTTCTAGTTAGTTACGTCACAGCAGATGCACTAGAGAGCAAAACTACTGATGGCTTCAAAGAAATGCCATTAAATGATGTTTTAAGGATGGTAAAAGACAAAATGTGTTGGAAAATAATATCATGCCAAAGCTTTGTAACTTATAAGAGGGAACAAGATGTTTCAGTGGTGGCAAAATCAGGAGAAGATCATACATACTCCAAAAAATTGCTGTGGTAGAGTTTTCCGAAGATGTGATCATTTCAGCCCAAACCCACAAAGCTAAAATTGCAAATTTATGTCCACAAAAGTTATGGAAAATGTCATAAAAGTTTGATGAAAGCAGCTTAAACCAATAGGTAAACTAATGATTGTAAAGTTACTCTTTTGCGAAGAAAAATAACGCAAATTTTTCACTTTATAGAACTAGTATATTGAAATGACAACAAACCGTAGATGAGAAAATGATATCATACGCATGTTTTTCTGTTGCCTGGGCAAAGGCAAGTTTGTAACAACTAGTGCATATCATAACACTCCCTCTCAAATGTAGTCATCTGCTTAAAATGTAAGAGAAATATAGAATGTCAATAAATAGAATATTCAGAACCCACAGAGCAATTTCGAATTGTGACGAACACAGGATGTCTGCCATCTGCTCCTTAGTGTCAATCTTCTTGACTTCATCTTTTTTGGCTTCAAATTTGATCATACATGATACTTTACTCCTTCCAGGCTCCATGTTTGCTAAAGTTTAAGTTATCTTCCCAAACAGTTGACTTGAAAGTGCTTAAGAGTCTTTCATGTAAAACGATTCCTTGTCGGACAACCTTGAGTAACTGCTGAATCGGAAGTACATTGTATTCAGCTTCCATTGTTGATGTCGCAATGTCTGTCTGCAACTTACTTGACCAGACCAAGTACAGTTTGGAATACAAATAGCGAACCAGTTCTGTTTAAGACAAGATGGATCTTGTTTGTCTTCATGAGGCCATAATCCTGCAAAGTCAGCATCCACAAAACAATCAATGTCTGGAGAGTCTGTTGGTGAGAAGGTGAGTCCTTCCTTGAGTTATTTCTTCAATTATTGGCCGATTCTTTCAAGAGCCACCTCATGACTTCTTCAAGTTCCATGTACAAACCTTGCAACTTGACTAACAGCAAATGTTAGATCAAGCCTGGAATTTGAGTGCAGATATTGTAACAGCCCTACCAAGCTTTAGTAACTGTAGACCCCAAATGCTTCTTCTCCATCTTTGTCTGCTACCAGAGGCCGAGAGAAATCTGCTGTTTCTTTTGGTGATAGATTGTCTATTTGTAGGGCATCATTTATTCTATGCTCTAGACCTCTATGAGTGAGAGTCATGGTATCTCTTTCTGCATTCCGAGCAATATGGATTCCCAGAAAGCCAGCCGCACTGTCTTCAACTTCTAGTTCAAGATCTTGCTGTCTTCGTTTCAAAATCACTTTTTCAATAAAAGATTGATCTTGAGAACAGAGTGTCATCCACATATAAATAACATAACAATCTATCTGAAATGAAAAGACAAGGGTCAATGTCTTTTTGAGACTTGAAACCCACAAGCTCCAACTTTGCTTTCAAATGCTGAAAGAAAAAATTTCTTGGCGATTGTTCAAGACCATAATGATTTCTTCAATTTAAGAACTTATCCTTGTTGTCCAAAAACCATAGGCCAAAAAACATAAACACCATTTTCAGAATGCTTGCCATCGATTTCTGCTTTGATAAAATCAAAGTGTAATCAGCCTGCTTTGTTGCTCAATCAAACACAATCGACAGAATAAGTAGTAGACGAACAGTATTCCAGTTTACTACTGGTGCACATCAAATAATCTACACCTCCAATCGGTCTGTCGACCCTAAAACAGAATATTGCCTTTAGCTTCCTTGCAGAACCATCAGTATATCTCTTGCATCTGAACATTCATGTTCCAGGAGGTACATGCATCATAGGAGTACTTGAAACCAAATTCTAGCTCCTTAATTCTCCAAAGTTTTCTCTCTTTCTCACATGCTTACCAGTATCCTTCCTTATCAGAGCCAGTCATCGCTTGACGCCAGTTGGGACTATTCAGCATTTTCTTTGACGCTTAATGCCATTGGTTGTCAGTCTCAATAGTTCCTGTTTCTAGGTCAACAAAAGAGGCGATCACATGTTTAATTTCAGATAACAAAGTACTTTTGTGAGCGTCCCAAGCTTGTTCCCAATTCCAATCAGCACTTTGAAGAAATTGCATATTTAGATCTCTTGCTCGTACTTTCTTCATATTTGGACCTGTGTAGTAGCTTGACCAGTTGCTGTGCTCAAATGAGGCATATTAACTCGTTGTCACTTCTTGTTCACATTGGTGAGAATTAAGTGGTATTGAACTTGCTCTCTTGACTATTTGCGGTTTTGAGGTCTTGTGAGGGTAAAACATAATGCATATCAAACCTAATCAGTAAACCCTTGAACTTTAGCCAATGTGATATTTAGGGCATAAGTTTCATCAAGCTTTTCAATGCTCTAAAGAGCCAGTACCAATAGGTCAAACTTGGGAAACTGTGTAAGAGTTTCTTTATCAGTCAACTCCAAATAGTGCTCTTCAGAAAGTGGTGCACGGCGAAGCTTGTTTTAATAGGGCTTCACAAAACCCACAACAGAGTTAGAGATTTTCTTCAAAGGCACAATAAAACCTTTAACATTTATAGTCTTCACGAACTTGACTGGATCAACCATCACTTGATTAACCCTCACGCTACTAGCATCTTGAGAACCTGTCTTCTTGTTGCAATCCTGGGATTCACTTGCACCAACCATGCTTGCGCCCTTTGTATCCTTGTTAGAGTCCTTTGGGAAAACTGATCCTAAAACTGAATTTCATTGTGTTGATGTCTCTGCACCCAACTACAGAAATGACAATTAACCGTAGACGGAAAAAAATGATATCGTAAGCATGTTTTTGTGCGGCCTGGGCAGAGTGCAGTTTGTACCAACTTGTGGATATTATGACAGAAATTATTGTTTTCAGCCCCATCATGATCTGCTGCTAATACACGGCAATTTGACAAATCCAAGATTTTTTTGCCTCCTCGTCTGCAACAGACGTAATAGAATTCCAGCTAAAGCAGCACATATTATGATTTGATTACTTAAATACAACAAAGGGGTGATGAAATTAATCTAGTCCCTTGCAATTCTAGATAACCTCACCCTTTCAGAGCTCATTCTGAAAAGCAAGTACATAAATTCTTTTCACATGTGGAAATATTTGTCCCCATCAAAAAAACATGTCCCATGTTGCATCAAAGAATCAGATGCTGAAAATATCTCTGAAAATTACTCATCTCAATAATTTTGTAATTCTCAGTGTGTGTTTGGACCATTGAATCCCTATGCCTATAGGAAAACTACCCAATTCAAGACTGGTAGCGACGTAGTGAAGTCCATCAAAAGTGAAGAATTTATTTAGACTGAAATAACAGATTTGCCACATGAAGGCTTCAGTTGTATCACAGATTCAATAGCAGGGCGTTGAAGTGCGGCATATTCCAGGAGGCTGTGCTGCTTTTTTTAAACCTGCAGATGTTGGGGGCTCTTAGGCCTTTCAACAACAAGTTCCGACAACTAAGGGAATTATTAATGATTCAAAAGAGAATCATCCATAGTATGATAGGTCCACCGTCATGTGGCCAATGTTCAGTACCTTGCGATCATGAGGTCAGTTGGATGAAAGCCAAAGGTACACATGTTGCATATCAAAACATAGCTCCGAAAATTTTCTGTTAAGCCGTGAATGAAATTTTGGACTGCTCTGTTTTTATATGTATGATGTAAAATGTACAATAAAATGACCTCTGGCGCTAGAAGGAAATCTATGAAAGCTACTCGAGGTCCTGCTGTCTCTATGTGGCGCGGACATCAAGAACCAAGTCATCAATATGGAAGAGTACTAGAATTTGGAAAAAGCTGGATCGTATGGGTCTATTTATAATTAAGAAATAGATCTATAGAAGCACAATACATAACAAGGCAATGGCTCACATTAACCTCGCAGGATTGCATCAAGAATGATTTCTAGACATACAGGACTTTAGAGACCAGTTAATGTCAATGAGAAAGTATGTGATAAGCGCGAGCCAGGTCTTGTAATATTCAAATGTTATACCAAGGAAATTCTTAACAAATAAGGAGTGATAATCCCTGTCATGGAAGAGCACATGATCAAGTTGCAAAGGACGCCATCATATCTCTATGCAAGGCGTATCATCTTAAATACAGAAAATGAAAAAAGAAATTGTAAATGACATGCTACAATATAAGGATCCATTTACCAAATCTTTAGATGACATGTGCAAGGCTTTGGCTAGAGTGAAAAACAGATATGGAAGTCAGAGCAACAGGTTCTCCAATGCATGTGACTTTGTTGCGTTCATTTAAGTATCTGACGAGAAAAAGTACAATAAAAAAGTCGATACCTGTTTCAAATGCTAGAAAACAGGAAACTACTCAAATGAATTTGGTGAGGAAGATATAGTCAAGACACCAAACAAGAAGAGTTAGTTCTAAATAATGACAAGATGAGATCAGCTCAGACAAGCAAAACTTCAAGGACAAAGAATTCAATCATGATTGTGATTGTGGTGAGTCTGACTATGAAGGTCTGATGGCAATAGAAGAAGAAAGTACAAACCAGGAGTATATAGAGGAACAAGAAGACGAGGAAGGACGCAGTGGGAATGAAGATGACGTATACACGTGTTTTCCTTTCTGGAAAAATGATATTCTGTGCGCTAGTCAAGACAAGCCATCTATACTAAGAAGCTAGATCCTTCTAGTTATTCAGTCTACAATGTACTTCATGTCCTATGGAAAGCAATTGAAAGCCATACGTGAAGTGAGGAAAATCTTTCACTACACTGCAACGCCAGTAAGACACTTTTCATTCATAAAAGGGATCTGCTACGATATGGTACCACCAAAGTAGGATTTCCAACATTCCATCCCTTAACAATTTCCACAGGAAACACAACTAAAGAGTTTCTTGTACACAAGTATTATGGTATGAACCATGTGTTTATGCCCTCAAAGAAAAGACTGTTATACTTTTATCAAAAACTTTCTAATTAATACAGTTGATGAGTATGAAAATTGATACACAGTTTAAGAGTACTCTGACACCAAAGCAGCCCAGTCTCTCAAAACACTATTAGGAAGACCTAGTACCAAAGACTTAATTAAGTACATAATTGCCCAATTAAAAAGGCTGACATATACGCGCAGATAGCAGCTATGTGACAGACATAGTATCTTTTAAAATAAAATGATAAGAAAACGCCAAAAAGAGTCGAACCAGACATGCAACTTGCCCTAGAGACTTATGGAGTGTCATTGTATCATTAATTTAGGAATTTATACCATGTACATTCGTGAAATTCCATTCATGATTACCACATCACAAACAATAAATTTTGGAGCAGCAGAATTAAAAACACAGTTTTTCAGGTTATTGCTGTGACAGGTTTTACAAGCATACCATCAAAAGACATCTTCGAGGCAATGGGTGATTCAAGCTATATCCAAGGCAATAGACGGAATCAGTATATCATTGAACATTACAGGAGGAAATGAACATGTCCCATAAATAGAAAGATATATAAGGACAGTCAAGTAAACACACTACCATTAGAAAATTATCCGCATCGAATCATTGTTGAAATGATGCACAACATAAGTACATGAACCCAACAGGTCGATTCAGTACTACCAAAACCAGCAGGTACTATAGCCCTCATACTCACAGGGAACTAATAATTGAGCCAAGTTTTCCTACGTACATGAAAGTAATTCACATGCATGCCGAAGTTTGAGAAAGTAAATCAACTTGTTGCAGCATGTAAAAAATACAAAGGGAGTTTCTTTATAGACTAAGAAGGCGATATAATAAAAGACAAACAGAACCAGAAGAATACTATAACAATTGGCTATGAGTACAATAGCAGGAGTGGACCTCAGAGAAAACGCGGACACTGTGCGCACAATTTAAGAAGCACATCACAGAAGAAACAATCAATAAACAAGAAATAATTAGAATGATGGACAACTCAAAAGGTATTGCAGAAGACACAGAGGGTGCATTAGAAT
>Ga0075156_10001734_pt1 | contig 11956 bp, 9 predicted proteins | sample JI81AbrownDNA_FD_70966 | JGI IMG/M metagenome (GOLD analysis project Ga0075156, IMG submission 70966) | Wastewater effluent complex algal communities from Wisconsin, to seasonally profile nutrient transformation and Carbon sequestration -... | ecosystem: Engineered > WWTP > Effluent > Algae...
AAGGATGATGATATCACCTTGGGAATAATCCAACCCGGCGGCAATGGCAGCGGTCTGCCCAAAATTTCGGCGGAACGAGATCACGCGGATATGTTCCGAGTCTTTTTCAGCATACTCTTTTAGGACGGCAAGGCTTTTATCACGGCTGCCATCATCTACAAGAATAACTTCCCAGGATTTTTTCAAGTTATTCATAACTGCGTAAAGCGCATCAAACAGAAGCGGGAGATTCTCCCGCTCGTTATAAACTGGTATTACAAGTGATAGGTTCATGGGTTTCTGTGAAATATCCTTAACTCACCGCCCTCATAACACGTAGGGGCTGCAGGTGGCGGCGCATATTCTTCAAAATCCTGCGGGGTTAGAAAATCCTTCCAGGATGAAAATCTTTTTGCTTCAATAATGAATACGTCGGCGCTATTTTTCCATTCTTCATTCAATTCACTGTTCCAATGACTGAATCGGTGAAGTGTTTCAGGGTCGCCGCCAATCCTATAAGTGTAGCCATCATTGATCTGGACGGGGAAAATGCGGACGTTCGGCACGTATACCATTGGGGTAAAAGCGTTACCGCCATCCCAATATACCAGACTATTTGACGGGATGATTTCAGAAAGGTAAGCGCCAAGCTGTTCATGGGCAAGGATCATATCCTGCTTGCAATTGATGCTACTCTCCCCTAAATTCAGCACGGGAGACAGGATTAGCCCGATCACAAGGTATGAATTTACAGCAATCAATGCAAAATTCAGCCGTTTTGGAGCATTCTTTGCGCGCCGCCAGACAATAAATGCAATAATTAATACTCCTACCCCAGCCATAAAGCCAATTAGTGAACTAATCAACCGTTTGATTACAGGTAATTCAAGCGCAAAACGATACTTGATGATATCGACCAGAGCGGTCGTGCCGGGCAAAAATTGTCCATCGCGCATGCGTGGAACGGATAGGTTGAGGATCTCCTTGCCAACATTTTCAAATAACGAAAACCCTATGCCGGCAGAGAATAAAACCATAAACACAATCGCCAGCCCCTGCACAATGCGGGACGGAGATTTATTCCAGGCTGCGGATACCACGATTACAAATAGAAGGATACCGAGCGGGTCGAAAAACGTTAAATAGTTGGAAAAACAAAAAACGCAGCTATAGCTTTCGTATTGACTCGCCAAGGCTGCCCATGCATGCATGGCAAATAGGATGAAATAAGATAAAGCGAGGAAAACTGCGGCTCGCATGGCAGAAGCAGACTTCCAGTTAGAACGAGGCGACCAGAACATAATCGCAAAGATTCCGCCGACAAGAGCGATGAAGTGGTAGCGCATCCCTTGAAAGAATGCATTGGTTCGATTCCAAAAGTCAATTGCCGGATCCCAAACTGGTGTGGAATCTCCTGGTATTCGAAAGACATCCAAAAACGGAGTTAACGAACTGGGGAGCCACGGCGTCCAAATGGTTAAGATATTCGGCCAGTAATAGGCATGGACAGCGAGAAAAACACTCGCAGCGGTCACGAATGACCAAATTCCTTTTTGCCTGCCATGCTGCCAGAAAACATAAAGGACAAGCAATGGCAGCATCAAAACCATATTCTGGCGTGTCATCACAGCGAGAGAGGCTAAAACCGTTCCCAAAATGATCTGCCAAAGTGGGCGCTCGTCATCCAGCACCAACACACACATCCATGCAAGCAAGCATGCAATGACTACTTCTGAAACCGTGCGTGCATACAACTTGATAATCATTGGGCTGAGTGCAAATACCCACACCGTACCCGCCGCCATCCACTTTCCGGCCCAGCGGCGAGCGGTGACCCAAATACCTACTATGGTAAGCAAACCAAGAAAGATGGAGAAATAACGTCCGGTTCGCAGACCCGGGCCAAACAAGTATTCAGCAAGACCAGGTATTAAAAAAGCAAAGGGAGCTTTATTCGTCAGGGGCCCATACGGCTGAAACGGCTCATATACTCCGCGCCAGTAAAAAATACCTTTTATTAAGTATGAGCCTTCATCCAAACTGCTGACTGTAGTATGCGCGTACACCACAGCTTGAATCAAATAAAGAAGCGCCCCCACGCCTGCCAGCAACACCGGCATCCATGAAGGCCACTTCCTATCTTTGAGGTACTCGAACAATTTCATAAATTAAATATTAAAAAAGGGATTTATTGTTTTTTCAAACGCGCCAGGTCCGAATCCACCATCATCGTTACAAGTTCATTGAACGAAACAGCAGGCTCCCATTTTAGTTGCTGACGCGCCTTGGAAGGGTCCGAGATCAACAGGTCTACTTCGGCTGGGCGGTAGAACTTCTCATCCATAACCACATAATCCTTATAGTCCAGGCCTACGTGGGAAAATGCAATTTCACAAAACTCACGCACGGGATGCGTTTCACCGGTGCCGATCACATAATTATCGGGGTGATCCTGTTGCAGCATCAACCACATCGCTTCAACGTAATCACCAGCGAAGCCCCAGTCACGCTGGGCTTCAAGGTTGCCGAGGCGCAATTCCTTGGTCTTCCCTACCTTAATACTTGCAACTGCATTGGATATCTTACGAGTCACAAACTCCATACCACGGCGCGGGCTTTCATGATTGAACAAAATCCCCGAGGTGGCGAACATATCAAAAGATTCGCGGTAATTGATCGTGATCCAGTGACCATACACCTTTGCCACGCCATACGGACTGCGCGGGTAGAACGGAGTATTCTCACTCTGCGGCACTTCCATCACCTTGCCAAACATCTCGCTGGATGATGCCTGATAAAAACGTATCTTCGGGTTTACAAAACGAATTGCTTCCAACATGCGTGTTACGCCCAGCGCGGTCACATCACCCGTTAATGCTGGTTGATTCCACGAAGTCGGCACAAAAGATTGCGCCGCAAGGTTATACACTTCAGATGGCTTGTATTCTTCAAGCAGCGAAAGCAGGGAACCCTGATCCTGCAAATCTCCCTGAACAACAGTAATATCATCAATAATGTGATTAATACGCTCATAATTTACAGTGCTTGAACGGCGCGCAACACCAATTACTTGATATCCCTTTTTCAATAACAGCTCGGCCAAGTAGGAACCATCCTGTCCGGTGATTCCCGTAATAATTGCAGTTGGCATTTTTTATTCTCCTAAGTCAAAATTCAGCGACTGAATTATACACTATCTCTAGCATGGCGATTACGGTCACGCCACATGCCAAAAGCAAATATCAAAACCCATGCTCCTAAAATAATTTCAACCATCGAAGCAAACGGCAACTGCACCCCAACATGGAAATAGCGGCTGGCATACCATTGTCCAAAAAATCCCACGAACACAATCTCCATGGCAAACACCCTCACAAACCAGGCGTTCTTTGTTTCCCGCCACCATACCCAAACATTTCCAACAAGAATGGACTGCCACAAGAACAGAATCAATCGATAACGTGGATTATCCCATTGGTCGCCGCCGCCGCGCAGCGCAGTAAAAAGCACCCACCCCCACACAACCACAGTCAGCCATAGGATTAGCTTTCGCTTCTTCTCCCCGCCCGAACCTGCTGCCCCCACGAAGGACAGGATCAACGCTGGAAATAGAGCGTACCAACCCACAGCCCGAAGAATGCCGATCACCTTCCAGATAATAGTGGTAGGCGCGACAAAAATAGCAGGCAAGACAGGCTGTAAAAAGCCATAGACCATCACAAAAGGAAGATGTACCACCTCGGGCATTTCATCGAACAATTTTTGCACCCAGCCTGAACCTTCCTCAATTTTGAAGACATTCCACTTTAGTGATTCACGAACAAAGTTGTTGATCACCCCCATCGGAGACCCATCTCCCAAATTCCCCTGACGATTCAAAGCAGAGGAAAGAATAAACGTACCAGCAATGAAAACAATAACCAATGCTGCAATAACCGGCCACGAAAAACGTTTGTTCTCGCCGCCGAAATACATCCAACCACCCAAAATGACCAGGGTCACCAGCGCAATGGAAGGGGAAACCAACAACATCCCGGCAATGCCAACGCCAAGCCAGATCAAATCTTTTTTGTTCTGAGAACCGTGCCAACTTACGAATCCCCACAAAGCCAAGGCGCTGAACGCCAATAAATAAGGTTCGCGCATGGCAGAGCCGCCAAGTAAAACACTTTCAGGATACAGCACAAAAATCCAACCTGAAGCAAAAGCCACTTTTGATCCCCATTCTTGAGCAGCAGCCTTCCATAAAAATGGAACACCCAATGCTCCCATAAAAGCGGACAGCAATACCAACAACAAGACACGATGCGCATCCGGCGAAAAATAACGGTAGATGAAAGCGCTAAACGCAAGCAGTCCGCCGTACTGGTCGTAGGCATACGTTTTATTGAAAGCATCAAAAATGGATTTCCCGGAAGTTGCCAACTCCCATGCCTGGTCATCACGGCGGTGCGCATCCGTGTAGGTGAAGCCAGCGCTTTGGTCTTCATCATCCACATATCCATAAACGGGAAGAGTGAAAAAGGTACCGACGCCACCGAGCAGGCGCAGCCCGAAAGCCAGCGAAACCATCCATGCCAGAGTCTTTCCGCCACCGGCCCATCTTGTAGACAGAGTGAGCAAGGAAAAGGAAAGAAGAAAAAGGAAGGAAAATGCCAATAGACCGATGAACCAGCTTCCAGCTTGGAGAGAAGCGAGAATCGCCCCCAGCCCAAGGGAGAGTGGAATCATCCATATCAAATCGCGTTGATTTAAGTTCTTCATATCCCCACTTTTACCACTTTTTCCAAAGTATGGAGTCATTGTCCTCTGTAAAATTTACTCGCACCCAATGACCCGAAATACTTTCGCCTCAGGCAGGGAGAAAACAAGCTGATACCAATTTATTTGTTTGGTTAATTGAATGGCATTAAAACTTTGGACCGTACCGCCTGTATAAATATAATTGATGTTTCTTTTGCAAATACCCTCGTGGTTTTGGGGCTCGTCAAAATTCAAAGTTCCTCTTGCAGGGGTTGTTCTTCGAGAGATCAAAGGATTGATCCAAATGCCTCCATCCACACCTACCAAAGCATCTGGGGATTCAAGTGAGGTTACAAGCATATCTGTGGAAGCGATCAAAATATTTGCATCAGGGGGAAGCGTTTTGTTCATCCAATGGATTGCAGCCAAATCATCATAACTGGCAATCTGGCAACAATCCGAGGCATAAAAAACATGGTTGGATCTGGCGTTTAACAAAACGAAACCAACGAGTGAAAGAGTTACCAGCCGAGCGGATAATTTTGGATGAAAAGAAAATCGCGGCAAGAGTTGATACAAGCCCGCCAGCCCCAACCCGCCAAATATGGAAAGCGGAATATAGAATAACATTTGAACATAGGGCCTGTCCAAAAGAGTCAAAGCGCCGTAGCCTAAAATTCCGGTGATGGGGATGAACAACCCGGCGATCAATAAAGAAATCAGCAGCAGCAAAAAAAATGTGAGGTCAGGGAAAGCCCAAGCTGAAAATATGAGCAGGATAAGCGCCAAACTTGTTGTCAATATATCCTGACTGATATATGCCTCAAACAGGAGAGTAAATACAGGGTTATTTTGTACAACTACAATTTCAGCAGCAAGGAGCAAGCCAACAAGCACGAATGAAAACTGTTGAAATAAAATCGACAGGCGTTTGCGCCAAATGGTTAGAAACAGGGAGCCGCCCATAAAAGCAAAAACAACCAGGGAACGGGTATGAAACAAAAAAGAAACCAGAACTCCCAAGGCTAATAACCAATACAAGGAAAATCGCTCAGGCTTGGGATGATTATTTCGATAAAGCAAATACCCAATATTCAAAACGAACTGGATGCAAACCAGGCTAAAAAGAGCGGGGTATTTCCCCCAATCCATTAAATGAGACGGCATGTGCCAGCCAATTCCTGCCAGCAGACAGGTAAAAGCCGCCGCGCTATTTGAATCAGTTTCCCGTTTGATGATAAAAAATAACGAGAAGGGCAATATTGCCAGAATGACCTGCCCGAACACAAGCATGGTATCCACAATCCCCAAATGAAATACATCAACCACCGTTGTGCTGATAACATGAAACCCTATATGATAATAATTGGGCGATGGGAAACTGATACGTGACGATATGTAATATTCGGAAAGATATTTGATAATTCGGTAATGCTCGGCTGAGTCAAAATAGGAAGGCAGAAGCATATTTTTGAGAAAGGCGACCTGCAAAATAAAGAAAACAATCAGAGCGCCTATAAATAGCGAGGCAGTTGGCACGGATATTCGTCCCAATCTACCGGCAAACAATAAGAAAATTACAGCAACAACCGCGAGAGATAAAATACTTATCGTTGCAATTTTCCCAAACAAAAATGCGCCTACAAATAACAGCATAGATAAAAAAAATGCCGGCAGAATCCAGCCAGCCATTCCAAGAGAAATGATTTCAGAACTTGACAATTTACCTTTAAAGGTTTTGTTGAACAGCGCAATTATTATTATCTGCCCCCAGATGACCGTAATGAAAATACTAAAGATAGTCCATACCTGGCCGCCCAGAACGGACAAACCATCTGCAAAAATATTCATGGCAAATTATTATGGATATGACGAATTAGGATAGGAGGAATTGGGGTAAGAAGCATCAGGGGTTTGCGTAGGAGTGGGTGTTACATCAAGAGTATTAGAACTTCCGGTAAAAGTTGGCGTCTCTCCCACGGTGGCTTCCAGCGAAGATGTACCGCCTGAACTTTCGGCAAAAGATGATTCCGATATCAGAATGGCTTTTAGCGTAAAACCTCCTGCCGCGATCAAACGTTCATCAGCCTTTGCAATCAGGCTAACCTCCATTTTCTCCTGCAAATTGACCATGTCTCCGTAGCAGAAGACATTCGTTTGGACTTCTTTATCTTTCTCACATTCATAAACACTTTCCCCAGCAGCTCTTTTGATCTTCAAATAAAAAGTGGGAAGCTTACGGTCTGGTGAAAATATATTCACCACCATATTCTCGTCCACATCCCTTCCAAAGGACAGCACACATAACTCCTCGGGTTCTGCCCCGCAATAGCCGATCTTGATAACTGGCTCAGGTACAGCCTCTGAAGCGGCTTTTTGCAACGAAACGATCCGCCAAGCCAGCGCAAGCAAGGCAAGGATGACAATACCTGCCAAAATGAACCAGATTGTTTTTCGCGAACCGAAATACGATTGAAACATATGGAAAATTCTACCACTATAAAAATTGGGATATAGCAGCCATGATAGTAGGCGTAAAGCATACCCATCTACAGAATGGCTACAACGTAGTCATTTGGCAGCTTGTCCACACTCTTGGATTACTATAAACTCATTCCAAGGAAACGCATGCCATGAATCAAAAATCCCATACCCCAATCGGTAAACTGGTAGAAATCGATGGACACAAAATGCATATTCTTTTATCTGGCGAAGGCAGTCCAACCATCGTGTTTGAATCCGGCGGTGCAAGTTGGTCTTTAGACTGGCACCCAATTCAAAAGGAAATTGCACAATTTACCGGAGCTTGTTCCTATGACCGTGCAGGGTTCGGCTGGAGTGACCCGGGACCCAAACCTCGTACCAGCCAGCAGATCGTTAAAGAACTTCATTCTTTGTTGTCGAAAGCCGGAGTTAGAAAGCCATATATTTTCGTAGGCGCATCTTTTGGCGGCCACACAGCCAGACTCTTTGCCCAAAAATATCCTGACGAAGTAGCGGGGATTATCCTATTGGACGCGAGGCATGAAGCCCTCAATTCAAAAATGCCTTCATCCTGGAAAAAATTAGAGACAACTGGAAAAGGAATGTATCAGTTTATGCTGGCAGCATCCAAACTGGGCGTGCTGAATTTTTTAGGCAAGTTAATGGGAGATAAAGCTGTTCCGCCGAACGTAATGAAACTGCCCTCTGAAATAAGATCAACCTATCTTAAAGTTGGATTTCAGCCCAAATATTTTCAAAGCAACCTTGATGAGTTGGCGGCAAGCTCCGAGAGCGATAAACAATTGGCTGCCACAGGCTCACTGGGGAATATTCCTCTGACCGTCATCAGGCATGGAATCCCAGATCTGTTTTCCAGCATGCCCGCTACGCATGCGGAGCAGGCTGAGAAAGTTTGGCAGGAATTGCAAATAGATTTAGCCAATCTTTCTTCGAACAGCCAATTACTCGTTGCTGAAAAAAGCGGTCACGGTATTCAGGTCGATCAACCTGAAATAGTCGTGGAAGCAATTCGTAAAATGGTGAAGCTTGTCCATAATGGCTCAGCCGTTTTATAAACCTGTAACCCTCTCCATCACCATTTCCTCCCTCTTTACCCAAGTCAATCGTTCCACATCTTTGCGCGCCTGAGCGCCCAACGCCAACCTACGCGGCTCATCTGCCAGCAAAGATTCAATTTCCATTTTCCACTTTTCAAAATTCCCAGCCTCCACCAGAACCGCACAACCCACATTCAACACCTCGCGTATCGAAGGCAAGTCTGCCGAAACAATGGCCCGCCCCGCCGCCATGTACTCGAACATCTTCATCGGGTTGATGACCTCGGCAATATCCTGCCCACTGCTGGCTTCAATGGAGCGGCTGTACGGCATGAGCAAAATATCTGCGGCGGCTTGATAAAGAGGGATACTTTCGTGCTTCACAAAACCCGTCATCGTCACGTTGGTCATCTTTACTTCGTTCAACTTGCTGCGCCAAAACTCAACCAGCTCCGGCGTGCCACCCACCCATAAAAAATTCACATGCGGCATTTGCCTCGCAAGCTCAAACAACAGATCCGCGCCGCGCCCGGGATAAATGTGACCTGTGAATCCAACGGTCAAACCTTCAGGCAGGTTTAATTGATGACGCGCCTCAACCGGATTCGGCAACCCGTCATATTTTTCCAATTCGACGCCATTCGGCGCGAGCAGCACCGCCTCATCCTTAAACTGGAAATTGGTCGAACGTTCCAAAGCATTTCTCAACGCTGACGTAGTGACCGTCATCAACTTGCGCCCGCCTGACTTCCAGAATTGGCGCATCCACCACACACCCAATCTGCCGGAGTTATCAGCGTGCATTTCGAGGACAACAGGATAACCAGACCATGCTCCCAACGCAGCGGATTGCGGCAGCCATGTGTAAATTAATTCTGCGCCAAATTTCTTCGCGGCACGCTGGGCATGGAAGATAAAGTCAAGGCGTTTGAGTCGCTTGATGGATGGGAGCAGTTCAAGGCGGGGAACGAGGCGCAGCCCATAATGAGCAAGCAAAGATTCTTGAGTGGCGGGTTCTGTCTCGGCGGGCGCATACATCCGCACATCATGTCCCAATTGCATTAATGCCTGAGCAACCTTCATCGCCTGAATCGAGTTTGCAGTGAGGGATGGGATACGCGAGTTAGTGATGAGAGCGATTTTCATTTTGTCCAATTTTCTGCACACCGCGCAAAGCCATGATGCCCACCGATGCAATGTAATAAAAAGAGAGCAGTGCGCCTGCGGCCACAATGCCATATTTTGGAATCAGCCAAAAAGCCAGCGACACTTTGAAAATCCCAACCGCCAGCGTAACCCAAATTGGAAAATCTGGCAGACCCAGCGAAAGCAGGAGTGGGCGGTTCCAAAAAAGTATGTAATTGAAAACCATGCCGATGGTCAATGCAACCAAAGCAGGGTATGCTCCAAGAAATTCACTGCCTGAATAAATTAAAATGATCCAACGGCCAAACACTGCAAAGCCCATTCCGATCATCAGGTTATAGGCAAATGAAAGCGTGGTAATCTTGCGAAGAAAATCTTTAAGCTGCGGCCATGCCTTTTGGACGATCAAACGATTAATTTCGGGGAACGTGGTGGAGATCAACGGGTCGGCGGGAATGGCAATAAAACTGACGATGGCATAAGCCACACTGTACAAACCAACAACGCTGGTTGGAAGAAAGAGTGCCGCCCAAAGAAGCTCGCTCTCGCGAAAGATCTTGATAATAGTGGCGCTGATATTTGAACTGACAGCAAATCGAATCAGTTCACGAGTGGAAGTAAGATTGGAAAGCGAGACCTTCCACCAACCGCTGCCGAGATGCTTTTGCAATTGCATCTGTGCTGCAATGAACATGCCAAGCCCAAGAATGACTTTACCAAAAAGGTAAGCGCCTAACACAACCAGCAAAGTTCCATTCCACAAAAAGGCCGCACCGATGATCAATGTTGCAATGATGTTTTGCGTAAGATTAAACACACCCTGTAATTCGATTTTGTGCGTTACCTGCAAAACTCCTGTGGATGTTTCAAGGTTGAAACTTGCCAGCAGACCCAAGGCATAGATCGTGAACATCCATGCAATGCCTGTGGTTTCTGTGAAGTATTTTTCAGCAACCCCCGCCGTAAAAAACACAACGATAAAGGCCAGCAACGATACAAGCGCCTCCGTTATCCCCGCAGCTTTTATGATAGCTGCGGCTTTATCCTTTTCATTTTTGGCGAGATATTCGCTGCCATAGCGCACGACTAACTCGCTCATACGAAAGGAAAGGATACTATTCACAGTGGAGGCATAGACCATGATGACCCGAATCAAACCCAACCCTTCAGGTGCGAGAAGCCGCGCAACCATCACACCCTGTAGGACGCTTAATCCCAAGCTGATGGTATTTGCGCTGAGTAGTTTGCCGCTGGAACGAAGCACTTTACCAAACAGTGGGTCATCTTTGAATTTTGAAAGAAGGGACATGCATGAAATTATAAACGCTCTGGAAGGGCTTAGTCCCTTCCAGAGCGTTGGCAAAAAAAGACCTCCGAAGTTTTGAAAACTTCGGAGGTCTTGGTGTTACGCCGTAATAATATCCTTCGCCCAGCTTCGTTCTGCCTTGTACCATTCGATCAGGTTGCTGATGCCTTCACGCAAATTTACCTGTGGATTCCAGCCCAATACATCGCGAGCCTTGCTGACATCCGCCTGATTCATGAACATATCCGCAAGGTTGGGCGGGCCGTATTGGACATTGGCTTTCTTGCCCGTCAGGTCTTCGACCAATTCCACCAACCCGTTGATGGAGATGACTTCATGTCCACCGAGGTTGATGACTTCATAGCCAAGCGGCTTAAGCGCGGCAATCGTCCCACGGGCAATATCATCCACATAGGTGAAGCCGCGAGATTGATTTCCATCGCCATTGATGCGGATCGGCTCGCCTTCCAAAATCCATTTCACGAAGCGGAAGATGGCAAGGTCAGGGCGGCCAGCGGGGCCATAGACCGTGAAATAGCGGACGATGGTCACATCAATATCATAAAGATGGTGATAGGAATGAGTCAGCGCCTCGGCGCCTTTTTTACTCGCCGCATACGGCTGCATTGGCTCGCTGCTGGAGGCTGTCTCTGGCGTCGGGTATTGCGGATTCTCGCCATAAATGCTGGAAGTGGAAGCAAGGATAAACTTCTTGCAACCAAACTGACGGCAAACCTCCAGCATGTTCAACGTCCCCATCACATTGGATTCAACGAACACCCAGGGATTGTCCACGCTGAAACGCACACCCGCCCGCGCCGCAAGGTTGATGACACCGTCAATTTTTTCATTCTTGAACAGGTCAATGGCAGATTTTTCAGAAATATCGTGCTTGTGGAATTTGAATCCCGGCTGCGCTTGAAGGTTCTTCAAGCGATATTCCTTGATGCGTGGATCATACGCATCATTGACATTGTCAATGCCAACAACAGTGTGTCCCTGCTCAAGTAGCATTTGCGAAGTCCGCGCACCAATAAAACCTGCCGCGCCAGTTACCAGATAATTAGCCATATGCCTCCAAAATCACAAACCAAGTAATCCACAAATTAAAGTCGTTCAACTTTTTCGTGATATTTTCCGAATTTACCCGTGGCATTGCGCGAGTCAAAGACAAATTTTGAAGCCTCAATGATCGCCTTGTAATCATATTGCTTATGATTGGTCACGATCACCACGGCAT
>Ga0075156_10001735_pt1 | contig 11955 bp, 6 predicted proteins | sample JI81AbrownDNA_FD_70966 | JGI IMG/M metagenome (GOLD analysis project Ga0075156, IMG submission 70966) | Wastewater effluent complex algal communities from Wisconsin, to seasonally profile nutrient transformation and Carbon sequestration -... | ecosystem: Engineered > WWTP > Effluent > Algae...
GTCGCCGTGGTAATCAGCGTCCTCTTCGGCGCAGCACTGACCTTCACGTCGCAATCACTGTCATTCCAAGCGCAAGAAGCGTTCGGCGGAATCATGTCGATCATCGCGGTCGGCTTCGTCACGTGGATGATCTTCTGGATGCGCCGCACAGCGCGTGGCCTGTCTGGCGAACTCCGTACGAAGATGGATGCAGCCATCAACGTCGGCGGCGTCGCGGTCGTCATCATGGCGTTCATCGCAGTCGCTCGCGAAGGCCTCGAGACCTCGCTCTTCATTTGGGCAGCCGTGCAGTCAACCGGCTCCGGATCGGCACCGCTGATCGGCGCAACTCTGGGACTCGCAACAGCCGTGATCTTGGGCTACCTCTTCTACAAGGGCGCGGTCAAGATCAACCTTTCGAAGTTCTTCACGTGGACCGGATTCGCGCTCATCCTGATCGCAGCAGGCGTGCTGGCGTACGGAGTCCATGACCTGCAAGAGGCCGGCATCCTTCCAGGCCTGAGCAACGTGGCGTGGGATGCAACTGCCGCGATCCCGCCGAGCAGTTGGTACGGCTCGCTGCTCAAGGGCATCTTCAACATCTCACCAGCGCCGTCAATCCTTGAGGTCATCGTCTGGTTCGCGTATGTCATTCCCGTGATGTACCTATTCTTCCGCAAACCCAAGGCGACCGAACCACCGGCCAAGGCACGTGTCGCCCAGGCTCCGGAGGCCGCGGCCCCAACCGCTGTCAACGCGAACGCGACACCCGCCCCTGCTGGCGACCCCGTGATCGCGAACGCGGACGCTGCACCCTCTCGCGCTTCCCAGTAGTACCGAACCCACCTCACACCGCCAAAGAATAGGAATTCCCGTGCGCTCATTTGGTATTCGTTCACTCGCTGTTGTTGCCGGACTTGCGGCGATCCCCGCACTAGCCGCCTGCGGTTCCAGCAGCAGCTCCTCGAGTAGTGCAAGCGCGAGTGCATCGACAAGCTCGAGCAGCATCACGGTGACCTCCACCGACACCACTTGCGACATCAGCTCGAACAACCTGAAGGCGGGCTCGACCGTATTCGCCGTCACCAACAAGGGTTCGCAGGTGACGGAGGTCTACGTGTATGGCAAGGAGGGCGATAGCTACTCCAAAACTGTCGCCGAGGTTGAGAACATCGGGCCAGGCACTTCTCGCGACCTGACCGCCGACCTTGCGGCCGGAACCTACGAACTGGCCTGCAAGCCAGGCCAAACCGGCAACGGAATCCGCACAACCCTGACAGTTACCGCCTAGCCTCGACCTGACTAAGCAGTGCTGCGCACGAACACCTGCCGCAGCATTCGGTGAGATCGGCGTCTCGAGTCGCCAGATTCACCGAATGCTGCGGCTTCTGCTTGTTCGGTGGATCCCGCCCAGACCCACGTCAGGCTTCCGACTCAACGCGATCGAAGTCGGCCGCTCAGATGTGAACCTTCTCCACCGAATCATCGCCTGATCTAGAGAGAAGGTCTGTTGTCATTCTGATGGCATCCAATGCTCGCCGCCAGGTGGCGTCAGAAGCAGCATGTCAGGCATCAGTGGGGTCGCTGGAACACCATCAACATAGGGGTGTGAAGGGCGGCCAGAGCCGAGGAGAGCAATGTCGCGCAGTTCGGGCAACCCAGCAAAGCCGCTGATATTTGAGATGATCACTCGTCGCATTTTTGCCCTTGCCATCTTGGCAACCTGTGCGCTACTGGCGGGCGTCCTGGTTCCCGTGACCAGCGCAAAAGCGGCGGACGCAACGCTCGGAATCACTAAGACCGCGGACGTTTCGACAGTGCAGCCTGGCGACGCGGTTTCTTACAGCATCCAACTCACCTGCTCGAGTCTGACGTTCGGCTGCGTTGGCGCGACCATCACGGATGTGCTCCCCGCAGACCTTGAAGTCACGTCGCTGCCCCCGAGCAACAGCGAGCGCAAGGTGACCTACGACCAGAACACGCGCACCCTGACTGTCGAGTTTCTCTTGCCGTTGACCAACCCTTCTGGCAGCTTCGGGCTGCCTGCAGGTCTCGGCAGAACCGTTCAGGTTGGAATGCGACTTCCGAGCGAGACCCCGATCGTCACCGGCACGGTGATCCCGAATACCGCCGATGGCAGTGGGTCCAACACCAATTCACCGTCGGCGAGTGCGTCAATCACTGCGAACGTCCCAGTCGTCGTCCGGCCAGTTGCCACCAAGTCGTGGTCCCCGTCGTCAGGAATCGCGCTGTCGGGAGCTGAAAGCACGGTGACCCTCGGGGTCCGCAACGCCTCCTCAAGCTCTGCGGAGATTCGCAAACTGCGAGTCACCGACGACACTTCCGCAACGTTCAACGCATTCGATGTGACCCGACTCGGTCCGGTCAAGTCGTACCCGGCGGGCGCTGACCGCGTCATCGTTGGTGTCTGTACGAAGGCGCTGCCATCCGCGTGTGCCGAGGGCGAGTGGATCGAATCCGCAGCGTTGTCGGGCAATGGTCCATTCTCGCCGCCGGCTGGTGTCGCGCCCGATGCCATCACTGGCGTTCGCTTCACATTCCAGGACTCAGGTGCTGGCAACCTTCCGTACAGCGCAACCGACGGCCAGGTTGAGGTCGGCCTCAAACTCCGAGACGACTACCGCACGTCGGGCCTGCCGATTGACCCACAGACTCGCACCACCGTCACCAACAAGGCGCTACCGACTGCGGTCGATTCGCTGGACGAGCCGACTGATGGCGATCTGGTGAGCACGCCCTACAACATCGAGCCGAATGCGATCACGGTCAAGGCGACCAAGAACATGTTTGCGGATTCGGCCGGTGACTGGACGACCAACGGCATTTTGGTGGCGGGCCAAGACTCTGGCATCACGATGACGCTTAATGCCAAGAACACCTCGGCATCACCGGTCACAAGCCTGATCATCGACGAACCATCCGTGACGACGCCGAGTGATTTCGACAAGATCGACGCGTCGAAGGCCCGGTTCAGTTGGCCAACAGGTGCGACCTCTGCGAAGTTCGAAGTTACTTGTCGCAGCGGAGCGAACCCGGCCGCAAAGACGTATAGCAATCCGCCGAGCAGCGTCGTGACGATCGATCCACTCGGCTGTGGGGCGGGTATTGCACCGGCGTCGATCCGGATGACGTTCAGCGGCGTTAACGGGTCCGGCGACGGGACGATTGTGCCCGGTACGTCAGGGCAGCTGGACGTGCACGGAACGCTGAACGATTCCGCAACTGCCGGCCAACTGACCAACTGTTTCGAAGCGAACGCGACCAGCCCGCAGTCATCAAGTTCTGCGTCGATTGCTTGCAAGCCAGTGACTGTCCAGACTCCGACGCCCGGAACGCCCGCAACCACCAAGAGCAGCGGTGGCGTCACGACGATCGTTCCCGGCCAGCCGATGACGTTCAGCATGTCGTTCCGCAATACCGGGAACGTCCCGTTGGCGAACGCGTACATCGTTGATCCGCCCGATCCTCTTGCTTCGCCGAATCCGTTCGACATCGTGCAGCTGATGAGCGTCAGCGTTCCAGGTTCACCGGGTTCTGTGATTGAGATGTACGTCCCTGGCCCCGGTTGGGTGCCCTACTCATCGAGCTCACCGGAACTTCCACTTGCCAAGGGGATCAAGGTCAGCCTGGCGCCTGGGGAGACCTTGGGAGTCGGTAAGACCTTCAGTGTCAGCTACAAGGTGCGCGTCCGAGACGGTGTGCCAACTGACGGCAGCGCGACCTTCACGAACTGCGCCGCCACCGGGATTGCACCTGCTGGGCCCGGCACGCAGGTGTGTTCACCGCTGGTCACTGTCGTCCCCGCCAATGCCGGGGCAACGCTGCAGAAGTCCATCAGCCCCGGGCAGTTGAAGCGGCCAGAGCCGGGCCTTCCGCCACAGGTCACTCAGGTCAAACACTCGATCTTCAACTCGGGAAGCTCGTACTTGCAGAGCATGACCGTAACCGATAAGGACACCGCGTTCTTCAACCTCGTTAACTTCTCCGGCGGCATCGTGGTCAACATGCCTCCCGGCGCGAATCGCGTCAAGGTCGATGCGTGCACGAATGCGTGTGGGGTGTTTCCTTCGGGTTGGACTCAAGGCACCGCCACGGCCAGCGCGACACCAGGGATCCCGGCGGGCGTTGATCCAGCGCAGGTTCAGGGAATCCGGGTCACGTTCTCCAACAGCAGCAACGGATTCACGCTCACCCCTGGCCAGTATCTTCCGAATGCCGGCGCGTGCAAGCTAGCGAGCGTTTGCTTCAACGTCACCGCGCGTGAGTTCAAGAGGTCCAACTCGGCCGAACGTATTCCGCTCGGTGTGATCGACGACCACAGCGATGGCGACGTGGTGACCAACCTGCCGACACCCGCGACGATCCACTTGAGCACCGTGACTGCCCCGCTTGAGTTCATCGATGGTTCGCCACGGATCAAGTTCACGAAGGGTCCCAACAGCAAGCTCGGGCCGAATGACACCGCACCATTCGACTTGACGATTGAGAACACTGGGACTACTGCAGTCGCGACGCCCTCGATCGTGGACAAACTCCCCGACAACCTCGCCCTTGACGAGAACCCTCCCGGCGGAACGGTTGGCAAGCCGTGGATCGTTTCGTACCCAGCGCTTCCCGCTGGTATCACCGGCCCGCCGAAGGACGACATCACTTACGACTTCACGCCCGGATCTAACCTCGCGGACCCCTTCCAAGGCGCGACTGTTCGGTGGACGTTTGGAACCTTCAACCTGCCGCCGGGCGGGAAGATCAACATCCGCATCTACGTGAAGCTCGCCGGGTCATACACGGTGGGGACGCCGATCACGAATACCGCTGGCGCGAGTGGCACGAACCCATCGTCGAGTGTGAGGCCGGAAACGCTGGACCTCCGGTCACAGACACCCCGCCCTATGATCCGGGCAAGTACTGCTTGTCGGCGGCGAACATCACGCCCCTGGCAGGTAACGCGGTTGATGCTCGCAAGTGGTCGGCGGGCAATCCGCTCCTCGGCTTCTACAACGCTGATTCCGGTCAGATCGTCGGAACTGATGACCCGTCATGTCCGAAGTTCACTGACGTGAGTGTGTCCCCGAGCGTCGTGTACACCCGGTACCCGTGCGCCGCGATCGTCAATCCGGGCGAGTCGATGAAGAACATCATTCGTATCGTGAACACCGGTTCTACCCGCGTTACGCGCGTCGTCGCCGTGGACGGATTGCCCGTGCTCGGCGACACGGGAGTGTTGCTGACGGGCGACCAACGAGGAACTCAATGGAGCGAGCGCCCGACGATGCTCACCGAGGTAACACCTGAGGGTTCGGCGAGTGGCATCACCACGGATTACACGGCGAACCAATTCCCAGGGGCGAGCTTCTGCACGGCAAACCTGAATCCGGCGCCTTCGGACACCTGTCCGGTCAATGCGTTCAATGCTGGGTTCTCCGAGGATGTCACCGGGTTCCGCACCACGATTGACCGCTCCGGCAGCCCGTTGGCACAAGGTGAGTCGGTCACGTTGAAATGGACGATGAAGACCCCACTGACGTTGGACTCACAGGTCACGATGCCAGCGGCATGGAACTCGTTCGCGCAGAAGCCGACCTTCGAAGGTGGGACCGAAGGGCAGGCGACCGAACCGCTGAAGACCGGCGTCGTCATGCCATTTGGGTACCTGAACGTGTCCAAACAGGTCGACGGTTTGCCTGCTGGAGTTGACCCGCCCGGTCCATTCACCGTGGGGTATCGCTGCACGATCAACGACACCGAGATTGATGCCGGTGAGGTTACCGTCGCGGACGGCGAAACGGTCGCGTTGCCCATGCAGCCGACTGGAGCCGATTGTGCGGTCTGGGAGATCGACTCACAAGGCGCTAGCAGTTCGGCGGATGGCGAGGAGAACGCGATCCACGAGACCGTGACTCTGGGTCTCACCGATCCAGACGGCGTCACATTCCCAATCGTCAACACGTATCAGCAGGGCAGGCTGCTGGTCAGTAAGCGCGTAACGGGAGGGGCAGCAGGTCTGCCGCTGTCACCAAGCGGATCGATTGGTGACGGACCGTTCCAGGTCGAGGTGTACTGCTTGTTCCCCTACCCCGACGGCGGTGCACAGTTGCCTGACTTCCCGGCGTCGTTCGAGATTGCGTCCGGTGAAGTCAAAGAGCTCAGCGTCGACACCGGCTATTCGATTCCGGCTGGCGCGTTGTGCACGGTCTACGAAGCAGGCGGCCAAGGCGCCACATCGACGGTACTCACCGCCGACGACGGCGATCCGGTCGATGGCGATGCGGTCGACGTCCAGGTGAACCCTGGCTTCGAGGGCGGGTCCACTGTGAAGATCCAGAATGACTACGCAGCGGGATCGATCACCATTCAGAAGACCCTGAGCGGGCCTGGTGCATCGGTCGCGAAGGGGCCGTTCACATTCCAATTCGACTGCACCTACAACAGCGAGACGCTCGCGCCGATCACGCAGCAGGTGACTGTTGCGGCGCCGACGGTCAAGGTCACGCCCCTGCCACTGGGAGCGACATGCAACGTGACGGAGACAGATGCGGGTGACTCCACGTCACCTGTTCCGACGGTGGTCGCGACCGATGTGCTGGTGAAGGCAGATGATGATTCGCCGATTACCGTCACGGCGGACAACACCTATCCGACCGTTCCTGAATGTCCACTGACGGTCAGCGCCAAGGGTGCCAACGGGAAGGTCAAGCGATCGGGCAAGACGACTGTCGTCACCTCTGCGACGACGTCGAACGATTGCAAGATCACGAGCAACGGGAAGAACCGAACCATCAGGGTGAAGTGCTCGACCAAGGGTGGTACGCGTGGAGACTTCGCGTACTGCACGTACACGATCAGTCGAAAAGGCAAGGTCGTCGTGCGGACGTATGGGGTCAAGGGTCTGTACGTCACGGTCACAGTCACCGCAGTTCCGAAGAAGGGCTCGCCCGTTGTCGATTCGGCGACGTGGAAACGCAAGTGGCGGGTGAGTTAGCCGCCAACCTTCAACATTCGGTGAGATCGGCGCCTCAGTTGGCCGATTTCACCGAATGCTGCAGTTAGTCGGTTACGAAGGCACTTCGCGGGATGACCATCACGGGAATCGTCGCCGCACGGATCAGTTTGTAGGCCATGTCGCCGAGGAACACTCGCCGAAGCGGGCCTGCCCCGGTCGAACCCGTGACGATGATGTCCGCGTCGTCCCAATTGCGCTTCGACAGTGCGGTTGTGACGGTGTCGCCTTCAAGGATCGTCGTGGGAATTGCGACGGGTTCCTCAGCGAGCGCGTTGATCCGTTCGATTGCTGCTGCGAGTGCTCCTTCTGCCTGCTCGCGCAGTGCGAGCAACACCTGGTCTTCGGCATGGCGGCCGAGCCGGGAGCCGTAGATTCTGGTCACCCTTTCGATCACGGTGAAGAGCAGTAGCGTTCTGGAAAGTTCAAGTCCGTTGCGACGCAACGCTTCAACTGTGATGTCCAGGCAATGATCGGATTCGTGCGTTTGCTGATACGCGACATTCGCACGCGCGATCGAAGGAGGAGCCCATTCGCGGTAGCCGTGCGGAGCGATCGCGACGGGAACCGGCGACCCGTGCAGCAGTTGATCGCTGGTGCTGCCGCCGTGGATCCGGCCGCTGCTGCCGCCCGGTGCCGACCCGATGACGATGATCTGCGCGTGCCGCGAGGATGCGACTTCTGCCAGGCCAACACCGCTCGAGCGATGTGGATGGATCACATAGCTCACTCGATCGCGATCGCCGAGTTGTTGGCGGGCCCACGCGAGCGACTCCTCGGCTTGCTCAATGAGAAATCCCTGCCATTCGGCATCCACGTGAGCGGGGCTGACGTAGTTGTAAGCAACCGGGTAGACATTCGCGACGACGATGTCGGCATCGAGGGCCGTGGCTAGCGCGCTCGCAAGTGCCAGGGCATCTGCACCCTGCGCTCCCTGATTCACGCCGACGACGATCTCCACAGCAGGGCACTCCCTTGGTCTCAAGATCGAGGCGTTGCGCCCAACGGCGAGAAGTCCTCGTTTGCGGTCATTGTGGCGGTGCCACAGGCCGGTTGCACCCTGGAAAATCACCCTGAACAGGTACTTCCACGCGGTGCGTTCGTCGCATGGGCGGCGCTACCGTGGCTCGCGTTAGCGGTGTGCGAAGCCTTCATGCATCGGGTTGACGATTGGCGTATGACCTAGTGGTCCTCGATAGGAGCTCGATGTGAGCGGTTCAGACGGCGTCCCGGGGGCACCCCCGACGTGGTCGATGAGCGAGCGCCTGTTCCGCAAGAAGTCAGTCGACCAGATGCTCGCGGAGACCAGCCGCGGAGGGACTGACACCCTCAAACGGACCATGGGCCTGACCGCCCTCACGATGTTCTCCGTTGGTTCGATCGTTGGCACGGGAATCTTCGTCATTCTGGGCGTCGCCGTTCCGCAGGCTGGCCCAGCGATCATCATCTCGTTCCTGCTGGCCGGAATCACGTGTGCGTTCTCGGCACTCTCATACGCCGAGATGGCAGGCAGCATTCCGATCTCCGGTTCGTCGTATTCGTATACCTACGCAACGATGGGCGAACTCGTCGCATGGGTATGCGGCTGGTGCCTCATGCTCGAGTACGGGGTATCCGTGGCGGCGGTGGCCGTCGGCTGGGGCCAGTACATCGATGAACTCGTCGGTCTATTCGGCGTGGACTTGCCTGACTCGATTACCAATCCGCCGGGACATGGTGGGGTCGTCAATATCCCATCGATCATCGTTGTGCTGATGGCTTCGTTCCTTCTGCTTCGCGGTGCGAGCGAATCAGCCAAGGTCAACACCATTCTGGTGTTCACGAAGATCGCCATCTTGATCTTCTTCTGTGCGATTGCATTTACGGCCTTCCAAGCCGACAACCTGTTCCCATTCATTCCGCTGGGGATCTCAGGAGTCACGCTGGCAGCGGCGCAAGTGTTCTTCTCCTTCATCGGTTTCGACACGGCTGCAACAGCTGGTGAGGAGGCAAAGAATCCTCGCCGCGATTTGCCACGCGCCATCATCTTCTCGCTCATCATCGTGACCACTCTGTACGTGGTCGTTGCGCTGGCGGCGATCGGCGCCAAGCCATGGGAGCAGTTTGAAGGGTCTGGCGGCGAGGCGGTGTTGTCGACGATTCTTCAGCAGGTCACCGGAGCTACATGGCCGTCGGTGGTGCTGTCGGTCGGAGCGGTGATTTCGATCTTCAGCGTGGTACTTGCGGTGATGTATGGGCAGACCCGAATCCTGTTTGCGATGGGTCGAGATGGGTTGTTGCCTAGGGCATTCACCCGCGTCAATCCCAAGACGCAGACGCCAGTCGTGAACACGTTCATCGTGACCGGGGTGATCGTAATTCTCGCTGGCCTGGTGCCACTCGATTCGTTGGCGAACGCCACCAGCATCGGGACGTTGTTCGCGTTCATCCTCGTCAATGCCGGTGTGATCATCCTGCGCAAGACGAGCCCGGACCTGCCGCGATCCTTCAAAGTACCGCTGTATCCGATCACGCCGATCTTGGGAATGTTGTTCTGCGCTGGGCTCATTTTGAGCCTCAAGCCGGAAACCTGGATCACGTTCGGGATTTGGATGGCGATCGGAATGGTCATCTACTTTGCGTATGGATTCCGAAAGTCGAAGCTCGCCCGAGCACAGAGTGAGGGCACGCTTTAGGATGTCCCAAGTTGGAGGCGTCGCCTAGTCCGGTCGATGGCGCCCGCCTGCTAAGCGGGTTGAGGTTTCAAAGCCTCTCGAGGGTTCAAATCCCTCCGCCTCCGCCAAACAAACGAGGACATCCATCGCAGATGGGTGTCCTCGTTTGTTTATTGATGCTGCGGGATTTGGGAGCGCCGTCATGCGAGCGTTAGCGAGCGGCGCGGTTCCCTCCGCCTCCGCGAACAGCCGCCTCCGCGAGCTGCGGCCTCCGCCAAACACGTCTGAGTCGGGAGCTGATCGGAACAATCAGGTGTATTGCCATGCGACAGTGATCGCTTTCTGTACAAGAATCCGTCGTGCCAGCAGATACGAATCCGATCGCACCTTGGGGAACCCATGCTTAGACGGCACCAAAATCGGCAGGCCGGTGTCACGTGCATTGCGCCCGTTGCCGTGGCAGCGGTTACGGTTGCGTCAATACTGGCAGCAGGACCCGCACAAGCGACTGATGTCAATCTGTACACGATGACCGGCGATGGACCTTGGCGTCAGTCCGGCTCGAACTCAAATTGGCTGGCGCAGTCATTCACAACCGGGAGCAGTTCGGGGACGCTCTCTGCGCTGAGTGTCTTCATCCGCAATGCGAATATTGCTAACAACGGATCGACAGCCGGCACGCTGACGCTAGAGCTGCATGAAAGCATTGGCGGCGTTCCTGCTCCGGCAATTCTGAGCACAGTTGTTTCGAACACATCGGTCGGGCAGTGGTCTAACCAGGACTATGCCTACACCCCGAACGTCGCCTTGGCTGCGAACACCCAGTACTTCATCGTGTTCAAATCGACCGGGACCGTCTCGTGGAAATATGACGGCAACCCGATCTCGACGGGAATCAGCCCCACACCAACGTTTCTAAATCTCCTGAGCAGCAATGGCGGCGGATCCTGGTCGCCATCGGGTGCGAGTAGTGGATTCATCATGACCGCGACTCTCAACCCTGATCCAGCTCCCACTCCCGATCCGACACCTACTCCAGTGCCGAGTCCGGCAGTGAAGGCGGTAACGATCACAGCGGGTTCGCCTGTGGGGAAGGCCCCAAACGCCACTGTGACCCTGGCCGGTCAGACGAAACGTAAGAAGGTTCGCGTTCACGTCTATCGGGCTAGAACCCGCCACGGGGCGGCGCGTGAAGTGGCGACGGTGACGAGCAGCAGCCAGCACACATGGCGAGCGAAAGCCGTCTCTCTTGGCGGTGTGCGGACCGCATATTTCTGCGCCCGAGTCGGGGGCGCTCTCAGCGGCACCGTGAAGGTGACCGCAAAGGCATCGACGACATCGAAAGCAAGCCGCACGATCACACCTGCAATTCGCGGCGACATCATCACTTGCCCCTAGGTCGTGCTGGAAGACGACTGAACGGTTGGAGACGGGGGCCGAGGAGAGCGCCCTCCTCGACCCCCGTCCCCTCTGCCTCCGCCTCCGCGTGTTTACGGCGTGAAGAAATCCATCCCCGACTGCGTCTGGTAGCCCTCGATGCTGCCCGCGGAGACGTACACCTGCCAGGCCTTGCCGGGTGTGGTGATCTTGGCTGAGTTCGGCATTTGGTCGAAGGAGAAGTTCCCTAAGCCATCGGTGAAGGCGTAGGCGGCCTTGGTGAAGGTGGTCGCCCCTGGCGCCTTGACCCATAGGTAGACCGGTGACGCACCTGGGTAGCCCTTGGCGACGCCATCGGCCGACACGTAGTTCGTGGTGGTTGTTCCGGAAGTGACCGAGTTGACGTGGTACGTCCCAGTGATCTTGCGCGTCCCTAGGTCCTTGATCGTTCCCGTTGGGACGTTACTGATCCACTGTGTCGTCGGACCTGTTGTCGAGGTACCGACCACCATGACTTCGTACGTGCCGGGTGGAGTCGGCAGGCTCGACATGAAGTAGATGTCAGCACCCTGCGCATACGTGCGGTTCGCGACGAGGGAGTCCTTCGTGTAGCTGGCAGCTCCGACCAGTCGGTAGTAGAACTCGTATTTGACTGGGTTGGACGATGGACTCTTCAGACCGGCACCGATGTACTGGGCGCCGTTGGCGTTGTTTGTTCGTGAGGTCAGAGCTTGGCTCGCGATCGTCACCGTGTCAGAGACAGATGTTGCCGATGCTCCAGTTCCAGCGGTCGCGGTGACGGTGTACCTGCCGAGGGCGGGGAGCACACCAGCGGCCGTCGTCAAGGTGTAGGTGCCTGTGGCATCTGTGGTCTTCGCAGTGCCGAGGTCGATCGTCTTGCCACTCGGGTCGACCATCGTGAGG
>Ga0075156_10001740_pt1 | contig 11949 bp, 12 predicted proteins | sample JI81AbrownDNA_FD_70966 | JGI IMG/M metagenome (GOLD analysis project Ga0075156, IMG submission 70966) | Wastewater effluent complex algal communities from Wisconsin, to seasonally profile nutrient transformation and Carbon sequestration -... | ecosystem: Engineered > WWTP > Effluent > Algae...
AACGGAGATACATCATGAAAACATTTGGAATCGATACATTCTTTGGATTACTGTCATCGGCGGCCGCACTCGTCGGTCTTGCCAAGACGACGATGAATGTCGAGCCGGATGTCAGCGCCACCGGCCGCGAAGCCGAATGCCCCTGTTGCCATAAAGCATTCCACCTTGGCGAACATGATGATACGCATGTCGAATGTACGTACTGCGGTGCCTCGCATGATGAACGTCTGCTGTGGATATTTCTCCAAAAGAAAACGCGAATCATGACCGGTAAGCACGATGTGCTCTGGCTCTCACCCGAGCATACCCTCGGCAATTCCTTCAAAATGATGAATCACTTGCAGTTTTCGGAACTCCCGTTTTCGGCTCTTGTGTCCTCGGACGAACATTCCTCACGAATTCAAAGCAATCGATTCGATGTGGCGCTCAGTATGGAGACTGTTGCCGATAATGATGATGATCTAGCAGGACTTACGCGCGTTTTTCGTATGCTCAAGCCGGGTGGCTGGGCGATGTTTCCGGCTGAAACATTCCAATTAAAAGCAGCAGGATTCACCGTGCATAGCGTGCAGTATCATGATTTCCTCGACAAAGCTGCTGCCTATCAGGCGGGTGTCGATTGTGAAGGTTCCTTCCAATTCTGTTTCAAGCCCGAAACAGCCGGATGGGTCGAGCCGCGCTACGCGCTCAATCCTTTCCACATCAAGAAAGTAACCGCTGCCGAACGTGTTTCGGTGGCTGCAAAATTTTTGTAATAGTTGTATATTGTAGATATAATAGATAGTTAATTAAATTAAATAACCCGTTAGAGGTGCTCTGCCAATTGTGGCAGGGCTGAGATAACACTCTTCGAACCTGAACCGGATAATACCGGCGTAGGAAAACGGAAACAGTTCTGCAGACTAACCCCCGCACAATGTGCTCTTGCTCTTTTTGAGAGCAGAGCCGCCTGTTCTTTCCGCACTTCCACGCTATTTTTTCTTACTTTTAAGTATAGGAATACTATGCGTTTACTCTTCTCTCTTTTTGTTGCTTTTGCGGTGATGCTTGGCGTGTCAGCCGCACAAACTACTCTCAAGCGTTCGAAACCCGTCAAGGACTCGACGCGCGTTTATACCGTGCCGAGTGTGACGGTGACTTCTACCCGCGCCGATGCGGCGACGTCGCCCGTGCCGTTTTCGGAGATTTCCCGTGCTGAACTCAAAGACCGCTACACAGCGCAGGACATGCCGGCATTGATAGCGGATTTGCCGTCGGCATTTTTCTATTCGGATAATGGAAATGGTATTGGATATTCCTACGTTAAGATGCGCGGTTTCGATCAGCGGCGCATCGCCGTGATGATTAACGGGATTCCGCAAAATGACCCGGAAGATCATAATGTGTATTGGATAGATGTGCCGGATGCCGCTTCGAATATGCAGAGTATTCAGGTGCAGCGCGGGGCGGGGCTCATTAATTACGGCGCGGCGGCGATTGGTGGAAGTATTAATCTGACCACCACGAATTTCACGGATAGTCGGTTTATCCGCGTGTCGTCCGGGATTGGATATCAACAGTTCGGAGCAAATTCTACGACAATTCTCGCACCCATTACCAGTAAATTCGGACTCGAAGTCTCGTCCGGCCTGACGGGAAAATACGCCTTCTACGGACGCCTCTCACGGATTAATTCCGATGGCTATCGCGCAAATTCGTGGGCAGAACTCAATAGTTTTTTCCTCAGTGCGGCGCGATTTGATGAGGATGTGACGACGCAGATTAATGTTTTTGGGGGACCCATCGCCGACGGACTCGCGTATAACGGCTTGCCAAAACAGTATATTACCGATTTGAATCTGCGACGGTCAAACTTCAACGCCTTCGACTACGACTCCACCGGCACTAATCTCGCCTATACTTCTACCCGCCGCGCGCAGGAAATTGAAAATTTCTCTCAGCCGCATTATGAAATGCTCAATGACTGGTTTATTTCGGAGAATCTAACGCTCAAATCAGCGTTATTTTACTACACCGGAACAGGATTCTTTGACTATGATGCAAGCTGGGCAGACGCTGCAACGCTCCGCATGACGCCCGAGTACGGCTTCCGCGATTCTATAATTCCAGGGAATACTCTCATCCGTGGTGCTGTTGAAAATCGTCACGGCGGGTGGATACCGCGGCTTGTGTGGAATCATGAGGACGGTGAACTCACGCTCGGTGCCGAGTTCCGCCTTCATTCGTCGTATCACTATGGCAAAGTTCAATTTGCCGAGAATCTTCCTTCGGGAATCGATCCTGATTTTCATATCTATGACTATGATGGCGGACGTTCGATTTTCTCGGTTTTCGGGCAGGAACAGTACAGGATTTCCGAAAAAACACGCCTCAATATCGAAGCGCAGCTTGTGCAGCATACTTATACAATTGCCAATGAAAAAGCGGGTGGAGTATTTACGAGATATGCCACACCATCGGGTACAATTGCAGGTGAAAATGAATTGTTTGCCGTGAAGTATCTCTTTCTGAATCCTCGAGTTGGCGTGCTTCATAGTTTTTCTGACGAGTTTAATGGTTATGCCTCGATTGCTCTCACCTCCCGCGAACCCCGCATGAGGAATATCTATGCCGCCGAAGACGCATATTTTGGCGCGCAGCCGCTTTTTGCCCGGAGTAAGGATACGCTCTTTGATTTTACGCAGCCGCTTGTGAATCCAGAACGGATGATGGATATTGAGATAGGCGGGAGATATAAGAGTGCGAACGGAAACTGTGCAGTAGGTGTGAACGGATTCCTGATGGAATTTACGAATGAACTGGTAAAGAGCGGACGTCTCGATATTTTTGGTAATCCGATCGACGGGAATGCGCCGCGTTCACGGCATTATGGTGTCGAAGTCGATGGAAATGCTTTACTTACAGATATGAAAGATGCCGGTAAAATCATCCTTTCGGGGAATATTTCGTTTAGCCAAAATCGTTTTGTCGAGTATGATTATTATCTCAGCAGCACAGAGAAAATCTCCCTGAACGACAACCCAATAGCAGGTTTTCCGGATCTTCTTGCCAATCTTCGACTCTCTTACCACGCAGGCGGCTTGAATGCTTCGGTGCTTTTCAAGTATGTCGGCGCGTTTTATTCGGATAATTTTGGTGACAAACTCAACGGATATCGCGTAAATTTCCCTGGAATTACTTCGTACGCCGACAACAAAGCAGATGCATATTCTATTGTTAATATTGATCTTGCGTATGAATTCACATCGATATTCTCGCTTGAGACTCTCCGACTGCACGCCCATTGCACCAATGTGCTGAACGCTCTCTACGCCGCAAATGCCGAGGGAAGAGAGTTCTTCCCGGCAGCAGAACGTGGCTTCTACCTCGGCATAGACCTTGGACTGTAGGGGAAAAATTTGGGTACCGTTCTGCATATTCCGGGCGTCGTCTGCGGGCAATGCTGTCAACGTAAGAATTCGGCATTTGCTTGATGCTTCGACAAGCTCAGCATGACGAACGGGTTACCGTCACCCTGAGCTTGTCGAAGGGTTCAATTATACACCAATTTCTTCCTTAAGTTGACAGCATTGCGTCGGCGGTCACCCATTGCCGTCCAAACGTTCCCATCCGATAGTGTACTTTGTGTAAACTTTGTGGTCTTTGTGTTAAAATTCTTCAGTCGGCTTGGACGGCAAGGGTGCCCGCAGGCACAATGATGTCAACGTAAGGAACAAAGGTAAGTAATTGACACTTGACAAGCTCAGTGTGACTGTAACCCGTTCGTCATGCTGAGCTTGTCGAAGCATCAAGTACAATGCCATATTCTTACATTGACAGCATTGACCCGACATTCTCCTTAGCGGATAATCTCCCGCTCGGTGATAATCATTGTGAGTGCCTGATCGTGGGGTTCGGTCGGGATGAGGTCTGTTTCCTGGCTGGAGAACGCAAGTCCAATAGTAATAGCAGCTTGTGTAGCAAGAAAACGGTCGTAGTATCCTTTGCCGTAGCCGAGTCGGTGTTTGCGGCGGTCGAAGCCCGCAAGCGGCACGAGGATAATATCCTGCGGAGAAAGCGTGAGTGATTGCTCGATGACGGGATTTTTGGGCGTGAGGATATTCCATTCACCGGTCGTGAATTCCTCTTCAGCATCAATAAAACTATGGAGTAGAAGGGGATTATCTGCGCTCGTCATCGGCACGGCGACCCGCTTACCGGCAGCAAACGCGAGCGAACGGATACGATCCGTCTCCACCTCCGAGCGAAAGGAAAGATAGCTGTGAATGATCTTGGCATTGGCGAATTCCGGCAGAGCGATAAGCGTTGCGGTGATGCGCTGTGAATACTCCGAGCGCAATTCCACAGGCAGTGTGTCGCGCCGCGCAAGGAGAGTTTTTCGGAGAGAGGATTTGAGATTCTTCATTGTTGTGCATGAAAAAGTCCGTTTCGGGGGTGAAATGGACTTTTGGGTGTACATATTTTCTGTCTCGTCAGATGCCGTATCTAGCGTCAATTACTTACCACATAGCCACGAATTGTAATAACACCACAATACATGCAACCATTCCATCAGACAGTATTTCCTGTCAGTTTGAAGCTACCAACAGCATGGCGCTACGGAAGTCGCAACACTGCCTTAAGTACAGACTGAATTTTAAAGAAATTACTGGTATCCAACACATCTAAGCTCCGATTAATCCTATCGTAGGAAATTGTCCTGAGCTGATGGCATAGTGCAAAGCTATCACTTGTGAGCTTCGCAGTACCGGAAGGTATCGGAACATGCGTATAGTGCTTTTTTGCAGGATTCTTGGATGTTAACGGCACTATGACGGCTAATTGCATAGAGTGGAACGTGTTTATTATTATACAGGGTCGTTCGTTGCCTTGTTCATGTCCTACGACTTCGTTTGGTGGTGTACCGAGATGAGCATATACTATTTCACCGGCGATAAATTTTTTATTCATTTGTCTTCAAATAGTAGTGCAAAATCTGCTATTCCTAATTCTGCTAACTCCTTTTGTTCTCGGATATATTCTTCATCATACTCCATTGCCAGATCCGGCAATTCCTGACCTGCATAATATGGAGTTTTGATAATACCCAACTCCATTGCAATAGAAGACAAGGACTGCCCTGCATCTGCTACGATAGACGCCAACTCGTCAATCGTTTTTTCTGATACAATGGTAGGAGCATCATGGATGATGTGCAGTGAGAAAAGGACTAATTCAATGCTGAGTGTTAGGTGAATGAGTGTGATTATTTTTTCAGCCAACTCAATTGTGTTTTGAGAGTTAATTGATAAAAGGAAATCATCGTATGTAAGCTTTAGTTGGTCGGGAGTGGGCGATTTTTGAATAGGAAGAGAATCTTTGAATTCCTTCGTACATTTTAAAGCAAAGAGCGTATTCTCAACCAACACTTCGAGTGATTCATTTATACCTAATTCATGGGTTTGTTCATAGACATTAGTAAACAGGGTAGTATAATCAATGCTTTTGTCATCGCTTACTATCGCTATCCCTTTTAATCGTAACGCAAATACTGATGGATATAAACGTGTGAATTCATGCCGAATATTGTTACCGTCAGATAGTACTTCTTTGATGCTATCTACTAATGCGTCATGCTCCTTTAGAAAAGGGCTCGCCAGATTGTATGCATTGCTTATCTGCAAGCTAATAAGTGCTTTATTACTTTCTATGGTGGTCATTGTAGTATGTCCTCTATGTGTTAAAGTGAGGTAAAAATTATGATGTCAAGATAGTATTGTGGAGTATTCTCTTGTATTGAGTTTTTTTATGTCAGTAAGACGATTTATACTGATGTAACATGATAAATAGCCATGTCTATTACTTCAAAATACCCGCTTCTTCCACCTGCAATGTATTTTTCGTATCGTCATCATAGACTGCGACGACCACCGAACAGTGGCGAAGAATATATCCTGTGCCACGGAAGTCGAAGGTATAATTTTTCGATATCGTATCACCTGCCTGAGTCGGTGGCAGCGTTTCACCAAATGCACCACCTCTGCCGATAGCGCCGCGGAATACATGCCGATGGAGGTAGTTCAGGATAATGGGATCGGCACTTCTGCGATAGTCTTTTTGCGCGTACATGATTGAATCTTCTACAAGATAGACCGATAAGCGGTAGTTGCTGCCGGACTCAATAGAGCGAACATCTGCCTGCAGGGATAGTATGGAGTCTGGAGAGAGCTGAGGTGTAAGTGTGATTTTTATCAACGGCTTGAGAGCGAGTTGAGTTGCGATTGCTGCACCCCATCCGGATGGGGAAATTTCTCTCTTACTTCCTTCTTTTATGAAATTCACTGTTCCTGACGGCTGCGGAGGTTTGCCCAGGAAATTATACATTTCTTCACCGGCTGGAGTGCGGAAGTCATACGCAAATTCCGGTGTATCGCCCGGCTCGGCAAAGGTTTTGCCGGTGTGCATCGAGACGACCACTAGCCGGTCACCGTAATACGAAAGGAGCTTATCTGCCTCCTCATTGCCGGGAGGGCAGAGCCCGCACCGGTCGCCGGTATATTTGATCAGCAGGACATTACGAACACTTGAATCAATTGGAGGTGGAGGCTGGATGTCGATGGGATTATCAATAATATCACATCCTCCCGCTGACATGCAGAAGAATATCAGAAGAGAGGATGTGATAATTGATTTCATAATTCATTGAATTATTTCAGGATATGTGCTTCTTCAACTTGGATGGTGTTTTTGGAAACATCGTCGATGACCAATACCACGACGGAACAGTGAGAGACCTTGAAGCCCTTGCCTTTGAAGTCATAGGTAATGGTTTTGGAGAATGTCTCACCTGCTGCGGTCGATGCAATCACTTCGCCGAAAGCATCACCGCCACCGATAGCACCACGGAACACATGGCGCTGAATATAGTCAGGAATAATCTGCGGTTTTGTTGAGAGACGATAATCTTCCTGTGCGTTCGGTATAGAATCCTCGACTAAATACACTGCGAGCCGCTGACCTGCGCCTGCCACCAAATACTTCACATCCGTCTTGAGGGTCATCACCGAGTCAGAGGAGAATTGCGGTGTGAGCTTCATGGTCATTTTGGGGGCAACTGCAAGCTGCTTCTGTACTTCTGTACCCCAAGCAGAGTAGGATATATCTCGCTTACCATTGACGGCAACGAAATTCACTGTTCCGGTCGGCTGTCCGGGCTTTCCAAGGAAATTATACAACTGTTCACCGGCAGGAGTACGGAAGTCCACGATAAACCCATCCTTACCGGTAGGTTCGGCAAATGTTCTACCGGTATGCATCGCGATAATCACCAGCTTTTCTTTATAAATGTTATGCAAGGTCGCAGCAGCTTCGGCACCTTTAGGACAATTCCCGCACCGGTAGCCGGTATAATCGATAAGCAGTGCTTTTTGAATCGGAACCGTCGTATCGACCTGCGTTGTATCCGGACCAGATCCCTCACGGTAGGGCGGTTCAATGACATCACAGCAAGAAATTCCAACAATAAGCAAGAGTGCGACAAAGGCCAGAGTTAAATCTTTCATAAAGGTAATCCTTTAAATTAAAAAGTACTGGAAATTGAAAGTGAGAATCCATTGGAAGCAGGTACCGTGCGGCACACGCCGCCGACACAAAGAACTCCGCCGCGAATACGCCCATAGCCAAGCTGCACGCGAAGAGCATCATGCACCCAGATTACATTTCCGCTTGGGTAATGAATCCGCAAATCGGGCTTGCCACCCTTGGTACCGTCGTAATAATTGCCATAGTTCCATTCATTAAATACCGAGAAGAACCATGACGGTGCGATCGTATATTCGAGCAGGGCATACATCCAATTGCCATTGTTACCGTCCAAATTTGGCAGTGCATCGCTTTCATTGCCTTGGTCGTCAATTTCTAAGTGCTTGGCTGACATGTGCTGTAGCTCCATTCTGAATGTTTGCTTCGGCGCAAACGTATAGGCAATTTCCGCAACGATGATATTTGCTTTAATGAGTCCATAGCCGGGCGTCTGCACGACATCTTTATTGAAATACTGGCGCATGAAGCCGATGTTGGTCTTGAGCTCCTTGCTCCATGTTTTCGAAATTTCAATACCCATATCTTCAAAATACTTCCGTTTGCCAAATTTCAGAAATTCGGAATTGTAGGTAAATTCATCGATATGAGTCGTATCGAGTCCATGTACTTTTGAGTAATTGAGGGTAATCATCGTGCCGTATTTACCGCCGAGCAAGCTTCCTTTTTCGAAGGTATAAAACACATCGCCCTGTATTCCTATTTCGCCGTTATTCTGCGTAGCATACGGGTAGAGAGTAAGGAGGCGATAGGTGTAATTTTTGGCAATTGCCGGCAGATAATTGATGGGAAGATTTGTAAGGATTGCCGAACGGTCCGAACGGAAGTCCATGTTGTCAATAGACTTCATGCTCACATTGATGCCAAGTCCGCGTGTGGAGTACGATCCCGACAAAAGGAGCGCTTTACCTACGTTATAGGTTGAATTATTCGCTGCTGACGGGTCATTGCATTTGCTGGCATACTCTGTATTAAAGGAGAAATCGCCGACGCTCAACGACAAGCGGGTCGCATAGCCAAGCACGTTTTCCGGTAATTTGAGCAGTGGGTCATTGTCTTTTTGGAATTTACTGACGACACTTGCGCCGACGCGTAACTGAAATGTTGAGGGCAAAATACTCTGCCCGAAATTCTCCAAAAAATCATTGAGTCCGAGATCAATATCGCCACCGCGTACTATTCCTGCGCCAAGATTAAAAAACGTACGTTGCCGACCGATGAGACCGATGACCTGCAATCCTTTCAGTGGCATCAGCTTGATTTTAGCGCCATCGAGCGAATTATCCAAGCCCAGCCCTCGCTCTTCGTACGTACGGTAGATTAACCCGTTGCCGAACTGCTCGTAAGTGTTGCCGACGGTGATTTCGTAGTCTTCGGTTGAATAGCGTGCATAGCGGTAGGTAATACCGGTATTTCCATTTTCACCGCCGAGATTCTTGTCAAAACCGTTGAGTTCCTTCAAATACATCTCGTATCGAATTCCTGTTGAAAATGCGCCTTTAGTATAATTGAGATTCAAAAAGCCATTCGATCGCATTTTCTCGGCCACCGGCTCAGCGCCGATGAGCGAGTCTTCTTTGTAGGTCTGCGCATCAAGTTGGAAATTACCGGTCACACCGCCATCGCTCTGAGCATGGAGGGAAGGTGCAGCAGCACCGAGTATAAGACTGAAAAACAGAAAAAACAACAGTCGCAAACGATTCATTCTTCGCTCTCCTTATAGTTGTAAGATGTCGTAATCACATTTGTTTGGAAGAAAACACTGTGCAGAATTGATCTGCAAAAGAAAAAGAAAGGCGGCTTTTGAAATTTTACCCAAAAACCGCCCTGATTCTGTACCATTCTTATTTAGCAGCTACTAACTTCTTAATTTCCTCAAATAATTTTTCTTCATCACCGGGAGCGTAGGAATTGTGCTGCCAGACGATTTTGCCGTCTTTGTCAAGCAGGAATGAGTACGGGCATACATTCACATTCATCGCACGCTTGAAGTCACCGTTCTCATCAATGTAATTTTCAAAATCCCAGCGCTTGCCATTAATAAACGGTGCTACTTTTGGAGCCGTTCGTGCATCGTCGGTCGAAATGGTAATGATTTTCACGCCTGTTTCTTTTCTCCAGTCTTCGTAGAGATTGTTCCATGCAGTAAGCTCCTGAATACACGGCTTGCACCAGGTAGCCCAGAAATTAATAAGAATCGGCTTTCCGTCGTTGTGAAAGGTCGAAGTATTGATGATCTCACCTTTGAGATTTTTGACATTCGCTGCCGGTACAATCGGTTTTTTACCTTCATCTGCCGGCGTAAAACTTGCGATTGCAAGCGCCATACAGAGCAATAAGAGAATACGTTTCATTCCAAACTCCTGTAAATATAAATGATAAATATGAGAGGTTTAATCTTTGCTTCGTCATTGACTGCAAATATATCGTTTTGTTGTTTCAAAAATAATGATTAAGTTTCGTTTGTAATTCATACTTGATAAATTTCTTTTGACTTTTTTTTCTTCTCAGACTTTTTATACATAGAACTATGAAAACTCTTTCCGCCTTCGCACTCGCTTTCCTCACAGCAGGAATTTTTACTTCACTTTCAGCACAAAGCTTGCAAATTGTCGGTGAATCTTCTGTTACCGTCAAAGTAGAACCCAAAGTCACCGCAGATGTCCAGGCAACTATCAAAAATGTATCAGCCCAACCGGTTAAAATTCATGTACTTCGTGAAAATGTTTTCGTCACACCGGGACATGACACATACTTTTGTTGGATAAAATGCTACGACTCTTCAATCTATCACTCACCACTACCGGATGAGTCGCCGATTACTCTTGCAGCCGGTGAGACCACTGATGTATTTCATGCATACGTTAACCCCAAAATATATGATGAAAGCGGTCTGAAAGTCATTGGCTCTGTCGATGGTAAAAGCATCGTCCGCTATCGTTTCTACAACGAAGACAACGAACTCGACGAGACCATACTTACCGTGACATTTCTCATGGGCGATGTAAGTTCCGTCGAAGTCGATTATCCTACTGCTAGCAAAGCATCCGCTACACCGAATCCCGCTCAAGACATGACGATTCTCTCCTTTACTGCACCGGCAGATTTCCGGTCCGGCACCGTCAATATCGTCGATGCACAAGGCAAAGCATGCGGTTCGGTTCCGGCAGGAGAGTCCAGCGCCCGCATCTCGACCGCACACTTACCTTCAGGTGTCTATTCCTACGCCGTCACCAGCGAACGCGGAACAGTCGTAGCACGAGGACAATTCGTCGTAGCCCGTTGATGTAATAATGATTTAGAAAATTAAAAGCCCTCTATGGTGTAGATACATAGAGGGCTTTTTTTTAGGTGGAATCAGTATTTTGATGTTATGTACATGATTATTCAATTCACATAGATAATTTATTACTTTTACGATGACACACGAAGAATACATAGAAAATTGTACTATAGAACTGTGTGAGAATGCACAGCGTTATCTCAATGGAACGCTTGACTTCATTGGTGCTTTGCGTGCTATGTTTGAAATGATAATTACGCTTGAAGGGCGAGAATCTGAAATTGCAGCATCACTCATTTGCTTCGAATCCGAGACAGATCATTTACCGTCAGCAAGTCAATTCCATTTGTGGGATGAGATGGCGTTGGATTCTAAAAAGGCAGCGATATTGCATGCGGAAGGTAGCTATAGCAGTGAGTTCGGAGAGCTATGTCGTGAGATTGTTGCGAAGTATTCACGGTGAGATTTTGCTGTAGAATTAGATGATATCAACGGAGCCCTTGTACACTTCAATTAATATATTCGTATCACATAGTATCATCGATTTCTCGTCAAGGCATTAGTTCGGAGGGTGTCTGCATTGATATTGTAATCTTCCCACATACCTGCTGCGAGAGAAAATTCGTGCTCTTCTTTGGGTATTGATGGACTTGTCATAAGCTCTGCTTCGATATTCCAAGACTTTAAGAAATAGAGGAGTGCATCCATTTTGGACTGCTCAATCTCTTTTTTAAAAATAAGTTGTTGCATAATTGTAGGTACTCCAGATAATTATAAGCGTATTTGCTTCAATCATGTTGTATGAATCTCATGCAAAAATAGACAAATTTATGTGAGAAAATGCACGATCTCAAGGCATGTATTCTATATACAATTTCTATTCACCATTTCACCTGCCCACATCCCTTCTCGCCGAAGGCAGCTTCCACCACGGAAGATGCGGGAATTCATGATGTTCCCAATGATACCCGAAATGATAACATGTCAAAAACGACAACCACACAGGATAGTCGTTGCTCCGTGCGCGGTGACGGTCTCGGTAGTTGCTCTGCTGCGCTCTGTGCGGCAGATACGTGCCGAAATAGAAG
>Ga0075156_10001742_pt1 | contig 11945 bp, 11 predicted proteins | sample JI81AbrownDNA_FD_70966 | JGI IMG/M metagenome (GOLD analysis project Ga0075156, IMG submission 70966) | Wastewater effluent complex algal communities from Wisconsin, to seasonally profile nutrient transformation and Carbon sequestration -... | ecosystem: Engineered > WWTP > Effluent > Algae...
ATCGCCGGCGCCTACGGGCAAGCCCCTCAGTGAGCGACGACACCAACAGGGGTGGGGGAGGACCAGTCGTGGTCCTCTCCCACCCCGGTGATCTGCACGCCACCACCGTCATCGACCGACTGCAGTCGTGGGGCGTGCCCACTTTCCTCTTCAACATCGCCGACATCCCCGACCGGCTGACGGTCACCATCGACCACGCTCGTGGGCGTCCGAGGATCAGGGTCAGGGACGCCGACCAGGGCGTCGTCGACCTCACTGACGCCCGTTCGGTGTGGTGGCGACGTCCGCAGATCGTGTCGCTCGAGGCCATCGCCGACCCGGACGCCCGCGGCTTCGCCTACGGAGAATGGAACGAGGCTCTCTACGGCCTCTATACCCTGCTCGACTGCCCGTGGATGAACGACGTGATCGCCGACCAGAACGCCGCTCACAAGGCCCTTCAGTTGGCCGTCGCACCACGATTCGGGCTGCACGTCCCCAGGACGATCATGACCTCGGACGCGGACGAAGCCCGCGCCTTCGCCGACAGCCTCGGTGTCGAGAACGTCATCTACAAGATCTTCGCCGCCACTCACCAGGTCTGGCGCGAGACACGTCGACTCACGGATGCAGACCTCGCGCACCTCGACCAACTCCGCCTCGCCCCGGTCATCTTCCAGGAGTGCGTGACGGGCGTGGCCGACATTCGCGTCACCGTCGTGGGCGACGACCTGTTCGCGATGGCGATCGACGGACGCGATTCCGACGACATCGACTTCCGGTTGCGGATGGGCAAGACCGGGACGTGGGCGACCACCCTCCCCGACGACGTGGCGAGCGGACTGCGCAGGATGATGTCCCACTTCGGTCTGGCCTACGGCGGCGCGGACTTCCGGCTGACTCCCGAGGGCGAGTACGTCTTCCTCGAGGTGAACCCGGCGGGTGAGTTCCTCTTCGTCGAGCGGGGAGGCAACCATCCCATCACCGACGCGGTGGCGGGGTGGCTGGCGAACCCACCGGTCAACCGATCTTGACGACCTCGACGGCTGTCTCGGCAACACCGGGTTGCACGGGGTAGGACTGCACTGTCAGGAAATCGCCGACCGACACGAAGTCGGTCTCGGCGACCCTGACGTGCGCGAACACCGTCAGGGCACCGGCGGCGACGAGATCATCGGGGGCGTCCACGATGACGCTGCCGAGCGCGGCAGATTCCGGGGCGTCAGCGGACGGGGCAACGACACTCGTCTCGGCATGGCAGACAGTGACGGCTGCGACGTCCATGAGGGACGTGTCTCGCACCTCGACGACCAGGGGGGTTCCCTCGGCGGGGGGCGCGTCGTGGGTGAGGACAGTCACGGTGAGCTGCATGCATCCATCGTAGTTGTCCGTTCCACGGTTGGACATGGCGAAGGGCGCCGCCCGCTGGTGCGGACGGCGCCCTTCGTGTCAGACAGGTTGTGCTCGAACTGCGACTACTTGACCGGAACCAGGACGGCTTCCGGCGCGCCCGCGGCGTTGTCCTGCACCACGAGCATGATGCCCTTCGGCTTCTGGGCGGCGATGCGAGTCGGATTGACCGCAACCTGACCGGTTGCGCCCTTGGCGCCCGGAGCAACATCGAACCAACCGCCGTCACCGATGGCCCGCGCCCACGGGTTGTACAGGGCCGAGCCGGTCGCGTCGTCCCAGAGGGCCGAATCCTCCCCCGAGAAGGACGTCACGACGTATTCGAACTGAGCCGTGATGCCGAGGTCGCTGGCGTACACGGGCAGCAGCACCGTCGAGGTGTCGGTCTTGGCGTCCGCGAAGAATCCGGAGGCGAAGAGACCACCCGAGTTCACGTCGTAGGTGAAGACCTCGGTCAACCCGTCATGATCACCGGTGCGCAACGCCCCTGAATCCGTCGCAAACACGATCATGTCGGGGTTGCCGTCGCCGTTGTTGTCCACAGCGATGTCGACCTCGTTGAGCGAGTGGTTCGAACTGCGGTCCCAGTTGTTCACCGCGAACACCAGCAGCTTGTCGGCCCCGGCAGTGAACGACTGAACCCCCACCGCCCTGATGTCGAACCCATTGGCGAGGGGAGCGCCCGCGTCCTTGGCGTCCGAGAGGCCCCACGTGTACACATCCACGCCCGCGGGAACGTCAGTGCCATTGTTCTTGAAGGCCAGCTTGACGCTACTGGACGTCCGGGTTGACGAGGCGGTCAGCTTCGACTCCGCACGCGGGACGAGCAGATAGGGAACTGAGACAACGTCGTATCCGGACGTGGCCACGATGCTGCCGGAGACCTCCTTGAAGTCGAACTGACTGCCCACTGAAGCATCAGCGTTGTAGACGTCCGCTGCCTTCACGACGAGCGTCACCCAGACCTTGGTAGAGCTCTTGGCGGGGACCGTCACCGACTTGGCGCTGAGTGCGACCTTCGCCGGCGCCGACTCAAGGGTGGGCGCAACGGTCACGGCGAACTTCTTCGCCCGTGCCGAGTTGTTGACCAGCGTGACGCTGCGGGTCGCCGAGTACGACTTCGCCACCTCGGCGAACCCGAAGTTGAGGCCGTTGTCGTTGACCCAGCTGCCGCCAACCTTGATGGCATCACCGCGCGCGACCACCGAGGTGGTGACCGACTGCTTCACGTCCACGAGCCCCTGACCACCGAGCGTGAGCCGGTAGTCGAGTTGGCCGCTCGGGTCAGCCGTCGAGCTGATCGCTGCCGTCAGGTCGGCCGTCTTCCACGTCGGGTGCGCCTGCTTCACCAGAGCCGCCTGGCCCGCGACGTGCGGGGCAGCCATCGAGGTTCCCGACATGATCGCCGGGTCGCTGCCCGTGCCCACGGCGACGGACGCGATGCTGACACCGGGGGCCGACACGGTCGGACGCAGGCTCGAGTCTCCGTTGCCGGGGCCGCCTGAGCTGAACGAAGCAAAGGTGCGGAAGCCCGGGTTGTCCATTTCGGAGGCTGCCAGGGTGACCGTGTCACCGTTGGCCGCCGCCAGTGCGTACCCATCGTCACCATCTGTGTCGATCATCCCTCGCACGCCGAGGAACGGGATGGTCACGGTGTAGGCCTCACCCGTGTCGGGATTGGAGAAGATCGCTCCTTCGTAGGGCGGGAAGTCGGTCGAGGTGTTGATCATCGCGACCGCAGCAGCCCCGGCCTGCTGGCCGTAGATCGCCTTGGCGACACGAGCGCACACGCCCCGGAGCGGGACTCCGATCTGGTTGCCACCGGCCACGATGCCATTGCTCGTGTAGGCGTCCACTGAGCATCCGAGAGACTCGTCCTCGTCTGGCGTCGCCAACTGGTCCTTGAGGACGACCACCGTGAAGGGACCAGTGGGAAGGGACGAGACGCCGTTGGCGTTCATCGCGGGGATGGTCGCACCACCCTGCAGTGTGATGACCGCCGAGGGGAACGTTGCCGAGCTGTCGGTCGCAGCGACAGAGATGACGCCCTTGCCGACTGCCGGCGAACCCGTGATGTAGGGATTCTCACCGGAGTTGCCGGCGGACGCCACGACCACAACCCCAGCCGCCACAGCATTGGCGGACGCGACGGCCGACGGATCGGTCGAGCGTCCGAACGGGGAACCGAGCGACATGTTGATGACGTCCATGTCGTTGGCGACCGCCCAGTCGATGGCCTCGACGGTCACATCGGTGGAGCCCTCACAGCCGAAGACACGCACGGCGTAGAGGTCGACCTCGGGCGCGACGCCGGGCCCGACCTTGAAGGTCCGGCTGGGCGTGGTGTCGTCGTAGGGGCCTGCATAGGTGCTGCCGTCGGCGTTGACGCCGGAGCCACCGATGGTGCCTGAGACGTGCGAACCGTGGCCCTGGCAATCGAGCGGGTTGGCGTCAGGATGAGGAACCAGGGCGGCCGCCTCATCAGAGGCCGCATCGTAGTCGTCACCGACCAGGTCGATGCCGCCCTTCACGCGAGGGGCCGCGGGACCGAAGAGAGCCGGGTCGGCCGGCGCAGTGCCAGCCGCGTGCGCCGCCTCGTAGGCCGCGACCGTCCCCGGTCCACCGAAGTCGGCGTGGGTGTAGTCGATGCCGGTGTCGATGACCGCCACCTTGACGCCCGCGCCCGTCTTGCCGGTGTTCTTCCACACCTCGGGAACGCCGAGGAACGGCACACTCACCGAGTTCTCGAAGCTCATGATCTCGACCGGACGCAGGGCGACGACGCCTTTCTGGCCAGCGAGTGCCGTCAGTTCGGAACGCCTGACGGTCACCTTGACGCCGTTGTAGGCCGACTGGACCGACGAGATGACCTTGCCACCGCGCCCCTGGACGTACTTCTTGACGCCGGCCTGCTGCGACTCGACGGTGGCCCTGGCGGCCTTCTTCTCGGACGCTGAGAGCTTGCGTCCCTTGTCGGCCTGGACGACGGCGACCGGATCGGCCGACATCTGAACCATGACACGGACAGTCGCGTCCTTGTTGAGGGACGCGGGTGTGAAGGAGCTGTCGATCACACCCTTGGTCGTGGTCTCGAACCGGTCGGCCGTGGTGGGCTGTGCCATCGACAAGGCGGGCGACGCCAGTGTCAGAACGCCCGCGATGGCGAGTGTGGGTAGTTTGCGCACGTGCTGTGCCTTTCCATGTGGGGATGGGCTGGCAGCTCCGGCGTGGGGCGCGGAGCTGGGCCCGTTGGTCGAAGGCTAGGCCCGCCACCGATCGCGGGTCAACGACATAGAGACATCTTGTCTCGACGTCGTGAGATCTACCCGCGGAAGGTGGCGCGGACGCTCTCCGGCCTCCCTCGACAAGGGTGGGAGAATCGGACGCATGAGTCATTCGGTGTCGACGTGCCCGGCTTGCCAGACCCGCAACCGCGTCCCGGACGCTGCCCAGGGCCTGCCCCGCTGCAGCCAGTGCCAGACCGCTCTTCCCTGGGTCGCCAAGGCCACCGACGACACATGGTCGACGGTGGCCAACAGCGAGCGTCTGCTGGTGCTCGTCGACCTGTGGGCCCCCTGGTGCGGCCCCTGCCGGCAAGTGGCGCCCCACCTCGAGAAGCTCGCCGCCGAGCACGCGGGCAAACTGAAGATCGTGAAGGTCAACGTCGACGAGAACCAGATCCTCTCGCGTCGCTTCAACGCGCAGTCGATCCCCTTGCTCGTGCTCCTCAAGGGGGGCAAGGAGGTCGGACGCCAGCTCGGCGCGCAGCCGTTGCCGCGCCTGCGGGCCTGGGTCACCCCCCACCTCGGCTGACGCTCACCGGGGCTCACGCGACGCTCCCACATCACGGACGCACAAGGCCCGTCACCGGCGTCACAAGTAGGCTCGGCGTCACCACGCGCGTCTGCGCGCACCCTTCCCCACGAAGGGCCTGACCCACTCGAGGAACCCCATGAAGAAGACCCTCACCCTGCTCCTGGCAGGGGCGCTCGGCCTGGCGACATTCGCCGGCTGCAGCAGCGACGACGCGGCGTCGAGCAACACCATCAAGATCGGCATCAACTACGAGCTCTCCGGGCCTGTGGCCACCTACGGCCAGGCAAGCCTCGACGGCATCAAGATGGCCATGGAGGAGATCAATGCCGCCGGCGGCATCAAGGGCAAGAAGATTGAGCTCAAGGAGTACGACAACAAGTCCGAGCCGGCGGAGGCCACGACACTCGCCACCAAGCTCATGACGTCCGACAAGGTGGTTGCCGTCCTCGGCCCGGCCACGTCCGGCAACTTCAAGGCCACCATCCCGATCGCGACCAAGGACAAGGTCCCGGTCATCTCAGGCTCAGCCACCGCCGACGACGTGACCGTCGACGACAAGGGTGTCAAGGAGTACGCGTTCCGCACGTGCTTCAACGACTCCTTCCAGGGCAACGCCATGGCGAACTTCGCGAGCAAGAAGCTCAACAAGACGAAGGCCGTCATGATCGTCGACAGCTCGTCCGACTACTCCAAGGGCCTCGCCGAGAACTTCAAGAAGACCTTCACCGCCAACGGCGGCACCATCGTCGGCGAAGAGGCCTACGTCACGAAGGACACCGAGTTCAACCCGATCCTGACGCGCATCAAGAACCAGGACTTCGACGTCATCTACCTGCCGGGCTACTACAACGAGGCCGGCAAGATCATCAAGCAGGCTCGCGCGCTCCAGATCACTGCTCCCGTCCTGGGTGGCGACGGCTTCGACTCGCCCGTCCTGCTCGAGCAGGCCGGGGCCAGCGCCCTCAACGACGTCTACTTCACGAACCACTACAGCTCGCTCGACCAGGACCCCAAGGTCGTGAAGTTCATCGCCGACTTCAAGGCGAAGTACAACTCCGAGCCGAACGCCTTCCACGCCCTCGGCTACGACACGATGAAGTTCCTCGCGGACGCGATCGGCCGTGCGTCCGCTGTCGATGGTGAGTCGATCAAGACCGCCCTCGCCGAGACCAAGGACTTCTCTGCGGTGACCGGAACGTTCAGCGTGGACGGCAACCACAATCCGGTGAAGGCCATCGTCGTCATCGGGCTCAAGGACGGCCAGCAGGCCACCAGCGAGAAGATCGAGTCCTGACCACCGCGGACGCCCCGCGTCCGCAACAATGACACGACTGCACGCGACTCACGGGAGGTGGGGGCACGCACGCCCCCGCCTCCCGTGAACCATTGAAAGTGAGGTGGACCCTTTGCAGGAACTCATCCAGCAACTCATCAACGGCTTGTCGCTGGGCAGCATCTACGCCCTCATCGCCCTGGGCTACACGATGGTCTACGGCATCATCCAGCTCATCAACTTCGCGCACGGCGACGTGTACATGGTCGGCGCCTACGTCGGCTACTTCTGCATGGCCCGTGCGCACCTCGGCTTCTTCACCTCCCTCGTGATCGCCATGCTCGTCTGCACGGTGCTCGGTGTGGTGATCGAGCGGGTCGCCTACAAGCCCCTGCGCAACTCCACCCGCATCGCCGTGCTCATCACCGCCATCGGCGTCTCGCTGCTGCTCGAGTACGGGATGATGTTCTTCGTCGGACCCGAGGTGCGTGCGTACCCGCCCATGCCGGGCTTCATGGAGGCCTCCTACAACATCGGCGGCGTCATCATCCGCGCCCAGCAGTTGCTGATCATCGGCATCTCGCTGATCCTCATGATCGGGCTGCAGTACATCGTCCGCCGCACCAAGGTCGGCAAGGCCATGCGCGCTGTCTCCCAGGACGCGGACGCAGCCCGCCTGATGGGCATCAACGTCGACAACACCATCTCACTGACGTTCGCGCTCGGCTCAGCCCTCGCGGGGGCTGCCGGCGTCCTCGTCGGTGTCTACTACAACTCGATCGACCCCCTGATGGGCATCCTCCCGGGCCTCAAGGCATTCGTCGCCGCCGTGCTCGGCGGCATCGGCCTGATCCCCGGTGCCCTCATCGGTGGCTATGTCATCGGTGCGGTCGAGACCCTGGTCGCCGGCTACGGCTTCTCGATGTACAAGGACGCAGTGGTCTTCGCGATCCTCATCGCGGTGCTCATGGTCAAGCCGACCGGCCTGCTCGGCAAGAACGTCCGGGAGAAGGTGTAGACCATGTCGAACCGTTACGCACGCATCGGCGTCCAGGTCGTGTTGCTGGCCCTCGTCTACGGCATCGTGTGGGCCCTCATCAACGCCGGCGTCATCGACGACTACATCCAGGCCACGATGGCCACGATCTGCATCAACATCATTTTGGCGGTCAGCCTCAACCTGATCACGGGGTTCACCGGGCAGTTCTCCCTCGGACATGCCGGATTCATGGCCATCGGCGCCTACACGACCGCCCTCGTGACGATGGAGTACCCGACCACCTGGGGCTTCCTGGGGGGCGTCTTCCTCGGCGCGATCCTCGCGGCGATCGTCGGCTTCCTGATCGGCCTTCCGACGCTGCGCCTGCGCGGGGACTATCTCGCCATCGCGACGCTCGGCATGGCCGAGATCATCCGGATCCTCCTGTTGAACTTCGACTTCACCAACGGCGCGGCAGGTCTGTCGGGCATCCCGTCCTTCGTGGGCTGGACGTGGCTCTTCGTGTTCACGGTGGGCACGATCGTCCTGATCTCGAACTTCCTCCACTCCTCGCACGGACGGGCCAGCATCTCGATCCGCGAGGACGAGATCGCTGCCGAGTCCGTCGGGATCAACGCAACCCGGGCGAAGACGCTCGCCTTCACGGTCGGCGCCTTCTTCGGAGCCATCGCGGGAGGGCTCTACGCGTCCTACTTCTACTTCATCAAGCCCGACCTCTTCGGCTTCCTCAAGTCGATCGACATCCTCGTCATCGTCGTGCTCGGCGGTCTGGGCAGCCTCACCGGGTCGATCATCGCGGCCATCCTGCTCGCGCTCCTGCAGACCTTCCTGCAACCGTTCCCCGAGTTGCGGATGATCATCTACTCCCTCGCCCTGGTCATGATCATGATCTTCCGACCGCAGGGCCTCATGGGTTCGCGTGAGCTCAACCTGGCTTCGCTGACGAGACTCACGCGGCGCGGACGAGCCGCCGAAGGGGCCTCATGACCGAGATCCTGAGCGTCAAGCAACTCACCCGCAACTTCGGTGGTCTCGCGGCCGTGTCGAACGTGTCGATGCACCTGACGCAGGGCGAGTTGGTCGGGCTCATCGGGCCCAACGGTGCGGGCAAGACGACGGTCTTCAACCTGCTCAGTGGCATCTATCCGCCGAGTTCCGGCACCATCACGTTCACGCGTGGCGAGAAGGTTCGTGAGCTGGGCGGACGCAAGCCCCACTCGATCTGCCGGGCCGGTGTCGGGCGCACCTTCCAGAACATCCGCCTGTTCAAGGACCTGACGGTGCTCGACAACGTGTCGATCGCACTACAGCCCAACGAGCCGAACAGCCTGCTCGCGTCCTTCCTGCACCTGTCTTCGCACCAGTCGGCAGAAGTGAGGATCCGGGAGCAGAGCCTCGAGTTGCTCGACATCGTGCACCTGCGCGACAAGGCGGGGGAGCTGGCCCGCAATCTCTCGTACGGGGAACAGCGCCATCTCGAGATCGCACGGGCGCTCGCGACGCGTCCCACGTTGTTGCTGCTCGACGAGCCCGCGGCGGGCATGAACCCTGCCGAGACGTCGGGGCTCACCGACCTGATCGCGTGGGTGCGCAAGGAGTTCGACCTGACCGTCCTGCTCATCGAGCACGACATGAGCCTGGTCATGCGCATCTGCGAGCGCATCTACGTGCTCGACCACGGCATTGTCATCGCGTCCGGCACCCCCACCGAGGTGCAGGCCAATCCGAAGGTCATCGAGGCCTATCTGGGCGAGGAGGTGGACTGATGTTCGAGATCCGGGACCTGAACGTGCACTTCGGCGGCATCCACGCGCTGAAGGGCATCTCGATGACGGTGGACGCGGGCGAGATCGTGACGCTGATCGGCGCCAACGGTGCGGGCAAGACGACCACCCTGCGTACTGCGTCCGGGCTCAAGAAGCCGACGTCCGGGACCATCGTCGTCGACGGGCGCGACATCACTGCGGCCTCACCGCAGGAGAGGGTGAAGCTCGGGCTGTGCCAGGTGCCCGAGGGCCGTCGTGTCTTCCCGCAGATGACGGTGCAGGAGAACCTCGAGATGGGGGCCTACCAGCGCAAGGACAAGGCCAACCTCGCGTCCGACTTCGATGACGTCTTCGGACGCTTCCCCGTGCTGAAGGAACGCCGCAAGCAGACCGCGGGGACGCTGTCAGGTGGCGAGCAGCAGATGCTCGCCATGGGACGCGCCCTGATGAGTCGCCCGAGGATCCTGTTGCTCGACGAGCCCTCGATGGGTCTGGCGCCGCTGCTGGTCGCCGAGATCTTCGACATCATCAAGCAGATCAACGAGGCCGGCACCACCGTGCTGCTCGTGGAGCAGAACGCGAACATGGCGCTGCGCATCGCCGACCGGGCCTATGTGATGGAGACGGGCTCGATCGTTCTGGAGGGCCCGGCGTCCGAGCTGCTGGATACTGAGGACATCAAGCGCGCTTACCTTGGAGGCTGACCCCGATGTTCGTCAAGACCCGCATGACGACGCACCCGTTCACCGTGACGCCGGAGCACAGCGTCCCGGAGGCGATGACGATCATGGAGACCCGCAACGTCCGCCAGCTTCCGGTGCTGGAGGACGGCCACCTCGTGGGCGTCATCTCCCACGGAGACATCGCGGCGGCCTCGCCGTCGCCGGCCACGTCGCTCAGCGCGAACGAGATCACCTACCTCATGGGCAAGCTCAAGGTCGGACGCGTGATGAGCAAGCACCCCATCACCATCTCGCCGGACGCCCTCCTCGAACAGGCTGCGACCCTGCTGCGTGACAACAAGATCGAAATGCTCCCGGTGATGGAGGACGCCCGGCTCGTCGGCGTGATCACCGAGAGCGACATCCTCGATTCGTTCATCGAGATCCTCGGCTTCCGCGACCCCGGTACGCGGCTCACCATCGAGGCCCCGGACGCACCGGGCGTGCTGTCGAAGCTCACCGGCATCACCGCCGAGTACGGGGCGAACATCAGCCACCTCGCGGTCTACCGGGGGGCAGGCGAGAACTCGATCGTCGTGGTCGGGGTGAACAGCCTGAACACCGCCGACATGGAGGCCGAGTTCGACCGGCACGGGTTCAGGATCCTCTCCAGGCTCACGAACGCCTGACCCTGCACATCTGACACGGCGCACAAGAAGGGGTGGCACCGGTTACCCGGTACCACCCCTTCGATCGTGCGTGATCAGCTACTACGCGTCGAGATCGGTCTCGACGAGTGCTGCGATGGCCGCGACGGCCTCCTCGCTGTCTGACTCGACCGTGACGAGCACGCCCTTCTCAGCACCGAGCGTCATGATGAGCAGCGGCGACGAGGCGTCGACGCCCTCCTCACCCTCGACGGACAGCAGGATCTCGTCATCGAACTCTCCAGCAGCCTCGGCGATGATGGCCGCGGGGCGGGCGTGGAGGCCGACCGAAGAGCCAACTGCAACGGTCTTGCTTGCCATGTGATTCCTTTCGTGGGTCAGGCCTGGACAGCCGCAGCGGCCGTCGGGTCCTCAGCGAGCAGCTTACGCGCATGCATGCCCTTCAAGACGGTGACCAGCAGACCGGCGACGATCGCTCCGAGAATGATGGCGAGCAGGAAGCCCCAGAACTTCGTGATGGCGAAGAAGACGAACACGCCACCGTGGGGAGCCTTGGACGCCACGCCGAGCGCCATCGTCAGTGCACCGGTGACCGCGCCACCAGCCATCATCGACGGGATGACCCGGATGGGGTCGGCCGCCGCGAAGGGGATGGCGCCTTCGGAGATGAAGGACGCACCCAGCAGCCACGCCGCCACACCGTTCTCGCGCTCCTGCTCGGAGTAGAGCTTGGGACGAAGGGTCGTGGAGAGCGCCATCGCGATCGGGGGAACCATGCCGGCTGCCATGACGGTCGCCATGATCTTCATCGACGCGGTCACCGAGCCGCCGTCACCGATCACCAGACCGGTGGTGGCGAACAGGTAGGCCGCCTTGTTGACCGGGCCACCGAGGTCGAAGCACATCATCAGGCCGAGCACGATGCCGAGGACGACTGCCTGGCTGCCGGACATTCCGTTGAGCATGTCGGTGAGTGAGGTGAGGACCCAGGCAAGCGGGCGTCCGAGGACGAAGAACATCAGCAGGCCGGTGATGAGGGACGCACCGAGCGGGATGATCACGACCGGCATCAGGCCACGCAGCCAGCGCGGGACCTTGAAATGCCCGATCCAGGCGGCGACGAGGCCGGCCACGAGGCCACCGACGAGGCCACCGAGGAAGCCGGCGCCGACGTAGCCGGCCACCGCACCGGCGACGAAGCCGGGTGCAATGCCGGGGCGATCAGCCAGGGCGAAGGCGATGTAGCCGGCAAGCGCCGGGACGAGGAAGCCGAAGGCCAACCCGCCGATCTTGAACAGGGCAGCGCCCAGGAAGAGCAGGAAACCGCTGTTCGGGAGGGCGTCCGTCTGGGCGGCCGTGAACATCAGGTCA
>Ga0075156_10001743_pt1 | contig 11938 bp, 5 predicted proteins | sample JI81AbrownDNA_FD_70966 | JGI IMG/M metagenome (GOLD analysis project Ga0075156, IMG submission 70966) | Wastewater effluent complex algal communities from Wisconsin, to seasonally profile nutrient transformation and Carbon sequestration -... | ecosystem: Engineered > WWTP > Effluent > Algae...
AGAATGTCGTCCGATCTACTTCTGATACAACTTATGCGATGGAGTTGCCTCTCAAGACCAGCTCTATTATCGTTTCCGAAATCTCCGAGTTCAGATAAAATTCGCCGAATTGCTTCATCATCGATAAGATCATCTGCTAGAATAAATCTTTTCCCGTGCTTCCAGCAAATCGGTTCTCTCCCAATATCAAATACGAATTCAGACAGACCATCTATCCCAATCTTCCAAACAGCCTTTTGGAGATCTTCGCTTAATAAATTCAACAAGTCATCGAGTTCTTCCTCGACTTTGAGCATCGTAGGCATAGTGCTTACGCCTTTAGGGTATTTAGCCCTTAGAAGAGCTAATGAAATAAGCTTGTAGTGGTCATTTTCGTCAAACCATACATCCCGACTTTTTGCCTGGTGCCTGAAGCCTGTTGCTCGCTCAAGTACCTTCTGATCGGATTCTTTTAATGAGCTGACAACCAGATATGCAGCTCTCACTGCTAGGCACACTCTAGACGCACAGTCATTCAATATTTTTTGGGGTACTGGTCGCTTCTCCGATAATATCAGGCGTGGAACCTGTATACGTTTGTTGACAACCTTGCATCTTTCAAGCGCTTGTGGCAAGGTGTTTGTTAACTTGCCACTCCACAGCTCTGAAACAATTAGCAAATCGATAGTTTTCTTGAACATTTCATGTTCTGTTGAGATTGGACATAGCGTAATGTCAGTGGCGATTTTCCAAATGTGTTGGTTGCACAGAATGTAATCCAACAGTTCAGTAATCTTCTGGCGCATAAGATCTCCTGCATTCTTGTAATCAAATATAATGCATGTCATTCCAATACCTATGCAAAAGAGATCTGGCAAATTTTCGAACAACTCAGTGTGTAATACAACAACGAACTTCTTGTGAGAAGTCATCATTCTTTCAATTACCGCGATGACAGGAACTTTATCAGCGCTATCAATGAAAACTACATCATTATGTTGATCTTGATCAGAGTTGACGGTGTTTTCATTCTCATTGGATTGACTTTGCTCGACGCTAGATCGATTTTGATTTGTATGCTCATTCTTGTGCTCTTGGTACGCCTGTGCAGATGAAGGATAAATAACACCATTTTTCAGCGTAATGCCATTCAAAGTCTTCAACCATTCTGACTGTTTCCCAGCATGCTTAAGGGGCCGAGAAAATCGTTCTTGGTACTCCTGTTTCAATAAATCCTGCCACAAACTCCCTCTCTCTTGTACAAGTTGAACCACACGATTGGATATTACTTGGACATCTTCACCGACTTGATTTACAAGTTCATACTTATCAATATGCTGCCCATTTTGAATTGAAATATTGCCTCTACTAGAGAGGCTCACGCCTTCTATGGTAATTACCCATGTAGTCAGTTTCCCATCATATATCAACGGCTGAGAGAAGCGTTTTCTGTATTCATTTACCAGATCGTCAATTTTTAGACGGCCTTTCTCTCGTAAGAGTTGTATAACGTTTGCCTCCTGCGACATGGTTGACTAAGATTTTATCATGAAACACTTCGTACGTGGAGGAGCATGAAAGATGTATACAAATTTTGACTTGCCCGACTATTATTATTTAAAATTATTTTCTTCAGATAACATGGCTTGGAATTAAGATAAGAACTGCTACTAATTGCTCATTCTAAAACAAGAAATATGCGTTGATGTTCAGAGGAGTCTTAAAGAATTGATCGGCTCATAATAAATCATGCAGGATCCTGACTATTAGGTCTATGTTAAAAGGGATTGATAATTAACTTTCTAAGTTTTTGATGAAATTTGAATTTGTCCTGATTATTTTTGTAGTTGATCACTGCGTTGACAAATTTAAACCGCATGGTTGGCTTGCTAGCAATTCCTCAAACATGAAATACGACTAAACAGACTAAATTTTATAAACCTACGGGCGAAACCAGAAACTGCCGATCTTTATGGAAAGGCGAACGAATTCTCGTCTCCGATGCAAGCGCCGATTAAGATAGTTATTATTACGAAAAATCACAGGAATCATTATTTTGTGCACACTTCTCCTGCAATTTGCCACGCAGGACTCATGCGTCAGAACATGAGTAATCACAAAAGTCGTGTTGTGACGATCACTCGAAAACGCTCATGTTTACAATTAAAGGTCTGAGATTGATTTGGTTTCTTCTTTAGAATATACATGTAATCATTGTGGAAAGTTTATGAATCATGTCAGATTGTCTTTGTGTAAGCTTCTTCATTCATGGCTATTGCATCTTGTAATCTTATTTATCAAGGCTTATCTTATGTTTCATAAAGCACTTGATTGGTAGAGAGTTTCTTGACTTTTCTTATGCATTCACAAATGCTATGAAGTGGTCTGGGTCATTAAAAGCAAAGTGTCGCAAGATTAACGCAATTCCTCAAAAGTATCAAAGATCCCGTCTGCGAACGCTGTGCTCTGTAGGGGTGGTGTAAAAAGCTCTGCTTCACTACTTTTACTTTACTTTTTTTTAAATTATCTTACATTCAGGTGCCTTGTTCTCTTGTTGCTTGACAGCTTTCGGTTTCCGGATATTAGGATTGTGCTCATGTTGTTTTTATTGTTGTGGTTGGTACATGTCCCCTTGTACAGTCAGAAAATTCTTGTTCGTAGAATCTGGCCAGTCATGTTGTCTATTGCTACTAGTTCAGCTTCTGTGCAGCTCTAAGCTTTAAGTTCTTGTTTGCATGTGGATGTATAGGACTGTCCTTTGCCTATTTTCATAGTTATGCCAGTGCGGCGTTTCATGTGTGAATGAACAGCATAAGAGCTGACCACTCACGATTGTGGATTGGATTCTATGGTCAGTGTCATTGGTCATTAGGAATTCTACAGCTGTCTGTATGTCTTGCTGTGTTCTCCTAAATAGATTTGGTAGTTTGCCACTAGTCTTCTGGAATTTATTCGTATTGTTGCTAATGTTAATTAGTTTGTTTGTCACCAGTGTCTTTGTGGTCCATAGCATGTTGTGTGATAATTCTTCAAGTAACTTGTTGATGTACTTGAACATTAAAAAATGTATTTTACTTGTTGTTTATAGTTGTTCTTCATTTCCAGATATTCTATTACTTTACCTCTGATTCTTATGAATGCACTATCGCAGCCACATTTATTTTTAAGTTTACTTTTGCCTCCACTGCGCATTTCTTGACATGCAATACTTTCAGGTTGTCCACATGCCATACTATAGTGAATTGTTTTCCGTATTTTTCTTGTTAGCTATGCACTTATCATAATCATTAATCTTGAATCCCCACTCCTGTAATGAAGTATCTAATACAAATATCTAGAATAATAGTGCTGCTTGTATCATGACATACTGTGCCTTATTCAACTGTATGTATATCATGGGATTTTCATTTTGGTTGTGCCAAACTTATATCTCCTAAATATGCTCGGGTAAAAATTGACATTTAATTCTGCGATTGCCTCTTCTGTTAGCAAATGCAGTTTACTTTCAATGTCCACATGTAAAAATGTACCTGCACGATCGTTACTAGCACAAATCTATTTTATTTTACATTGATGGCAAATTATAAAATCTTCAGCTATAATTACACTGTTGGTGAGCTGGCCTCTTATTTTTGTCATGTAGTCCCTTTGTAGCATTCTGCTTGCATACCTGCATGCTTATATCTTGCCATCACATTTTTCTTTCAAGAACAGTGAGTACTTTAGTGTCATTTTCCAGTCCTGGTATGACATGTAATCTTCTTCGTTATGCGATTGCCTTATTTCCTTCATAACGCGTCATTTCCTTTCTTGCCTAGTTCTGTAGCCCTTGTTGGACTTTCAACTGAGTAAGCATGACGTGTGCATGCAGATAATTGATGGATTATCACATAATTATTTCTGTCTACACTCCTGTGGTTACCTCTGTTTGGGCAATTGATACTGCTTTTCTTTCTTGATGTGTTGGTGGTTGCTTTTATGCTTTCACCGCCATTGGTGATGTTTTTATTTCTGTTGTTACATTTATGTCATCAATTGTTACTCATTGATCAATTTCAGGTTGTTCATCTGCTTCTTCATGTTCAATCATTGCCTCGTTGTTTTATGCTTCATGGCCAGCTTAATCATTCCTGTTTCTATATCTTTGGCCCCTTGTCCATATGTTTCAGATTTGTCACTGCCTCCACTCCTGTGACGTTAGCTTTTTCTGTGTTGTTTATTTCTATAGTGTCTATTTTGTGTTCACTATGATTGGTTTCTGTGCTGTTTCATTGTTATCATCATCATTTACTCCGTGATCAGTTATTATGTCGCCATTCATATCTGTGAACAACTTCTTTTCATGCTCCTCTATTGCTTTTGCTAATCTATGAGTTTGTTCTATTACCTTTGTTGGCCTGTTGTTTAATGACAAATTGTTTGCAATTCTATCAGGATGGCACCAGATGGTACCATATACCTTGAGGTCACATCAGAATCCTTGTTGTATGTACCACATACATAGAGGCCCAATCTTTTCATGTCTTCCAGGTACACATCAGGACCATTGCATGAAGTTAGCCTTTGTTTCTTTGGTCCAGATTGTTGTTCTTGGAGCTTTTCTAACTAAAAGCCTTGTTAGTTTTTGAGGATTTCTTTACAGATTTGCCCTGTGAAAAATGGCCTCCTCATTCTCAACAATTGGCTGCTCTACCTGGGGTAGAGGTTATAAATTCATTTTTATCTTGAACAGGTTAATGCATGCTAATTAAATAAAACTATGAGCTACCCGATTTCGGTTGTTGTTATAAATTTATTGGCCTTCATTTTTAAAAATTTCTCCCTTTTTTGTTCAAAACTGGTCATGCAACTAACTAGAGAAATCGAGTAAGTAGATACGGGACTGACACATGTAAAGGACGGTCAAATGCACAGTTCAACTGATACAGTTGCATGGAACGAATGTAATTTGAAACATGAATGTTACGCTTATAATTTTCTATCTTTATCATAAGACTCATCGTGAGTATTGTGAATTATTATTTATAAAACTGAATGAGAAAGTAAGAAAAGCAATCGTTTAAAGAATAAGTTGCAGATAAAATGCTAAGAGATGGTATTCCACATCTCACTATCAACTAGATAGATCATGAATGCTGGGTACATTTAAAACATAGAGTGCTGTCGGCACGTACAAGGGGAAAATGTGAATCAAAGCATTGAATGCTTAGAGCATACAATAAATCGTGATGCATGAGTCAAAGCAATCAATGCTTGAAGAGCATATGAATGTTGTGATGCTGCAATCACAAGGATGAAAATTTCAATGTGAAAATGTTTAAACAAAGTAATATTGCATTACAAAGTTAACCTTAACGTGAAAGTCAATGAAGTATTCGCGAATTACAAATCATAACGTAGCCAGAAAAGTAAATAAAATTTCAGATCAAACCATAAAAACAAAATTACCCACAAAAAATACAAATATACCAACAGGGAAAATTAACATCAGCCTAGACATCAAACAAAACATAACATCAACAATTTAAAACAAACAGAGCGATAAAAATGAAATCCGTCTGCATGGAGCAACAACCATTTAGAGACGATCTAGTATCATTTGGATTGTCAACAACAAATGTCTCTAGACTTGTGAATGAAAGTGTCACTTAGATCTTAGATCTTGGACCTGGTTATGATAGATATTGATACACTATTAGGTGATGATATCATGGGATCAGGAGCATTGGGTGTAACAGTTGGTCAAAAGTTGAAAATCAAAGCACCCTGGAGTTAGTGCAGACATGAAACTGAACTTGGGAAGAGATTGATTAAAATTGCAATGTTTGATATTAATTTCCGAACCGTTTTGACAAATTAACCAAGTGACGTTCAAGCTAGAGCAGAAAGCAACAATACAAAAGCTGAACACCAAGAATTAAAGAGGGAACACGATTGGAACAAAGCAAGGAGATTTATGGCGGGATCTCCATAGAAGGAAAAGAAAATAAAAGTCTTACATATTTCACAGTTATGAAAAAAGCCTGATCTCTTTCCTATGAAAGACAAAGACTTTTGGGAAACTCCACTCAGTGGGGACCAATTCCATTACAACAATGAAGAAGTTTATTTAAAAACAATTTCATGGATCAAGGATGGATTGGCAGCTATGTATGCTTTCAGCTATATATCAACAAAGAATCGAAGAAACGTGTGACTTGACTTAGTAACCAAATACGAAATAAAGGATTAAATCTATCTGTCCATTTCAACAGCACAGAACACCATTGCAACCACATACTTTAACCTGAAAAGCATGATTTTTACCTTGACCAATTGTAGTAACAACCACATGGCAGCAAATAATGAGCTTCTGTTTAGGGGTGTCCCTTTGAATAGGATATCATAGGCGAGGGTGTTCATTAAAGTAATTAAATTTCCAGAACTTATGGCGCTTTCAGCAAAATTAAATTTACAAAAGGTGACGATCTTTTTCAAGGATATTGCATTTGCCCTACTACCTACATTTAAAAACACATCAAAAATAAAAATCTTAAGGGGAACGATGAATTTTACTAACATTGACATCCATGGGTGACGAGGAAAAAGAGTACGTGGAGGCAGAAGAGAAGTGATCTGGCGCAGATGTCATGATGAAGAAGGTCGAGGTAGACCATATCGCGGAGGAATTAACATAAATGCCAATGGGATAGAAACCTATGGTGGACGACATGGAAGGAGAGGACTCCAGTTTCTAGGGAAATGGAGAAATTTTCAGAGCACAGAGTAATAAAGTCCATGTGCTTTAACTTTACCCGAAAAAAATCTATACATATTTTTTACCTTGAGCTATGCTAATTATGGTAAGAGAACCAATGAGAGATACAAATTCATGCAGGAAGATTGGGCTGTCGCTGCTGAGCATAGATCAAGTGAGTACCTACCCCAAGGTATGATCCAACTACAACAAAGGTGTATGACAATAGCGATGGGATGGGATGACATACGTTGTGGTATTTACATGGAGTCTATAGAAATCTGAGAATTCATTGTTAGTTCCAAGCCAGTTACACAAGAAAGGTCTGAAATTACACACATGCCCACTGCAATACAACAAAGGTATTATACATGGGATTTTGTGTTGAAACGACAGTCTTTCTCTAATGATGCAACACATGTCCCTGATGATTAGTCTAAGAAGCGTGGTTTTATCTTGAGTAAACCAGTTCTTTAGTTTAAGTGAGTCTATCTACTGCGCGTATTTTTCTGCAGTTGGTTCTTTTTTTGTTGTCTTTTGTTTTTCGCAATTTCATTGGTGTGAAATTTGTGGCTGACATACCTCCTGACATCACGAAGGGGCCATAATCAGCTGACATGCCTGTCAGAATTTCTTATCATCTTGTGATTTGACGTGTCAATGGGTACGGACATTACCTGCAGGTCCACCTCAGTTGGATTTGCCCTAAATATTTCTCAACAAACTCATGTGCAACATAGTCACACCATGTGGACATGATGCATCCTTTTGTACATTCATGATCACATCCCTGACTATTTTGAAAAGACTTACCTGCAGCGGTTTGTGAACATATCAGCTGCTATATTTTCAGTAGGACAGTATTTAACTTCCTTTTTTCCAAACTTGTAATTAATAAAGAAATATCTCACATTGATATGCCTTTACACTTACTGCTTGCCAGTATTTTTTGCAAGGAGTATGGTGATCATATTAACTTGATATATTGGGGTACTCTTAAACTGATACCCTTGTGCTTCCAAAAAGTATCTGGTCCCTAAGATCTGTGATAACACATGATTCAGACCAACACTTTGGTTGGTTGTTTGTCAAGATTTTCATGAACTTTGTGTGTTTGGTCGCCCCATAGCTCTTTGGATTTTACGAGCTGAAATCGCTCTTGAGTAATCCCTCTTTGAATAGATTTTTTCATATCGTGTTTTTGTTTTCTTCAGTTTTTTAAATTTAAATTTTTTGATATTATTATCATCACGAACTGTAAAATAATATAAACCCTTTTTTGACTGCTGGAAAAGGCTTTCTGACCCATTTTCCTTATGGACAACAAACTTGTTTCCATTCTCACTGTAGAAAGTGACTCTGTATATTTACTTGAGCTTTGGAAGTGACAAAATGTCCGCTATGCCTTGAGGATGAAAGCACACCTTTCCATACCCAGGAAGATCCCACATAAGCGTTGTTGTTTTGATGCCAGCATTGCAGTGAATCCTCATTTGTTTTCCTGTGTCACAGATTTTAGTGAGATGATCTCTGCTTAGGAATACATCAACAGTGGATTGTTTATATAGCAAGATCCAATGTTTTTACACAACACTGAGTGATTTCTTACATAGTATATTGGCGAAGTTACAATTGCTGTTTTCATCTTCATCATCATCCCCATAATATTAATCATCCTCATTACATTGGTTAGGAACTGCTTTTCATCATCAGCTTTCATTTAATTTGGGCATTCATTAGAGTTTTGGCCTGTTTCATTGCATTTGTAGCATGTAATGTGCTCCTTGTTTCGCTTGGTTTTTATCTTAGTGCTCGCTTTAACCTCTTTGTTGATAAAAGCAACTCCGTCATCCAAGATTAACTTTTGGTTCTTTTCATTGGTCTTAATTTTTTTTAGAAGAGCAAATTCCTCAGTTAGAAAAGTGCAGTAAATAACGCTAGTGCATCTGCTTTTCTGTTTATGGTCTTAAAATTATTGTGCCTGGATTCTGTGCCATAGCACATCCAAAACCTGACCCCAGATGATAGAATAAAGAGTCTTCATGTTCTCTTCTAGAATTATTTCCTTCTTGATTATTTTGTCGATTCACTTTTCCCATTGTCTCTTTTGGGCAGCCAATGCGGCAGCAGGAAGGTCCTTTGGTAGCACCATTTCTGGGACTTTCATGTCTTGGATGGCTTTCTTTCATCATTACCATTTTTTGGTTTGGTTGCCACATATCCTGTTATTTCTTTAGTGGTTGTCGTGTATATGTCCGCTTGTCAGTACAATCAAGGATGTGTCCTTTCAGAGCATCAATCCATCCCCTAAACTTGGATTGTCTTGACTTGTAGATAAATTCCTTCCACTGAATTCGTTTTCCAAGCTTCTTGGAGTATTTTTCTCCATTCCGCCACTTCCAGCAAATTTTGACATACTTAAACTAAAGAATGTAATAATGACTGTCTTTCTCTAATTATCCTAGTGTGCAATGAAGTGTGGTTTTATCTTGAGTAAACCACTTCACATATTTTTCTGCAGTTTTTTCTTAGTTTTTGTTGTATTTTGTTTCTCGCAATACATACCTCCTGACATCACAAAGTGGCCATAACCAGCTGACACACATGTCAGACCTTCTTATCATCTTGTGATTTGACGTGTCCACGGGTACGGACACTTCCTGCAGATCCCCCTCAGTGGATTTGCCCTAAATATGCCAAATTTGTTGTATTTTCTCAAAATTTTGTACCTCAAGGTAATATTGCAATCCCTTGCTCGATGTATGGAGTTATTCTGTACCTTCAATGCAGGTTTCTGGCCAAACATGAGCTTAATGACTGTCCCCATTTACTGATGACTGAAGATAAAAAATGGGAGTCGTACAATGAGATATTTGTAAATAGGGAAGAAGCCTGTGCCTGAAATCAAAAATAGAAAAGCCCAGTCTCGATGTCCCATCTGGTGAGAACCATTAACCAACAAGAATGATGAATTAAAATATCACCTGAAGAACTAACAAAGCGATGGCAGGTAAGCATCGCCCTTGCAAAATGATACTGACAACCATTGCACAGAGAACAGTCCATAAATATTCTGGAATAATTGTCGTAAGATTCAGAACAAGACTAGCACATCTGCGATATATCTATTTCAAGACAAGAATGTACTTAGACACAATATTCTCCAAGAAAATGAACATGCATAGCTTGACATGTGCACAAGTTTTGGTAACACTTTAAGGATTCTTTAAAGTATACCCTATGAGAAATTATGATCTGTTTAATAATTTTTGCAAAGCTGTTGGCTAACCACTTACTCTCGTAACAGATAATGCCAAGGAAGAGTATGTTGATAATTGGTACATGGTGAGAAACGACTTCTTTAAATAAAACAACAAACAACAGAGCCTCATTCACCTAGCCTACATAAGAAAGAGCTCATGATACAAGAAAATAAAAGCACATCTGGCGTATCGTGAATAATAATAGTTGCCGAGACCCAGACTCAAGCACAATGCAAAGTTAGCCTGGGTCATACCATGGGGATCATCTATGGAAATGAATCCATTGGAATTTGTAACAGGCAAGTCACCTGACATAGCACATCTCATACATTTAGTTTCTATTCTTGGATCAAATACTGGATACCTTCAGGCGATCCAACCATAAGGAAAGTTGGGTAGATGTTTAGAAATAGCTCATGACATCATTCATGCTATGTATTGAAACGACAAGGTAGAATTATCAAAAGATCATACGTTCCACCATTGACAAATGAAAAAGCAGTGGACGAACAATCAAGATTGTAACATGAACAGTTCAAAAATTTAATAGATTCAATTCAAACTGGTATAAACACCCCATATCATCACCCCATGTCTTGACTCCTGGATAAGACAGATATAACAGGCTATAGGATATGGTTGAACAATTAACAAACCCAGAAAGATACTAATATTATTGAAGTGGCAGATTATGTGAAAGCATACTCTATAAATATGCGTTAGATTGATCATGACAGGAAAGAAGATGCTATTGCATTAGAGATATAAATTTGGATTATAATCCCACAGATGGTGCAAGAAGCAATCAAAATCGACAAGGTGAATGGCTGCAACTTTGGGGATGCATTCAGATATAGAATATGTAACATTTGCATAAGAGATCTTGGAGTCTGAACAGCATGAACCAATAGGTTATAAAGATATCTCAGTTCTAATGCTATTAGACTTAAATCCGGATATCACAAGAGAGATGAGACTGTGTGTTGGCGGCTACATGACCCCCACCAGAACTTAGGTGATCTTTGGTAGTATCAAGAGATAGTATCTTTATCTTATTCCTAATTGTATCAGAAATTTACTTATCAACGAGAAATGCTGCGCTGTAGCTGTGAGGGAATTTGATAGTGACTAAGGCAAGATTGTGAATATTGTAAGAGCCCTTTATGGTCTAATAAGTAGAGGTGCTACATGGCATGTACATTTAGCCATCAATCTGTCAGATACAGGAGTTAGCTCTTCATTAGATGAACCTGATGTGTGGATGAGGGCTGCCAGATGGACAGATGGAAACTCTATTATGAAATACTTTTTTTAAATATAAATCGATCAGCATCATTAGCAAAGTTGCATGGATGATCTTAAGACGAATTAAAGAATTCTACGGTTATGTACTAAATGATACTGGGTAACCAAAAGTAATTTGGGGTCAGATAGCGGCAGACAGAAAGAAGCATTTGGTGATATATGGCTCATTTTACCCAAATCATATGTGAATAAAGTCGTTACAACTTTAGAAGAAAGATTTGGATCTAAAAGAAAATTTTCGGACACGAACAACCCATCAGCACCTACTACATTTCATACAAACAACCACAATTGTATCAGATTTATGTAGGGATCTTGAGATAGGCAGGTTGCATCGATATCACCATTTTACAGCCACTTTGGCAAAGTTAATGAGCCATAAATGGGACGGACATCATAATAGTATTTGAATTTTTGAGGTAATTGATTTCATTGCTGACAGCGAAATGTTTTATAACTATCCATATGAAAACAGCAGAACAGATTTGGTCTCAATTCTATGAACACATGAAATATACGCCTGTTAGAAAGTTCCCACGATGGTTGTTTACTGTTTTTATAAGATTACTTTTTACCCTCACAATTTTATTCAAGTCATACTTTTAATACTTGTACCTATCTCCTCATTTTCTACTTCATCATAATTTTCCAATAC
>Ga0075156_10001744_pt1 | contig 11934 bp, 9 predicted proteins | sample JI81AbrownDNA_FD_70966 | JGI IMG/M metagenome (GOLD analysis project Ga0075156, IMG submission 70966) | Wastewater effluent complex algal communities from Wisconsin, to seasonally profile nutrient transformation and Carbon sequestration -... | ecosystem: Engineered > WWTP > Effluent > Algae...
GTATTGGGTGGAGAAACCCGGTCTGGAAAAATTATTCACTCTTTTTCTTTATTATCTCCCCAACATGCCCCTGCCAAACAGCATGCTCATGCCCGGACTGTTAATCGCCATGCTCACGATCACTTTGGCAGTCTTCCAGACCATCCTTTCTGGAAAAGCAAAAATACCAGCATCCAATCGTGGGATTTGGCTTGCCTACCTCGCATTCACACCGCCCATCCTGCTTTGGCTGGTCTCGCAATATGTTCCAGTCTATATTGAACGCGCGCTGCTCCCCTCCCATGCAATTTTTTGTATCTGGCTTGCGTGGACAATCACCCAAACAAAAGCCCCCAGGCCGATCCAGGCGCTAATAGTAATTTTTATTATTGCCGGTTCGGTCCTCGGGTATCACCAACACATAACCTATAAGGATTTCCCTTACGGACCATTTGAAAAAATCGACAAAACGATCGCCAGTGAATTTCGAGCGGGTGATGTGGTAATCCATTCAAGCAAGCTGACCTATCTGCCCTCTCTTTATTTTAATTCTGATATGCCTCAGGCATATATCATCGATCCCCCCGGTGCGGGAACCGACACACTGGCCCCCGCTACCCGAGAAATGCTAGGCCTGACGGAAAATCAAGATATTGCTGCGGCAACAGAAAACTTTTCCCGTATCTGGTTCATTATTTATCAAAAGTCAATTGATGAATATATAGACCTCGGATATCCAAATCATCCGCATCTTGATTATTTGGATTCAAAATTCGCGCTCCAATCCACGGTAAAACAAAACGATGTGATCATCTTGTTATACAGCAGAGACGAATCAGCCCGATGAAAAAAAGTATCGATCTCTGGAATGTTTTTCGAATCGCCGGAATCATCTCCCTTGTTCTTATCTACATCATCCAATGGACAAGCATGATCTCAACCCCATTCCGGCGTACGGGCGCGGACTTTATCGCCTTTTACACAGCTGGAAGAATTGCTCAAACGCACGGCCTGCCATCTGTTTACAACATCTCACTGCAGCACAAAATTGAACAAACTGTTGTTGGATTCGCCCTGGCGAGAGAACAAGTTTTACTCTACAACCACATGCCCTATCTGGTTCCAATTCTAGGGTTGCTAGTGAATCAGGACTATACGGGCTCTTTCATACGCTGGGCGATCCTTATGCTTGGAGTTTACACAGCAGGAAATCTTTTATTCCTCAAGACATTATTTCCAGAAGAAAAAAATGATCTTCGATCCATCCTGATGATGGGGGCACTGACGTTTTTCCCTTTTTATTTTAGCTTGCTGCTGGGGCAGGATACCGCGCTGCTCTTCCTCGGCATCGCCTTATGGTGTGTAGGCATCCTGAAAAAGCAGGATTGGCTTGCAGCAGTCGGTCTGGCAATCACGTCTGTCCGGCCTCACCTGTGCCTCAGCCTTGCTCTCCCCCTCCTCTTCAAGCACCGACATTTGTGGTGGCGTTTCTGCCTCCTCACAGGAATTTTGGCACTCACAAGCATCCAGCTCATCAAGCAGGATGGTGTATTTGATTTTCTCAACTTAATGCAGATCAGTGCCAATGGGACCTGGTATGGGATGAACGAGCCAGCCATGCCAAATTTGACCGGGCTGATATGGCGGATATTCCCCGCTATCGATCCGGCTCTTGTCCACGCTGTAAGCTGGCCCGGCTACCTGACAGGGATATTCCTCCTGAGCATTCTCTGGTTCAAAGAACATGAACCGGATGAACAGTTGTTGAGCATTTCCATTATCGTTGTTTTATTTACTGCGCCCCACCTACATTATCACGACCTCACCCTTCTCATCCTTCCTCTGATCTTTTTAATCAACCGATTTATTTCCCGAAACGTATCGAAGCAAATTGCACTCCTGCCGCTGGGCATATCTCTGCTGATGATCTATGAGCCTGTTCGTATCCTAATGCCTTATCTGCTTTACGGAACGATCATCTGGTTCCTGGTTCAAAAAACCGCGAACCAAACTCTCAACATAACGCCAGATCTACACAAACACCCATAACAAGAAACCACGAAACACAATTTTCTTTTCTGCTACAATTGAAAAATGCAATCATCTTTTATCAACCAAAATAAAAAAACCGAGAACTTATTCATTGTCGTTGTAATGTTGCTTGTATTTGGCATTTCAACCCTCCCGCCAATCGACACAGACATGTGGTGGCACCTGCGTTCCGGAGATGAGATGTGGCACCAGGGAAGCATCCTTCTAAAGGATGTTTTTTCATATACTCGGGCAGGCGCAGACTGGGTCAATGCTTTCTGGCTTTCAGACCTTGGCCTGTTTGGGTTATTGAAGCTGGGCGGTTTTTTTGCCATAACGGTTGCTGTTGCAATGATCGCAGTGACTCTTATGTCTATTATTCTCCTTCACATGGAAGGGGGCATTTACCTGAACGGACTGCTTATTCTGCTCGCAATGATCGGCATTCACCCGAACTGGTCAGCGCGACCTCAATTGATGTCCTTCCTCCTGCTTGCGATCCTTGATTATTTTTTAGACCGCCATCGCCTGGTAAAAAGACAACCTCTATGGCTGCTATTGCCTGTTTTTGCGATATGGGGAAACCTGCATGGCGGGTTTATTTGGGGCGTTCTGTTATTAGCAGCGATCATCGTCGGCGAAGGGATGAACAACCTGCTCGGTAACACCCCAACCCTCAGTTGGAAGGAAACGGGGAGTTTATCCCTGTGGAGCATTCTTGCAGGGCTGGCCGTTTCTCTGAATCCCAATGGCATTTCAATCTGGAAGCTCCCATTCCAACAGGTTGATGTTTCCCTATCCATAGTGGAATGGCTATCCCCTGATTTTCATCAATTCTATGCGCACCCGCTTTTATGGCTGATATTTTTGCTGATCTTCAGCGTATCTTATTCAGGAAAACGCATCTCTTTCGCGGACCTGTTTAAAGCTTTGGGATTTACCTACCTGTTTTTTGTGGCACAGCGCAACATGGGACCATTCGCCATCATCCTCCTTCCCATCCTCGCTAGACATCTTACACCAGCACTCCAAAGTTTTTCGAAAGCCAGCATTATCGAAGAAATTAAGAATAAATTCGCCGGTAAAGCCACCGTCAAACAACCTTCTCAAAAATTCAACTACATCGTCAATTCAATGATCGTCAGCCTGCTGGCGACTGTTGTTCTCGCAAACGCATATCTCGTCTCCATGCCCGAACGCATGGAGGAAAAACTCCCCATGCAGGCTGTAAGATGGGTTCAAACAAATCAACCAACCGGCCCCATCTTTAATTCCTACAACTGGGGCGGATACCTCACCTGGGCGCTGCGGGAATACCCCGTTTTTATCGATGGACGTGCCGATCTTTATGGCGATGAAATGATCAATAAATGGAACGAAATAAACCGCGGCTCCGAAGCAGGGTTGATCCTTTTAGATACCTACAAGATCAACCTGATATTTACTGAACCGGACTCGCCCTTATTGGAAAAACTCCCTGCCAGCGAATGGAAAGAAGATTACAGAGACACAATGATCGCAATCTACACTCGTCAACACCCCATCCCATAAATTGAGCACATTTACATTACGTAATCACATAATAAAAACCGGCCTGCGAAAAACTCGCAGGCCGGTTTTTATATTCAACGAAAAAAAATCACACCACCGCATCGATCATTAGCGCGAGGAAGATGAACATCAAATACATACTTGACCAGCGGTACATCGTCCAGGCCACTTTATTGCCGCCAACTCTCCAGACTTGAAAAGCAGCGTACAACAAAAAGCCGCCCAGCACCACAGCAGAGACGAGGTACACCGTCCCCGCGAGGTTGAAGATGGGAAGCAGCAGCGTGACCGCGATCAACTCGATGGTGTAAACAAGGATGTGCCTACGGGTCCGTTCTTCGCCATGCACTACAGGCATCATCGGCACTCCCGCCTTTTCATAATCCTTCATGCGGACAATTGCCAGCGCCCAGAAATGCGGAGGCGTCCACATGAACACAATGGCGAACAAGATCCACGCCGCAAGGCCAAGGTGACCCGTTGCCGCCGCCCAGCCCACCATCGGTGGAATGGCTCCCGCACCGCCACCAATGACAATATTCTGTACGGTGGCCTTCTTGAGCCACACACTGTAGAAAAGTACGTAATAAAAAATGCCAACCAGCGAAAGCAAGGCCGCCAACAAATTGACAAAGCCCGCCATCACATAATAACTGAGCAAAGAAAGCGCCAACCCGTATGACAGCCCCTCTGCCGCGGTCAAGCGCCCATCTGCAAGCGGACGCTTTGAAGTGCGCTGCATCTTCTTATCCAACTCGCGGTCAATATATTGATTCAACGCGCTCGAACCCGCCGCCGCCATAGTACCGCCCAACAACGTCCAAAAAGTCAGCGAAGCGGAAGGCCACGCCTTCGAACCCGCCACAAGCCCGCTGTATGTGGTAACCAAAAGCAAGGCCACGATCAACGGTTTGGACAAAATGAAGAAATCCTTCACACGCTGACGAAATGAGAATTTCTCAACAACAGCTTTATCCTGCGCAAGCACGCCGGAGAAAAAAACAAGAAAAGCCAGCGAGATCCATAATGCTACCGCAGTCAACCCGTGCAGCACCACCAAATGCAAGGGATAGGAGCGGGTTACTTCAATGGCACCTACAAAAGCCTGTCCCAAAAACAACACGCTGGTCACAGTGGTGAGTGGTAAAAGCAAATTTTGCTCGCGCTGCTCACGCCAGGCTTTTCGCCAAACCAACACCATAAACACCGAGGCCACACCCACCAACGAGAGATGCAATAATTTCAAATAGCCCAATGGCTGTGTAGGCACACACACCGGCCAGCCGGTGCAAAACGCCCACGCACCGGTCACGGTAACAATGCGCCCGACAACGGTCAACAAAAAGACCATCACGAACAACGCCAATACCAAACGGGCAAAGGATGACTTCAAGGAATACTTCATATCCACTAATCCTGCTTTCTCAAATAAAACGGATACCCGATGAATAAAATCGCCGCAAACGTAAACCACTGCAAGGCATACCCAAAATGCGAGCCTTCGGTAATCTCCACAACCGGCTGATACGGGATCGGCGGTATTGTATCGCTGATTTCCACATTCGGCTGAATATAAACATCCAAAATAGGAAATTCCAACTGGGCGGCAATTTGCTCCAAATTGAAATTGTTCCACACGAAAAGCATTTCCCCGTTCTCAGGCAGCGCATCTGCGACTCCGCCCAAGGCTGGTTTGGCGTTCCCAAGCCGGATCTGCCCTGTGACAGTGACAACACCGTCTTCATCGTACGCACGCCAGGCAGCAGGGTCGGCATTCCCGTCAGCGGGGATAAAGCCGCGGTCCACCAGAACAACCGTCCCATTAAAGAAAAGGGGCGTGACGAGGTGGTATCCATATTGATCGCCGAGGTATTGATTCCGCAAAGCGATCTGATTTTCAAAATCATATTCGCCAGTGACGGTAACAGCACGCCATTCCATCGTGGAAATATTTTCAGGCAGCTCGTTGTTCAGATCCAACGGCTCTGCCGCGCGCATTGATTCGACCTGCGTATTAAAGGCGCGGCGCTGATCGAGCCTGTCCAACTGCCAGATACCAAGCCGGATACACAGAGCGGTGCCGAGAAAAACAAGCAATGTGGCAAGCAGCCACTTAAAGCTGAACATTTTCTTGAGTAGCATCATTTTTTTTCTTTGTAGGCAGGATCACCATGTAGATCGAAAGCAAAATTCCCATGGGGATGCCCGCAAACAGGATCCCGTAGACGCGGGTGAAAAGTGTCAACGGCTGGCGAACATCCAGTCCGATGTAATTGTCAGCTTGAAACGAACACTCATAGGCAAGGCTTTCCGGCTTGCCAAGCACGAGGCTGGCAGAGGTGCCGGGAGGAATCCACAGCGGACCGATCTGGTGATTCACCTTATCCTGATTAACCACTTCCAGAGTATCTCCCACTACAAAATTCATGCCCTGCGGGATGGAGGGAGGCTGGTCGCCGTGAGCAACGAGCTCTGCGGTACCAGCGGGGATCGTGACCTGGATTATCTTTGGCTCCCTTGCCGTTTCACCAACAAAGAGAAATGTAATTTCGCTAAAGACGAGCCCAAAAATAAGCCCTGCCAGCATGGAATAGAGAATACGTTTTATTACAAATTGTTTTTGCATGGTTATTCGCCGAGGATAATCTCGATATCGTGGGCTATGTCCTCAGGGGGAGTTTGGAATCCGAAAGATAGGCGAAGATTTCCATTTGTGTCAACAAGGAATACGCGGGCGGTATGGTTAATGATGTAATTCGTTTCGGAGGTACGTTTTACAACCTCACGAAATATTCCATATTGTTCCCAAATAGGGGTAAGTTCTTCTTCGGTTCCGCTTAGCCCGGTAAAGGAAGAATTGAAGCGTTCAACATATTTCTGCATGTACTCGGAAGTATCCCTGCCGGGGTCGACGGAGATAAATATTACCCGAACATTCTCTGCATTTTTGCCTAATTTCTCCATTGTGAGTTTTAATTCTGAAAGCGTGGTCGGGCAAATATCAGGGCAAAAGGTATAGCCGAAGAACAAAAGGGTGATCTTCCCGCCATTTTCACTGAGGGTAACCGGCTGACCTTTTGCGTCGGTCAATGTAAAGTCTGGCGCAACAGGGAATGGCTCGTCATAGGCAGTTCCACGAAAACTGGCTGGCTGTACAAAAATGACGTTGATCAATAACGCGATCGCCACCACAAGCAGGGCGGATACCCCTACGATAGTAATTTTCTTGTTCATAGCTACAGGCTCCAAAATCGGGGTGACTTGCAGGTACAAGCCACCCCGATCATTTTATAAAAATCTATTCCGGTTATACCAAACTATTGGCAGCACTGCCAATAAAAAATTACCGCCGCCGATGCATCGGCGGCGGTAATTTTTCTAAACTAATTTGCCGATCAAGTACAGGGCCGGGTAAAAGAAGATCCAAACCAGATCCACGAAGTGCCAGTAGACTGCGGCAGCTTCCACACCCCAATGCTTTTCAGCGGAGTACACACCTTTACGAGCATTGTTCCAAACCACAAAGAGGAAGATTAGGCCAGTAAACACATGGAAGGCGTGCATGCCGGTCATCATGTAGAAGACTGCACCGGTCACATCCTTGCTTGCAGTAAGACCTTCTGCGGCGGCAAGTCTCCACTCCACCATGACCACGCCGAGCAAAAATCCAAGCCCAAGCACAAAGGTGATCAGCACATTATTCATGAAGCCTTTTTTGTCACCATGAGCCATGGCTGTTTCACCGCGATTCATGAAGAATGAAGAAACAAGAAGCACTACAGTCACCGCCAAACCAAGTATCTGATTCAAGTGCGGGCGGGTAAACCCAAGAAGATTCATGCGGACGGTTAGTAAGCCTGCAAACACAAATGCATCGGAAAGCAGGAAGAGCCAAAGACCAAGACGGTTGGTATCCGTTTTATAGCTGTAGGAATGTTCGTCACCTTCACTATCCTGGTTGAGTTTATAAATGTGCATGTAATAGTACATGACCAGCGCCGCCTTGATGACAGCGACCACCACAAGGATGGAAACGGCGTTGAAGGAAACCGCAATCAGATACTCGATCACGGTCAGCACGGCGAGATAGGCAAAAATAATCACGCCCTGTGTCAAAGCAGAAGACTTATCGTTAGTATGAGACATGTTACTCCTCCCCTATTTATGTTTGCTTTTTTCAGGTTCAAGGAACCGAATATATTCGGCATTGGCTAGGCCATAATCATACGGCTCACCGATCACCTCAAAAGGCCGATCGTAATTATGGGTAGGCATAGGGGAAGGAACCTGCCATTCGGGAGAACGGGAGTTCCACACATTGCCTTCCGCTTTTTCGCCATTCTTAATGCTGTTGAAGAAGTTATACAGGAAGATGACAACGGAAATGCCGATCAAATAGCCCATGATGGTCATGATGAGGTGGTAGGTGTCGAAACCGAGTGCAGGGTCGTAATCCGCGATACGGCGGCGCATACCCAAAAGTCCAACGCGCATCATGAGCAATGTCAACACAAGGAAGGAAGGGGTCATCAACCAGAAATGGATCTTGCCGAGGGTTTCATTCATGCGGCGGCCAACTGCCTTGGGGAACCAGTAATAGATGGCTCCGAAGAAGGGAAATACGAAACCACCGAAGATCGTATCGTGGAAGTGGCCGACGATCCAATAAGTATCCTGCAAGTGCAGGTCGGTGGAAACCGTGGCATTCGGGGGGCCAGAAAGACCGCCCAACAAAAAGGAAAGAATACCGCCCAGCACGAATAACATGGGGGTAGGCGTGGTGATCTTTCCACCCCACAGAGTTGCGACCCACGAGAAGAACTTTACGCCGGTAGGGATGGCAACCAACAGAGTGCTATACATGAAAGGCACACGCAAATATTCGTTCATGCCAGAGGTGTACATATGATGCGCCCAAACCACAAAGCCCACCAACGCAATACCAAGGGACGACATGGCGATCCAGCGATATCCAAACAACGGCTTGCGAACAAAAACAGGCAGCAGTTCAGAGATCACGCCCAAACCGGGTAGAACGAACACATAAACGGCGGGGTGCGAATAGAACCAGAACAAATGCTGGAAGAGGATCGGATTACCACCCTTGGGGGGGTCAAAGAATCCCATTCCAAACAAACGCTGGAACATCACCAACTGGAAGGAAAGACCGATCAACTGTGTGGCGGTCAATGAGATGAGTGAAGTAGCAATGGACGCCCAAACAAAGATGGGCATACGCATGGCGGTCATCCCCTTGGCGCGCATACGCACCACGGTGACAATCACATTCAAACCGCCGAGGATGGAGGACCAGCCCGCAGTAAACACCCCGAGGAAGAACATTTGCATACCAACTGGAGCACGGGCAGAAAGAGGCGGGTAACCCGTCCAGCCAGTGTCAAAACCGCCGAGAATTAAGCTCATCACTAACAAAACCGCCGCAGGAACGGCAATCCAATAAGAGAATGCATTCAAACGCGGAAAAGCCATATCCTGTGCGCCAAGCAAAAGCGGCACAACATAGTTGATCACACCGGCAATGCCGAGCAGGATCGAGACAATCATGATCATGCCGTGCAGGGACATAAGTGTGTTATACAACTGCGGGCCGGTCTGGCTGAAAAGAGTCAGATCCTGGGTCAGGAATTGCAATTGCGACTGAGCCAACTCAGTACGGAAAATAAGAGCGAACAACCCGCCCAAACTCACCAGCACCAAAGCGGTGACCGTGTATTGAATACCGATCACTTTATGATCAAGAGAGACATTGAAATATTTCTCCCAGCCGGAATAATGCTCCTCGTGATGCTCCGGCGTATCAATACCCCGGGCCCACTTGATCCAATCTCCGGTAACGCCATTCCCCACCAAAAAGAATAACACTCCAAAAAAACCGCCCAACACCCAAGCCGGTTCTGTAAAAAAGAATTTATCGGTAACACTTAAACCCATTAACGCGCGAATGCCAGTGACAAGTCCTGCACCAACGAGGGTACCAACGAACTGCCAGAACAAGCCGCGCATCAGGGCTGTGGAAAAGAAACGCTTCATTTAAAAATCCTCCACCAGCTTATTTCAAAGTCTTAATATACGCGATGATGTTTACGATCTGTTCATCGGTTAAGGTATACGGGGGCATAATGGTGGGAGAGAAGCCCGCCACTTCCTTCGCCTTCGGGTCAAGGATAGACTCCCTAATGAAGGCGTCATCAACTGTAACTGTAGAGCCATCGGCCAGTGCAACCTGCGAGCCATAGATTCCAAACCAGGTAGGCGCTGTGGGCAGGCTTGTGCTAGTAACTGAGTGGCACCCAACACAACCGTTTGACACCGTCAAAAGCTGACCCTGTCCTTCGGGAGTTTGAGCCGCAGCAGTAAGGGCCTTTTGCTCAGAAATCCAAGCATCGTAGTCCGCAACTTCATCCACGATCACAGGCGCTTCCATATAGGAATGGGAAGTTCCGCACAACTCCGCGCACCGAACCTTGTAGGACCCTACCAATGAAGGTGTAATTCGATACTCCGTCACACGTCCCGGTACTACATCCTGCTTAACACGAAACTCAGGAACCCAGAATGAATGGATCACATCCTCAGATTCCATTTCCAACACAACCTGCCTGTTATAAGGCAGGTGTAATTCAGTGCTGACAATTCCAGTGTCGGGATATTCAAATGTCCATGCAAATTGGCGAGCCTTCACCTTGATGATCATGGCGTTCGGGTCTACACGAAGAACCTCTCCCAGAGAAAACGCCCCCATATAAGCAAAGATCATAACAAGAAAGAGCGGGAGTACCGTCCATGCAATTTCAAGGTTGGTATTCCCTTCAACGTGTTCAGCGTCTGTAGTGTCACCCTTTTTCTTGCGGAACACGATCAAACTATAACCCATCGGAACCACAATCAAAGAAAAAAGGAACGACATGGCAACCACCTGCCAGTTCCACAACCAGTCAATCGGTATGGCCTGGGCGCTTGCCGCAACTGGCATCAACCCAATTCCATCCAACCCAATATAAGTGAGACTGGCCATAACAATGACCAAAATTCCCACGATTACAAAGTGTCGCATAGTTCTCTCCTCAAAACGTAAATTGGGCTCCCCGCCCCAGTCTCATAAACTGGTCAAATTTACCAAACTTCGGTTCATTTGTCACTATTTTTTGATGACATTGTACCGCTTCACACTTGCGAACATCTGGTTCCGTCCAAAGAGAAAAAAATCAAATCTGCTATTTCTTCAACCAAAAAAACTCCGTACACCCAATAAACAACAGTTGTTGTATTTTTGTAATCCACCCAAAAAGACTTGTATTATGAAATTTGGTCGCTATAATGGAACCTAATACCAATTCAATTTTCGGGAGAGGAGAATGAATGTATGAATAGAAAGGCATATTTATTTTTGACTGTAGGGGTACTTTTTGTAGTGGGGGCAATCATACTGTCGGCATGCGGAGGAAGCGCAACACTTCCACCCTTCGCAACAGTTGCCCCTTCGCCAACATCAACCCCGCTTCCTGCAATTCAAATCCATTCCTTGGACGCAGCTTCAGGCGCTGCAGCCAAAGCCTTGGATTTGATCGGCGCGTGGGTCGATGCGGGTGCGCCTGAAACAGAATTGTTTGACTACACCGGCGTAGATGGAAAAACATATGCTGGTGACTTTACGTCAGACATCCTGCCATTGTTCACGCAAAACGGAGTATGGTATGAGGGCTCACAAGCCTGCACTGGCTGCCACTTCGGCAATACCGAAAACTCATATCACGAAATGGACCTGACCTCCTATGAAGGCATCCTCACTGGCGCGGATTCTCTCTCCGCTCCTCCAGGTGTTTCCATCCTTGGCGCAAGCTCTGGTGATGGAACCGATGTCCATTGGGATATTTCCAAACTCCGCGCTCGTCTTCGCAACAACCGTATGCCACCCGGATGGACGTTCGACATCACCGAAACCAATCGGGACGGCCTCTGCATTGAAGTCAGTAATGATGGCGTTGTGACACAGCCCGGTCAATACGGCTGCGATCTCAACGGTGTCAGCCTGATCGGCACCTGGGTGGACGCTGGCGCTCCTGAAACTGACCCGTTCGAATATGGCGGCTCTCAACTCACTTTTGATCGGGATGTGCTCCCCTTCTTCACCCAGCCCAACATGTGGTTTGAGGGGTCGCAAGCCTGCACCGGCTGTCACTTCGGCAACACGGAGAACTCCTATCACGAGATGGATCTTTCCAGTTACGAAGGCATCATCTCCGGCGCGGATTCACTTTCCGCTCCTCCAGGCGTTTCAATCCTTGGTGCCAGTTCGGGCGGAGGAACCGATTTCAACTGGGATACCTCCAAGCTCCGTGAGCGCTTCCGTAA
>Ga0075156_10001746_pt1 | contig 11931 bp, 11 predicted proteins | sample JI81AbrownDNA_FD_70966 | JGI IMG/M metagenome (GOLD analysis project Ga0075156, IMG submission 70966) | Wastewater effluent complex algal communities from Wisconsin, to seasonally profile nutrient transformation and Carbon sequestration -... | ecosystem: Engineered > WWTP > Effluent > Algae...
CCCTTTTTAGTATGGATTCTAAACGACCATTTTTTATCTTCCAAGTGATCGGTCATATGCCCTTTGAGACGTAATTTAGCTTTTATCTTCTTGCCATTATGCTTGAGGGTTGCATCAACAAATCCATTTTCCTCGTTAATTTGAATTCCCCGCTTTAAAGCTTTTGCTCTTAAGGATTTTAGTTTTTCAAAATCAACCGGATCAATTTTTATTGATAGTGTTTCATATTTTGCTGAAGTGCCTTTGCTATAATTTGAGGTAACTATTCTGAAAAATGAAAAAATATTATCATACCCGGCACGTTTAACATACCAATTCCCTACAAGTAAGCCAACCAGCAACAGCAGCACTGTACCAATCAGAAATAACTTAATGCGCTTTCGTTTCTTCATGTTTCAAATTATTAAACAATTCCTTTTTCTCATCAACCTCTTCGGGAATTTCCTGAGGAACAAACTCATCTTCAAAAATAAGTGCAAAACTAAAGAAAAGAATTATAGTAAAAGGATTTAATGACCCAACTATCCAACTTTCATAGGTCATTGAAAACAGCACCGAATACATGAAGGGTATTGCGAGTGGTGTTTTTTTAGCTCCTTTAATAAAAACCAGGACCAAGCTTCTTAAATACGTAACCAATCCAACTATTCCTACATCAAACCAAAAGGTTAAATACGAATTATGTACCCCCCCCTGATGGCCCAGTTTTGTAAGAATCCCGTAGTTTTTACGCATAATAAACTCGTCATTCCCTAAACCACCACCAAAAAAGTAAAAATTTTGAATTTTATCCCAGGCAAAAGCCCAAGCCACAAAACGCCCAGAACCTTCTTCCAACGTGTTAATCCGGAAATACTGCTCCATTCCAAAAGATTTAATAATGCTAACAATATTATTCATAATTACTTCATATGAATAAATAACTGCAACCAGGATAAGGAATCCGATATACGGTGAAATCAGGTGAATTTTTTCCAAAATCACAAACATAAGGATACAAATAAATGCAGTTCTTGAACCGCAAAAAATAAGTGCAGCATAAATCACAAAATAAATGAATCGTTTTTCATTTAAATTAAATAAAGTTGGATAAAATGTATTGGTAAACTTGAAAAAAGAGAAAAATAAAAAAAGAAAAATTCCCAGTCCATTTGGGTTTCCGAATAAACCACGCATACGTCCACCTTCAATGTACGCAAATTCAAAACTCAAGTATTTACTTAAATAACCTACGACCAAAATTAACACCAAAAAATACACAATGTCGCGCAAAAACGAGATCCCCTCCTGTCGATATAATAATTTGAAAAAATTAGGAATAGTAATGAGCAATAGAATATATGAAACGGTTTTTTGAGCTCCAACACCAAAACTTCCCGAGAATTGTAATGCAAAAATTGCCAACAGAATGAAAGGTAAAAAAAGATTAAAGAGGTTACTGAATGGTTTAAACTTTTCGCGATCGGTTATAACAACCAATCCCATTAATACCATATAAAAGTTCTTGAACGTTTTAGCAAACCAAAGTCTTTCATCAAGATTATCGGACAACAATAAAAGGAAAAAAAAGCCGAGCAACAATTCAAAGTACCTTTTTGATGAAGCAAGTAGCAACGTTGAAAGTCCAACGATAATATAGGCTGCCGTTGATCCACCTAAGAAAGCAAAAAGCATCCACATGGAAAGCAGGATCAGGAATTGATTATATCGTTTAATAAAATCAATCATTGGCCTCCAGGTATTTTTTCATTTGCAAGCGAACAACTTTCTCGCGGTTTTTAATAAAATTTTCAAATGCATTAATACTATTATTCCAATCATTCAGGGAGGCCGGCTTACGCCAACGGGCAACCTGCATTGGCATTTCAGCCTCATACAAATTCTTATAGGCATTTAGTTTTGCCAATTGATTATTTATTGCAAACCCATTTGACAACAAATACTCCATAGACAAAAGGAGGGTTTTTCTAAAAGAGGGTTGATGCATGCAAGCATTAAAAATTATTCCCAAATCAGATTTTGAACGCATTAACGTTTCAAACATATCTAATTTGAACGATTCATTTCCTGAATACGAATAGCTACAATCCAAATCCCTTAACAACCATTTCCATTTGCTATTTTCGATGCGAAATTTTTTAATGTTTTGTGCGTGCAGATCAGTATTCGCAATGTACAATTGAATGGCGGTATACGTACAAAAATTATGAATATCAATTTCACTACACAAAGCATCATACCATTTTTCGTTCTTGCCATTAATGTGTTTACTGGTATGAACAATTTTTAAATAGTCTTGTTTATCCGATTCTTCACCTGCTGACAGAAGCTCACCTTCAAGTATGGTGATTTTGCTCTTTTTTATTGAATATCGTTGCGCAATTATGTCCTCATCCAAACGTTCACAAAGTCCATAAATTCCCCAGTAAATTCCATTGATGTATAGCAAGACTGATTTATACGCCTGTTTATCGATAACCGAATCGGAAACACATGATTGAATGAACGCATCGGCAAACATGGTTTTACCCCAGTCGTTTCCTGAATTTCTAAGAATAAGCGATTTATATTTTGCAGAATTAGATCCGTCAAAAAAATCATACTCAAAAACTTTGTTTCCATATTTTTTTGAAGCAAGCAAACGCAGTGATTTTTGCGAAAATCCACGGGTTGCATTTCCATTTATTCTAACTCCAGCATTACTGGTAAAAGCAATGTTTCCCGTTTGTGATAAATATTGAAACGTTACAGGTCTTTCCCACTCTTTTCCCTTGTTTAGCCAATTGCCGGGATTTAACCACCAACCGGAACCTTTGAACGCTAACGAATCAATTGTAATTTGAGAAATGCCCGCAGTATAAATCCCTTTGTAAAAATCAAAAAAACTAGTAGGGTTAATCAATAAAGAAACCACAGGCATGGTTGGCTTTTTTTGTATAGCTGTGAAATATGTCCAAGGGCCATATTCATTCGTTTGCGTATTCACGTATCGTGCACACATGGTACCGGCTTCATTAAATTGATTGATTGGTGCTCGTTGTTTGTAGGAAGCCATTTCGTTCACCATCCAATAATTTTGTTTACTCAACTCATCGATCCAGGAATTTGATTCGGCATAAACTGTATCCAATCTTTTATGATTAAATGAAATATACTGAACTTTATACAAATTATTTTTTGGCACAAAATACTTTACAGCATTTGACTTCAGAAATGTTGCACTAATAACGGGAGCCGGAATCTTTTTACTTAAAAACAATGCCGTTTTTTGGCTTTCGAAATTTTTATTCAGGAATAAAAAAAGAAACAATCCACTAATTGAAAAAACTAATATTGCTTTGTTTCTTATCATTTCTCTCGGGAAGCAAAATAAAGTACGGGTAAAATTATTATAACAAAAGCCAATAAGGTAACCATAACATATCCTGCACCGCAACCAAAACCCGCACCGGCCAGAACGAATATCAATGTTTTTTCAAAAGTATCGGTTGATTTAATAAATTGACCTGTGAGGATAAAAATTCCCAATACTGAAATTGATAAAGGAGCTGAATTTTTAGAAATAATTACCAGGAAGCATGTGATCAATGGAATTAATGCAAATAAAGCACTATTAAAAACCGTAGAATCGATTCTTTTTTGAACAATGAAACGTGTGAGCTGTCCAATAAATACTGCACAAAAAAGCTGAATAAAAAACAACGTAAAATCGTTCAAGGTATATCCATTCAGCATATCGTAAAATAGACTTTTCATTCAACAAGGGGTTTAAAAATTAAAACGATCAAAACTACTGAATTTAAGATTGACTTTTCTTTTACAATGGATAAAATTCGAATGAATCTTGATTTTTTTATTAATTTTACTCATAAAATGTAATTATGGATAAGATTTTGGTTACCGGAGGAGCAGGATTTATTGGCAGTCATTTAGTAAAATCACTGTGTGAAGCAGGGCATCATGTTGTTGTTGCAGATATACTGTTAAGAGGGAACAAACTGAATAAGGACATTTTGAATAATGTAGAGATGCACCAAGTGGACGTTAGAGACCAGGACTCAATTGTCAAAATCTCTAAAGGATGTTCTGCTATTTATCATTTTGCAGCAGTATTAGGTGTTGATGTTGTAGCCGACAGTCCGGTTGTGACGATGGAAACCGAGGTTTTAGGAATGAAAAACATTTGCGAAGCCTCCATAATTAACGGCATAAATAAAATTATTTATGCATCTACCAGCGGAATATATGGTTATACGGCTATAAATCAGAGTCTTAGTGAGAATATTGTGGTAGATCCCCGAACTAGCTATGCAATTGCAAAACGATATAACGAAATTTACCTTTCGGCAATGCATGAAGAAAAGGGGTTAAATTCCATTTCACTACGGTTTTTCAATATTTATGGTCCTGGGCAAGATACCCGAATGGTAATTCCAAGGTTTATCGAACAAGCGCAAAAAAATCAACCCATCACCATATTTGGCAATGGCAATCAAACACGTGATTTTACTTATATTGACGATACGATTAAAGCTTGTAATCTTTTAAGCAATAAGGTGCATGGCTCCGAAATTTATAATATCGCCAATGAAATTGAATTCTCTATTACAACACTGGCTCAAGAAATTAAAAATATTACCAACTCATCTTCTGAAATTATTTATGTTGAAGCGCCAAAAAAACGCTACGATTACGAAGTTGAACGAAGAATGGGAAATTCAACCAAATTATTTGATGCTATAGGCTATAAACCAATAACCGGTTTACGCGAAGGGCTTCTTAAAACCTTACAAGGCTAATAATACCGTTGAGAAACCAAGCCAATTATGATACTCAAAACCGGAATGAGTGCCGTAGCACAAAGAAGTTTTACGCTGGAAGAGGTTAAAACCTATTGCAGTTATTCACTTGATATAAATCCAATACACTACGATTCACAGGCAGCTCAAAACACAGGTTTTGAAAATGTGTTGGTACCGGGACTATTAGTTGCCAGTTTATTTGGTGGAATTATGGGAACTCAACTTCCGGGTTTTGGCACCATTCATCTTCACCAGGAAGTAAGCTTTTTAAAACCCGTATACATAAATGAAAAAGTAACCGCTACCATTACCGTAGAAAAAATACGATACGACAAACCCATTGTAAGTTTTAATTGTGAAGCGGTTAAAGCCAATGGCGAAATTGCCATTACCGGCAAAGCCATTGTTAAAGTTCCAAAACAATACCTGAATGATGAAAATCAAGATTAACAAAAACGAAAAAAACATTCCTATCATAAATGCTTACAGGGCCATTGGGATAACGCTGGTTTGCATTGCTCACTTTACCTATAACATAGTAGGTTTTTTTAGTCATAATCAATATAACACATTTTTGCATTATACAGGTTACGTTGGGGTAATGATTTTCTTTACCGTATCGGGATTTGTAATTCCATGGTGGTTATATCATGCAAAATATAAAATAAATGACTATTTCAGATTTGTTGCGCGAAGAATGTTGCGCATTGAACCTCCCTTTTTAATTGCCTTATGCCTTGCTGTTGCGTATACGTACATTCGTACATTAAGTCCACATTATAACGGTGTGGATACTGCCCCAACGGCTAAACAAATAGCCTTGCATATTGGTTATTTAATTCCATTTACCGAGCCTGAAATTCCTTGGATACGACCAGCCTATTGGACACTTGCAATTGAATGCCAATTTTATTTACTCATGGGGATTTTATTCCCACTATTGTTTAATGCAAAAGTTGCTTTGAGGATAATTGCCTACAGTTTTATTTTAGGAGTATCGGCCTATTTAATTCTATACACAAACGGAATATTTCCATGGCCGTATTTATTTAAATTTTTTCCGCTTCTCCTATCGGGAACGTTGCTATGTATGTTTGTTGCCGAAAAAATCAACCTGATCGAATATGCCATAGTTTCGGTTATCAATATTTTGGTAATATATTTCTTTGTTGGTCACCTGGAAATAATTGCACTTTTATTTTTACCTCCCATGATCTTGTTCTTTCACAAATACTCTACCCGATTTTTAAATTTCATTGGTGATATGTCCTATTCCATTTACCTTATGCATAGCTTAACCGGCACCGCTGTATTAAATTACCTGGCGCACATTGTACATGACCCGTTCATGAAAATAATTGCGGTACTATTTGCTTTGGTATTTACCTTCTTTTGTTCTTGGGTATTCTATAAACTTGTTGAAAAACCATCACATAAATTATCCTTGCGAATAGCCATAAACGAGAATGAATTTTCTAAGAAAAAGAAAGTTGAATAACCAATAATCCGAATAATAAACCGAAATTGAGTAAACAAAAAAAGGTTCTGCTGTTAACTGATGGGATTTTTCCATACCAACCGGGTGGCATGCAAAAACATTCCTATTATTTAGCCAAATACTTATTAAAAGCAGGATATTTTGTTGAATTGGTTCATTGCGTTGAAGCCAATAAATCATTTCCAACTAAAAAAGAAGTTTTGAATTTACTGGAACATGATGATGAAAGCACCTTTTCCATAAACACCTTGCATTTTCCAACATCAATTCATTTTCCAGGTCATTACCTGTACAATTCCTTTCGCTATTCGAACTTAATTTATAAGACATATAAAGAAACGCTTGACACATTTAGTGTAATTTATTGCCAAGGTTTTTCGGGATGGAAACTCATTAACCAAACGAAAAATTCAACCTTAAAAGCAAAAATCATAAGCAATTTTCACGGGTTAGAAATGTTTCAATTACAGGCAAACACCAAATCCCGATTGCAGGCATCTTTACTCAGATTTTTCGTAAAAAAAATCCTTAAAAAGAGTCCGTTCATACATTCACTTGGGGGTAATTTAACCACCATTTTAACTGAAAAAATTGGCATTCCACTTTCAAAAATTATTAGTGTACCCATAGGAATTGAACAAAAATGGTTGAGAGAAAACAGCAAAAAAGAAAACAATGATGCAATCAATTTTTGTTTTATCGGAAGAAACGAGAGAAGAAAAGGTTTTCCGGAATTAATGGAATCCATCACACATATTTCACAAGCAAATTCAAATTTTCATTTTCATATTATTGGACCATTTCCCAAATCAACCAATCATTTGATAACATACCATGGTCAACTCAATAATGAACAAGACATCATGAACATAATGGACCAATGTGATGTACTTATTTTACCCAGTTATGCTGAAGGAATGCCAACCGTAATTCTTGAAGCCATGAGCAGGGGTTGTGCAATAGCCGCTACAGATGTTGGTGCGGTATGTGAACAAGTGTCTGATGAAAATGGTTGGCTGTTTTTACCAGCCAATAAAGCAGCGTTGGATAGCTGTTTACAAACAATATTAAATACGACTAAAAACGAAATTTTGCTGAAAGGACAAAATTCCATTCATGCAATTCAACGTAAATTTCTTTGGGATTCATTAATCAATAAAATAGTTGAATAACTAACTAATCATGCCCGTATAAAATTCAATTGTTGCGGCTGAAGAATACTTACTTTTTATTTTACTTTGTAAATTAACTTGGAGCCGCGTAATCAAATTTGCATCTTCAATTAAATTTTTTAACTTTTTATAGGCATCGTCTACATCATCCCAATTAAACAACAATAAATCGGTTTTATCCTGAAATAAATCGGTAATTGTAGGCGTTGAGGGAGCCAATACAGCCAGGCCGGCAGCTCCGTACTCAAAGATCTTATTGGGTGCACCATACCAATTTGAACCCGGCATAACACCAATGTGCAATTCTCTTTTAAACGCAAGCAGTTGTTCACCATCACAAAATCCGGTTAATTCAATTCTATCCTTAACTTTTGAATTTTGCACTAAGGTTTCAATTGTTGTGAACTCCATTCCATCGCCTATCAAATACAGCCGTATATTTAAATGTGTTGCGGCCAACTTTTCAAATATTGTTAGGAGCAGATCGACCCGATGCCACTTTAAAAAAGAACCAATGAATCCGATTTTAATCTCGTGTTCAATGCGTGGTGCATCAATAAAATCAAACCGTGTAAAATCTACATTTTGGTGAATGAATACATTATTCACGCGTTGTGTAATTTTGCCTACATAATTTCGAACAGGATTCGAATAAACAACAATTTTACTTGATTCCTTTAATGTTAAATTTTGATTAGCAATGATCCTAGATGAATTAAAAATCTTTTTTCAATAAAAAAACTCATATTCCTCCAAAACCGGTGAGTCAAATACCGTTACCAAATCAACGTTAAATAAATTTTTTAGTTTTACGCCTACAGTGGAGCCATAAGTATAAAATTCAAGAATATGCGTAATACCTTTATGCATTGAAGTACTTTCAAACAAATTTTTATGCCCTTTAAAAATGTCGCTATCGCGTTTATATTGTTTGATAAATGCAGGAATAAACTTTTTGAATCTGCTTTTAACACCCGGAGTAGATTGGTTGGGTACTGTCATTTGTTTTAAGTCGGCAAGCTCAAATTCGTTTACATAAACTTTGTTTCCTTGCTTTTCTAAAAGTTCACTTAAACAATAGATATACGAACCCAATGCGGATTTTCTGTTCAATAATTCAGCAGAACCTTTAGCATATATAATCAAAATTGTTTTCATTCAAATCGAAACATGGGTAAAAGAGGTTTTAGCTTTAGCTTACCGCCTTTAACAACTTTCTTTATTAAACGATAAACAAAAACATACATAACATAGGTTGGATTCCATGTGATATTGATGATTGGTGATGCTAAGAAACGTGGTAATTTATAATAATATACAAGTTTCAATTTTGCTTTTTCACGTCTGTAATGAAAAGCTTCGGGATAGCCACCACCAAAGTGCATAATGGCAGGTTTTACTAATTGTTCCCGCTTCATGAATTCACAATATCCTTTTAAAACATCCATCCTGAATTGGCCATGTTGCCCAACAGGTGTATACATTCCTGAATTTTTATCATCAACGGGTAACATATGGTTCATACCCATGGCTAAAGCCATAATGGGTTCATCGGCCAAATCACCCCTGTGTTTATTAATTCCCATATGCTCATAATTTTTGATGATAAATAACACATCTTCAAAAACCTTCTGTGCCATTAGGTTTTTTTCAAAATAATATACTCCACCATTGAAAACCGGAATAAAATCAAAGGCTATGGTGTTTTTTATTTTATTAAGATCGGTACCAAACAAAACACCTTCTTTAATGGTTTTTCCCATAACGGAAACCGGTTTACCATCAAATAAATCAAACAGAAACCTGATGTCACGCACAACCATACAATCAGCATCAATGAAAAGTGTTTTTTTATATGGACTATAATTATAAATATTAGTTTTTTGCAAAAAACTGAGTTGAATTTCTTTATCCGGTAAAATAATATGATCAAACAAATTCTTTAATTCAGGATCATCCGAATCGGTAACAAGGGCTCTACTTACATCCGGAAAATTAAGTTTAAGTGATATAGCCAGCGTTTTTGCCATATCAATATATCTTTTTTTACCGGTAGCTATCGTTAATATTCCAATATCCATAATCTCATTCTTACTTCCAGTTTACATCTGATTTAACAACTTCGGCAGGATTTCCTGCAATTAATGAATTAGCCGGGAAATTACCTTTCACCACACTTGCCGCAGCAATAACACAATTATCACCAATAGTCGTGTCTTTTAATATCGTTACGTTACATCCAACCCAAACATGATCTCCAATCAACACTTTTCCTTTCACTTTTTGTTCCTTGGTTGAAATTACGATAGCATGGTGATTACTGTCAATAATTGTCGTTCCCCAACTGATAGCACAATTTTTTCCAATTACAATTTCGTTTTCTGCTTCAAGGTGCAAATCACTGGTGAAATAAGTGCTATCACCAACCATGAGTTTTGCATGATCTTTCAGAATAATATTAACACCTTGTCCAACCGAAACTGAATGTCCGAAATGAGCAGATGAATTTTCACCCATATAAAAATTTACAGGCAAGGTTGAAACACGTGCTTCAGATCTCCTTAGTCCCAAGTTGAGGCGGCCATTTAATTTTAGTGAAGCATTTTTTCTGATCTTTAAATATACCTTATTGTTTATTTTAATTGGTATTAGCTTATTCAATTTGATTGAATAATAAAACATTTGAAACCATCGTTTAAAAAGCATATACCTAAATTAAATAATTTTCAATTTTATTGGAAATACATTCGATATTAAATTCTGAAAAATCAGCATCTTTATTAAATTCCAATCCGGAATTAACAAATTTGCTCAGCAATTGATCCAACGTTTTCGAAATCTCATTCTCTTGCAGCACTAAACCAATTTTATTGTCCTGAACAAAATCAGTCACATCTCCCAATGGACTTAAAATAACTATAAATTTTCTGAACCTGAGATAATCATAAAATTTAGTTGCAAAACTATTGGGAAGTTCGTCTTCACGTTTTATGTAAAGGAGAAAATCACTTGTATGAGCAACTTCTGCCATTTGATTCATTGATAAGCGTGGCTTGTTCGAAATCCAAGGATTATTTAAATTCCTTACATCCGCCTCAAATGATTTATTTGTGTTTCCATAAAAATTTACCGAAACATGGTATCCTTTGTTATTCCATTCACGTGTTAGTTCTTGTAATGCGTTCAATAATTTCAAATAATACGCTTGTCCACAATTTATGGTGCCAAAATAACTAAATACAATCGTTTTCGATTTTGCTAATAAAAGGGGTTCTGTTGAAATACTAAATTCGATTTCATTATCACGAACATCAAAGCCGTTAGGTATGATTGTAATTTTATTTTTGATTTGCGGATGATTTAATTCAAGTATTTCTTTTAGATCACGTGATACAACAAAAACATGTTGACATTTATTCAAAGATGAATCTTCCATGCGCTGTTCTTCCGAAAACCGTTCAACACCTTGTGTTTTGCGCACGTTTTGACCATAGTGATGTTTTGAATCGGTCCACAAATCACGGTAATCAAGTATAACATTTAGGCCCTTAATGGTTTGAGCAAGATTGGTGATATAATAAAAATAGGCGAAAGGGGTTCCGCTTACAATTATATTTTTTATGTTATTGGAAATGATATATTCTCTTATGCGGGAATCTATTTCAGGTTGTGTAAAAACACTCACATCATACATATTTCCTTTGGTTTTTCGTTTAACCTTAGCAAGTGAAAAACGATATTTCAATTTACTTATAAGATTGTTTACAGGATTTAACAACGCATCGGGATACTTATCATGTAATCGAATGATCTCAACTTTTGGATGAATATCATTTACCCAAAATGACGTTTCCTTTGAATACACTTGTGTTGTAACGATGGTAATTTTGTATCCCTTTTGTGCAAGATAGTAGGCGAATTTTGCCCATCTTCGACCACCAACGCCATCATTGGGTGGAAAATAGTATGAAAATACAAGCAAGTGTTTAGATTGCTCCATTGTACTCATCAAGTAATTTCTTTTTAAGATCAGACCAAGCTTTGTATTCTTTTATTTCTACGGCCGGATTGCCAAAATACACGCCATCGCCCGGTAAATCTTTTGTGACCACTGAACCATGACCTATGGTAACATTACTTCCAATGTTTACACCATTTTTGACAGAAGAACTTACTCCAATAAATACATTGTCGCCAATTTCAGAGGATCCCGAAGTAACAATTTGACTGGTTAAAATGCAATTTTTTCCAATGATACAATTATGGCCGATATTTACCAACGATCCAATACGGGTTCCCTTACCAACAATGGTACTATCCAAAGCGGCCCTTCTGATGGTTGAACAAGGTCCTATTTCAATATTGTCTTCGAGTATTACATTTCCCAATTGCGGAAACTTTACATACTCGTTTGTTTCAGGATCCATTTCCAAACCTAAGCCTTCGGTATTAAGCGATA
>Ga0075156_10001747_pt1 | contig 11928 bp, 14 predicted proteins | sample JI81AbrownDNA_FD_70966 | JGI IMG/M metagenome (GOLD analysis project Ga0075156, IMG submission 70966) | Wastewater effluent complex algal communities from Wisconsin, to seasonally profile nutrient transformation and Carbon sequestration -... | ecosystem: Engineered > WWTP > Effluent > Algae...
GCCAGCGCGATGGCGATCACCACCCGCTGGCGCTGGCCGCCGGAGAGCTGATGCGGGTAGGCGCTGAGCCGCTGGGCGGCTTGCGGCAGCTTCACGCGATCCAGCAGGCGCAGGCTCTCGGCGCGTGCGGCGGCGGCGCCCAGGCCCCGGTGCAGACGCAGGCCCTCGGCGATCTGGTGGCCGATGCGGTGCAAGGGGTTGAGGGCGCTCATCGGCTCCTGGAAGACCATGCCGATGCGCCGGCCGCGCAGGCGGCACCAGGCTGCGTCGTCGAGTGTGGCGAGCTCCTGGCCGTCGAGGCGGATCGACCCGGTGAGCGAGGCGCCTTCGGGCAACAGGCCGGTCAGCGCCAATGCGGTGAGCGATTTGCCGCAACCGGATTCGCCGATCAGCCCCAGCGTGTCGCCGCGCGCGAGCTGGAACGAGACGCCGCGCAGGGCCGCCATGGGCCCGCGGGCCGTGGGCAGGTGCACGCGCAGGTCGGTGACCTCCAGCATGGCGGGCTTGGGCGGTGATCAGTATTTCGGCGAGACGTACCAGTCAACCGATTCGATCAGCTTGCGGTGCAGCGCATCCAGGCGCGGCGCCGTGACGCTGTTGTCGGTGTACTTGAAGGTCTTCAGTTCGGGCGCGAGCAGGGTCTGCACGCGCCAACGGTCGTACGGGTCGAGCTGCGACCGGCCGGCGCGAGCCGCAATGGCTTTGTCCACTGGCTTGAGTGCGTCGGCCTTCCAGGTCTCGAAGGGCTGCAGCAGCACATCTTCGTCGACCTCGCCCTGCGCGTCGTCCACCGGCAGGTCGAGGAAACGGGCGATGCGGTTCAGCTCGCGCCTGGGCCGTGCCGACAGGTCCTCCAGCCGCACGAAGAGCACCCGGCCGGGCTGCTGATCCTCGAACTCGCGCATCGAGGCCATCAGGCTGCGCCATTCGGTGCACAACGCCTCGATCGGCCGCCAGGCCTCGCCCCAGCCCTTGCCGGGTTCGTTCAACTCGCGCCGGGACGCAAAGGCCAGCTCCGGGTTGCGGACCATGCAGATGAACTGGGCGCGAGAGAACATGCGGCCGATGCGCGGCGCATAGAGCGCGTGCAGCGGCGTCTTCTCGAGCCAGCGGCCACGCGTGGCGAGGGTGCGGCTGCCGAGTTGCTCGGCCACCAGGCGCAGGAACAGGTCGCGGATGCGGATCGGCTGCATCGCCAGCAGGTCGCGGTAGTTGGCCAGCTCCACCGGCAGCAACTCGGAGAGCTCCTTCAGCAAGCCGCGCGCGCCCTGCGGCGAGATGTAGCGGTCACGCGGCTTGTACTTGTCCAGGCGCTCGAAGAAGTGGGTCTCCGGCAGGGTGGGCAAGCCCAGGTGCTCCGACACCAGCCGCTGGCACAGCGTGGTGCCTGAGCGGGCGAATCCGACGATGAAGATGGGCATGGGTGTCCTTGTGGTCGTTCGAATCAGCGGCTGTGGGCCAGGCGAGGGTCGAGCAGGTCGCGCAGGCCGTCGCCGAGCAGGTTCAGGCCCAGCACGGCCAACGCAATCGCAGTGCCAGGATAGACGGCCAGCCAGGGTGCCTGGAACATCTGGGCCTGCGCTTCGCTGAGCATACGGCCCCAGCTCGGCCGCGGCGGCTGCGCCCCGAGGCCCAGGTAGCCCAGGGCGGCCTCGGCAATGATGGCGGTGGAGAACTGCACCGTGGCCTGCACGATCAGCACGCTGGCGACGTTGGGCAGCACATGGTCCAGCGTGATGCGCCACGGCCCCAGGCCGGCCGCACGCGCAGCCAGCACGTATTCGCGCGACCAGACGCCCAGCGCAGCGGCGCGGGTGGTGCGGGCGAACACCGGCACGTTGAACAGGCCGATCGCCACCACGCCGGTGGCGATGCCGGGGCCGTAGACAGCGCCCAGCAGCACCGCCGACAGCAGCGCGGGAAAGGCGAAGCCGACATCGGCCACCCGCATCAGCCATTCGTCCGCCCAGCCACCGCGGGCTGCGGCCACCAGGCCCAGTGCCACGCCGGCACCCAGGCCGATGGCCACCGCCAGCACGCCGACAGCGATCGAGGTCTGCGCACCGACCAGCAGTTGCGAGGCGATGTCGCGCCCCAGGCTGTCGGTGCCGAGCCAGTGGCTGGCGCTGGGCGGTTGCAGGCGGGCAGCGATGTCGATATCGGCCGGCGGCCAGGGTTGCCAGACCAGGGACAGTGCCGCTGCTGCGAGCAGCAGCGCCGCGAGCATGGCGCCTGCCGCAAAGCTGCGGTGGCGCCAGGCGCGTGACCAGAAACCCCTCACGCGCGGCCTGCCAGCAGGCGCGGGTCGGCCACTGCGCAGAGCAGGTCGACGACGAAGTTCACCACCAGCACCATGGCCACCAGCAGCAGTACCACGTCGCGCACGACCAGCAGATCCCGGTTGGCCACCGCCTGGAACACCAGCCGGCCGAGCCCGGGCAGCACGAAGACGTTCTCGATCACGACGGTGCCGCTGAGCAGGAAGGCAAACTGCAGGCCCATCACCGTGAGCACCGGGATCATGGCGTTGCGCAGCACATGGCGCCACAGCGTGGCGCGTCGCGACAGGCCCTTGGCCCGGGCGGTGCGGACGAAATCGTCGCGCATCACCTCCAGCACGGCCGAGCGCGTCCAGCGCGCCAGCACCGAGGCCTGCACCACCGCCAGCGCCACGGCTGGCAACACCAGGGCCTGCAGGCCGGCGGCCAGGCCACCGCCGTCGGTCTCGCTCCAACCCGGGAAGCCGCCGGCCGCCACCCACTGCAGCTTCACTGCAAACACCAGGATCAGCAGGATGGCGAACCAGAAGCTCGGCACGGCCAGGCCGATCTGTGACAAGGCCATCACACCCACGTCGCCCCAGCGGCGGTGTTGTGACGCGGCGTAGACCCCCAGCGCGAGCGCGAGAACCACGGTCAGCGCCATCGCCATCAGTGCCAGTGGCACGGTGACCTGCAGGCGCTCGGCGATCAGCGTGGCGGTGGGGGTGTCGTAGGAGGGAGAGACAGCGCTGCGGCCTTGCAGCCAGCCGGCCATCCAGTCGACATAGCGCGCCAGCGCGGGGCGGTGCAGCCCAAGGCGTTGTTCGAGCGCTGCGATCGATTCGGCCGTGGCCGAATCACCCAGGATCACCTGGGCCACGTTGCCGGGCAACAGCTCCAGCACTGCAAAGATCAGGCACGACGCCACCGCCAGCGTGGCCAGCAGGGCGAACAGTCGCTTGACGAAGAACAGTCCCATGCGATCGAGGCGGGCGCAGGAAGCGCCCGCGCATGATGCCGGAACCGGTGCAGGCGCTCCAGCGCCTGTGTGCTGGTCAGCCTTGCTGGCTTTCGTGGCGGTCCAGCGCGGCCAGCAGGTCGGCGGAGAAGCCGGGGTCGCTGTCCTGAACGGACAGGGCCAGGCACCGCACATCCTCGGGGCTCATGTCGGCGCTCGCCTGGGGCTGGTAGGTGAACAACCCGGCCAGCAGCCGGCAGGCGGACAGGAAGAGCTCGGCCCCTGCGGCAGCGCCGCGGGGAATGCTGAAGGCCGGGGCGTAGGTGAAGGTCTTGGAAGTGATGGCGGTCATGATGGGTTGCTCCTGGGGTTCAGGTGGGGTGGCGGGCCGTGGTGGACGGCGCGGTCAATCGGCGCGGGCCGGGGTGCCGGCCTGCGCGTGGGTTGAAGCGTGGCGGGCCAGGCGCCGCAATTCGGCGGCCAGGGCGGGGTCGGATCGCTCGTGCCGGGTGGCCTCGTGCAACAGATAGGGTGCGGCGCGCCGCTGGCCGGCTTCTTCCAGCGCTTGCCAGATGGCCTTGGCGACGTGCATGGCACGCTGGCCCCAGACCTGACGCAACGACGCGGCGCGCTGGCGCCGGGCGATGAACATGCGGGAAGCGTGGGTCAGGGTGGTCATGTGGTTCGCTGCCTTCCGGTAGCGCCTTCAGTAGACTCGATGGGGCAATACTAGGGTTAATACGTATTACTGTCTACTGAATATTCTTCAAGTAAGGTATGCATCAATCTGATAACTTGACGGCCTGTGAACTTCCGCACACTCGACCTGAACCTGCTTCGCGTCTTTGACAGCGTCATGGCCGAGGGCAGCCTGACGCGCGCCGCCCTGGTGCTGGCCATGACCCAGCCGGCCGTCAGCCATGCGATCCGGCGCCTTCATGAGACCGTCGGCGAGCCGTTGTTCGAGCGCAGCGCCCATGGCATGAAGCCCACCCCGAGGGCGCTGGCGCTGTGGCCCCCGGTTCGGGCGGCCTTGTCCGGGCTGCAGGGTGCTCTGGCACCGTCGGATTTCACGCCGCAGCGTGACCCCGCCACGTTCCGCCTGGCCATGGCCGACGCCACCGCGGCGCTGATGCTGCCGCCCTTGGTGGTGGAATTGGAGCGGCAGCGTGCGCTCGCTAACTTGCGGGTGCTGCCCCTGACAACCCGGGATCCGCGGCGGCTGATCGAGCAGGGTGACTGCGACTTGGCGGTGGGGTACTTTCCGGAAGCGATCGCTCACATCGACGCTCAAGGTTCTGACGCCACGATGCACCACGCCCGCCTAGCTCAGACCCGGTACGTCTGTGTGATGCGGCAGGGGCACCCGCTGGCTCCGCCCGGGCACCTGACCCTCGACGCCTTTTGCGACGCCCATCACCTGTTGGTGAGCTTCTCGGGCCGCCCGCATGGCTTTGTCGACCAGGCGCTCGCAGGCCTGGGGCGGCAGAGGCGGATCGTCTTGACGGTGAACCAGTTCTTCACGGCCGGCCGGGTCGTGACCCGGTCTGACCTGTTGACCGTGCTGCCAGAGTCGTTCCTGGCTGCCACCGGGTTCCTGGGCGAACTGGTCACCCGCGACCTGCCCATCGAACTGGGGCGGGTGCACATCGAAATGCTATGGCACCTGCGCCGCGACGCTGACCCCGCCCACCGCTGGCTGCGGGGCCTGATCACCGGCGCCGAGTCCGCTGCGCTGTCGTGACCCGTTGCCAGCTCAACGCGCTGCCGGCCAGCGCAGCGTGACGGAGAGCCCGCCCAGGCGCTCCGAGCGCCCGGTGGCCAAGCTGGCGCCATGGGCCTCGGCGATGCGCCGAATGATCGACCAGCCGAGGCCGCTTCCAGGCAGCTCCTGCCCCGCCACGCGAAAGAATCGTTCTCCCAGCCGCGCCAGTTGCGCCGGCTCCAGGCCCGGGCCGCCGTCCTCCAGGGTCAGCGACGCGCCGTGGCCGTCCACCTGCCCCTGAAGGCTCAACAGGATGACGGCGCCACGGGGGCTGTAGCGGATCGCGTTGTCCAGCAGGTTGCGCAGCAGCAGAGCCAGCAGGTCGGCGTCGCCCTGAGCCGGGCAACTGGCATCAGCGCCCTCGAGCGACAGGGTCTGCACCTTGGCCAGGGCCAGCGGTGCCAGGTCCGCCGCCACCTGGCGCGCCAACGCGGACAGGTCCACCGCCGCCGGCTGGGCCAGCCCGGGGGCGTCCAGCCGCGCCAGCATCAGCATCTGCTGAACCAGCCGGCTGGCCCGGTCGCAGCCTTGCAGCGTGCCTTGAAGCGCATGGCGCCGTTCCTCGTCGCTGGATGCCCCGAGCGCCACCTCGGCCTGGGCGCGCAGGGCCGCGATGGGGGTGCGCAACTCATGCGCCGCGTCCGCTGTGAACCGGCGCTCCGCTTCGAGCAGGTGCCCGATACGCTCGAACAACTGGTTCAGCGCCGCCAGGAGCGGGGCCATCTCGGTGGGCGGCGGCCCCTCTGGAAGCTGCACCGGGCCGAGTGCTGTTGCCGGCCGGCCTGCGAGCAAAGTGCCCAGCCGGCGCAGCGGCCGCAAGCCGGCCCGGACGGCTGCCCAGGCCACCAGCGCCACCGCAGGCAGCACCAGCCCCAGAGGCAGCAGCAGGCCACGCAACAGGGCCAGCTGTAAGTCGGTGCGGGCCTCGATCTGTTCGGCGACATAGACCTGGGCATCGGAATCGGTGCCGCGGGTGGCGAACAGGCGCCACTCCGCATCGCCGAGCTGGCGTGTCTCGAACCCGCTGAGCAGGGTGGACATCGGCTCCAACGGCGCATTCGGCGAGCGCTGAACCAGCAGGCCCTCGTGCCACACCTGGAAGGCAACGCGCCGGGCGTAGCGGTGCAGCATCGGGGCGTCGATCTGCAGGTCGTCCTCGTCGCCATCGCCAGGATGCGTCTGCTGCGCCACCAGCAGCGCAGCGGACTGCGCCAGGTGGGCATCGAGCAACTCGTCGATCTCGTGGCGCGCGTCGACGCCCAGCCACATGGCCACCAACAGCCACAGCACACCGACGGCCGCCGAAACCCCGGCGACCAGGCGCCACTGGAGCGATCTCATGGGGCGATCCTACCGGCCGCCGCCCAATGTGTAGCCGACGCCACGAACGGTCACGATCAACCCGCTGCCCAGCTTGCGGCGCAGGTGGTGGATGTGCACCTCCACCGCGTTGCTGTCGACCTCGCGGCCCCAGGCATAGAGGTGCTGCTCGAGTTGGTCGCGGGTCAACACGCGGCCGGGGTTGAGCATCAGGGCGTGCAGCAGGTCGAACTCCCGGGTCGACAGCGTGACCGGTTCGCCGGACAAGGTGACGGTTCTCGCCGCGGGGTCCAATGCCACGCCCTGGGCCTGCAGGCACTCACGCGGCTGGCCATGCGAGCGCCGGACCAGGGCGCGAAGGCGGGCACCCAGTTCGGCCAGGTCGATCGGCTTGACCACATAGTCGTCGGCGCCACCGTCCAGGCCGCGGATGCGGTCACTGACCGCGTCCCGCGCGGTCAGCACCAGCACCGGCGTCGCAACGCCGGCGGCGCGAACCTGGGTCAGCACGTCCAGACCGTCCAGTATCGGCAGGCCCAGATCGAGTACGGCGGCGGTGTAGACGCCCGATCGCAACTCGCGCTGGGCGGCTGAGCCGTCGCGCACCCAGTCGACCTGGAAGCCCTGCTGCCGCAGGCCGGCGCGCAGGCCGTCGCCCAAGAGGGGGTCGTCTTCAACCAGCAGGATGCGCATGGGGGAGTTCAATCATCGTCATCTTGGTCGTCGTGCGAAAACCCGGTGGGCGAGCCAGAGGCGGCAGGGGCACTCTGCCACTGCACCACCCAGAACGACACGACGCTGATCAAGATCAAGGCGGCCAGCCAGGGCCGGGCGCGGCGGATCGCCTCCGAGGCACGGCCGCGCTTGCGGCCGGTGACCATGGCGCGCACCAAGTTCTCGCGGTGGGCGAGGCTGCCGACCGCCACGCCGGCCAGATGCACCACCACCACGACCATCAGCGCGTTCGCGACCACTTCGTGGGCCTCGCCCAGCCAGCCAGGCAAGGCCTCGATCTCGGTGGCCCAGCCCAGCGCGGCCGTGGTGGCGATCAGGCCCAGCAGGGCCACGATGGCCCAGCCGCCGGCCGGGTTGTGGCCGCTGTGGTGCTCGGCGCGGCCCGCCACCAGCGAGCGCAGGTACGCCCGCACTGCGGCCGGGCAGCGCACAAAGGTGGCAAAACGAGCCGGTGCACTGCCGACCAGGCCCCAGAGCAGGCGGGCCACCACCAGCCCGGCCATGGTGTAGCCGAGTGTGATGTGGACGAGATGCAGGCGCTCGCTCTCGGCGCTCAGCCAGGCGCCGGCAAAGCTCAGCGCGAGCAGCCAGTGCATGACCCGCACCGGGGCGTCCCAGATCAGCACGGTGGCCGGCTCGGTTGCCGGGTGCACCGCGCTTTCGGCAGGGTTCAAGGTGTTCATCGGATCGCTCCAGGCAGGGGGGTCAACGCGGAATGCGAATCTCACGCTCGCCAAACCGGCCCTCGGCCGCACGGGTGTGGCAGGCCGCACAGTTCGACGGCTTGCCGATGGCGGGCCGCTTCCAGTCGGCCGCGGGCACCTCGTCGTGCTCGCGCAGGAACCAGGCCGTGCGGGTGATGCGGTCCTGGGGTGGGGCCTCCTCGGCGCGCCGGCCGGTGGCGGCATGGGATTGCAACCAGGCGCCGATCTCTCGTGCCACTGGGGCCTCCAGCGAAGCATCGGTGCCGTAATGGCGCGCCAGGTTGTCCATCAGGCGTTGCCAGGACGCGGCCGTCAGGAGCCGCGAGGGGAAGGGAACGTGACAGGCGCCGCACTCGGTGGTGTAGGCGGGCAGCAGCGCGGTGCGTGCCGGGGCGTCGTCCGCCCAGGTGAGCGGTATGGCTGCCGCCAGCATGGCGAAGCAAAGGTTTCGAAGGGCGGTCATGGGTGGGCGCCGTTCATTTCAGGCTGATCAGCCAGGCCAGCACGTCGGCCTTCTCACCGGCAGTGCACTCGCGGCCCAGCACGTCATTGCAGTTGCGCCGGAACCATTTCTCGGTCTTGGTGAGGCTGGTGAACCGCTCCGGGTTGAAGGCGGGCGCGAGCGCGCCGATGGCCTTGCCGGTGCTGGCGTGGCGCCCCTCCTGGTTGGGCACGGCGCCATGGCATTCGGCACAGGCCCAATCCTTTCCGTGGCGCGAGGTGAAGAAGCGCTGGCCGCGTGCGGCCTGGGCCGGGGTGCCACTGGCGGCGGTGTAGCCGACAAGCAACTCCGCCGGCGTGCTGGCGTGCGTGGCACTGGCCGCGAGTAACGCGGCCAGGAGGACCAGGGATCGGATCGACATGGCAACTCCATTGAGTGCTGCCATGTTCGGCGGATGGTATTAACCCGCTCTTAACGACCCGACCGGGTTGTTCAGATCGCCAGCACCGCCGCCATCGCCTCGGCGGTTCGTTCGACGTTGCCGGTGTTGAGGCCGGCGACGCACATGCGGCCCGAGCGAAGGATGTAGACACCAAACTCCTCGCGCAGGCGGTTCACCTGGTCGACCGACAGGCCGGTGTAGCTGAACATGCCGCGCTGGCTGAGGAAGTAGCCGAAGTCGCGCCCAGGCACTTTGGCGCTGACCACCGCATGCAGGCGCTCGCGCATCGCACGGATGCGCACCCGCATCGCGTCGACCTCGCCAAACCACAGCGTGCGCAGCTCCGGTGTGCCGAGGATCGTGGCGACGATCTGGCCGCCGTGGATCGGCGGGTTGGAGTAGTTGCGGCGCACGGTGGCCTTCAACTGGCCCAGCACCAGGGCGGCCTCGGCCGCGTTGGGGCAGACCACGCTGAGCGCTCCGCAGCGTTCGCCGTAGACGCTCATGCTCTTCGAGAACGAGTTGGCGACGAAGAAGGCCAGGCCGGCGTCGGCCATGGCACGCACCGCGAAGGCGTCTTCTTCGATGCCATCACCGAAACCTTGGTAGGCGAGATCCAGAAAGGCGATGAGTTGCCGCTCTTTCAGCAGCGGGATCAACGCATCCCACTGTGCGCGGGTCAGGTCCACGCCGGTCGGGTTGTGGCAGCAGGCGTGCATCAACACCACGCTCTTGGCGGGCAGCGTGGCGAGCTTCTCGCACATTGCGTCGAAACGCAGCCCCCCGGTCGCGGCGTCGTAATACGGGTAGGTGCCTACTGTCAGGCCAGCTCCCTCGAACACCGCCTTGTGGTTGTCCCAGGTCGGGTCGCTGACCCAGATGCCGCTGCCCGGGAACCAGGTCTTGATGAAATCGGCGCCCACCTTCAGGCCGCCGCTGGAGCCCACCGCCTGCATGGTGGCGATGCGGCCGTCAGCGATCGCCGGGTGGCCTGCGCCGAACAGCAGCGGTGGCACGACAGCGCGGAAGTTGGCCGCACCCTCCATCGGCAGGTAAGGCTTGGGGCCGGGGTGGGCGGCAATGATCGCTTCGGCCCGGTTCACCGATTCCATCACCGGCAGCCGGCCGGCGTCGTCGAAGTAGATGCCGATCGACAGGTTGATCTTGCCGGCCCGCGGGTCCTTCTGGAAATCCTCGTTCAGCGTGAGGATCGGGTCGCCGGCATAGGGCGTGATGTGGGCGAACATGGCGGGCCTGGGGTCGGGTGAATCGGAGCGCCGATTATCCGATCACGCGCGGCCGCGCACCCGCTCGGAGGGTGGCGATGGGTACCCCCAACGCCGAGTGCCCCATCATGCCAGCCACTCGAGCCAGGCGCCGTGGGGGTGAGAGCGGGCCAAAAGCGTCTGACGCGGGCTGCGGGCCCCGCGCTCGGTGAGCGACCAGAAGGTGTGCGTGCCGGGCTCCGCATCGCCTGGCGTGGCGGGTGCGGTGAGGCCGGTCGTTGCGGCCAGCCGAACGTCATCCTCGGCGCTGAGCCAGACCAGGCCGTGCGCCTGGACCAGCGCGTGCACGCGCTGGGTGTGTGCGGCCAGTTCGGCAGGGGTGAGGTAGGCCAGCACCCAGCTGTTGAACAGCACCGGCGTCACACCGGGCTCCAGCATGGGCAACCAGTGCGCCAGCACGGCCAGCCCATCGTCGCTGCGCTCGACGGGGTGGCGCGCCGCGCGGGCCAGTGCCACCGCTTGCTCGAATCGCTCGGCGCGCGCGCGTTCGCTCGGCCACAGGCAGGCCCGCAGCCAGCGCAGCGCACGCGCGTCGGCCAGGTCGATCGGTGCCAGGTCCACACCCAGGCGCTGGCGGATGACCCAAGGCGTGGACGGCGGCGGCGCGCCGACGAGGCGGCAAGCCAGACGCGGTGTGCCACCTTCAGGTGGGCCGGCACCGGGTGCGGCCTGACCGTCATAAGCCACTTCGAAACGGTCGGCAGACAGGTTCAGCCCCGCGCTGCAGCCGAAGTCGAACAATGCGAGCGGCCGGCCGCCATGGCGGTTCGAGATCTCGGCCAGTGCCGGCCGGAGCACGGCCGAGCGGCCGATCTCGTTGGTCTGGGTGCGCTGCGTCGCGATGGTCTCGAGCAAGGCGCCCTCGTGCTCGGCGGCGAAGGCTTCAAGCGCGGCGCCGAGGCTGTCGTCCGGGGGGCGCACCGCACCCAGGCTGGCGTAGTAGGCGGCCAGCGCCGGCAGTGGCTTGTCCGCCTCGGTGAGGGCCAGCAGGCGGTCGTGCAGCGCGGCCAGCAGAAGAGTCGGTCGCTGCTGGGTCGGTGGGGCAGCGTTCAGCAGGCCCAGAAGCCCGGGCCGGTCGGCCAGCGCACTGGCCAGCGCGGCGTAGAGTGGCTCGGTGCCGCATTCCATGCGCGCGAAGGCGTCGAAGTGGGCGGACAGGTGAGCCAGGCTGTCGGTGGCTGTGGACATGGCGGCAGCTTAGCGCCGGGCCGCAGTGCAGAATGTCGGGTATCCGACATTTTGCGGCGCCGTATGCGTGATGACCTGGCGGCCTTGATGGTGGCAAACTTTCCAGGAGTGAATTTCCCAGCGGCAGCGAGTGCCGCACTGGCCCGGCTGGTGTCCGTCAGGCGGCTGGCGCCTGGCGCCGTGTTGTTCGCCACCGGCGAGGTCACGCCGGCCCTGTACGGGGTGTTGGCGGGCGAAATCGAAGTCCGCTTCACCACGCTGGACGGCCAGGTGTCGGTCATCGACCACGTGCTGGCTCTGCGTCTGTTCGGGTTGGCGTCGTTCGCCAGTGGCTTGCCGTCGACCTACGAGGCGGTCGCGACTCGCCCGACCCGGGTGGCCGCGTTCGGCCCGACTGCGTATGCGGTGCTGGTCGACGACGTGCCGGGCGTGGCGCGCCTGCTGTTGCAGGAACTCGCTCTGCGACACGATGGCACGCTGCGCCTGCTGGAGGCGGCGCGCCACCTGGGCGCCATCGAGCGGTTCACGCTGGCCATGGGGCAGTTGCAGCGCGGGGGCCGCATCGAGGCGGCCGACGCGGCAGGCTGGCAGTTCCTGCGCGCCACCCAGGCCGAACTGGCGGCCCTGGCCGGGCTCTCCCGTCAGACTGTCAACGAACTCATCGCCGGTCTGGCGCAGCAGGGCCGGTTGCGGCCGGCCTACGGAGGGTTGTGGCTGAAGTGGCCCTAGGCGAGCGCGGCTTCGATGTCCTTGGCCAGCTTCTCAGGTTCGTCCTGCGGCGCGTAGCGCTTGATGACCTGGCCATCCTTGCCGACCAGGAACTTGGT
>Ga0075156_10001752_pt1 | contig 11912 bp, 9 predicted proteins | sample JI81AbrownDNA_FD_70966 | JGI IMG/M metagenome (GOLD analysis project Ga0075156, IMG submission 70966) | Wastewater effluent complex algal communities from Wisconsin, to seasonally profile nutrient transformation and Carbon sequestration -... | ecosystem: Engineered > WWTP > Effluent > Algae...
TAAACTGTCCAACGTATTTTTCGCCCGTGTAGCTATCAAATGTGCCCTGTCCGTTGAATAGACCATCTCTAAATTCGCCAACATAAACAGTCCCATTTGGGAAGGTCAAAGTGCCTTTTCCGTCAAATTTATTGTCTTTAAAATCGCCGACGTATTTCTTTCCGTTCTTGAAAGTAAGAATTCCATGTCCGCTATAATTACCACTGGCAAATTTCCCAATATATTTGGAGCCGCTTTTGAAGTAGAGATTTCCGTCGCCGTCAAACTTTCCTTCTTTGAATTTGCCTTCGTATCTCTCGCCGGTTTTAAAGGCTAAAACACCTTCGCCGTGAAATTTTCCCTGCTTGAATTCTCCGTCGTATTTGTCGCCATTGGCAAAACTAAGAGCGCCATCTCCTTCAAAAAGTCCATTGGCAAAATTGCCCACGTATTTTTCGCCGTCGGCTAAAATGAGTGTGCCTTCTCCGTCGAAGTTTCCATTTTTAAAGTTTCCGTTGTATTTTTCGCCATCGGGGGAGCTGAAACTCCCTTTTCCGTTAAAATCTCCATCTTTAAATTGACCGATGTATTTGCCATCTTCTGGATCGATAAAAGTTCCGGCTCCGTTGTTGCAATCTCCCGTGACACAACCCTTGCGTTTGTCTGTGCCTGCGCAAGTGATGAAAATAAATAAAAGCAATGTGTAAAAAAAAGTCTGTAGCATGTTTTAACCCTAGTGATTATGCATCATGGTATTTAATTTCTTATTTAACAAGAATAAAATTATCGCACTGGTAAAAGATGTGTAAACAAAGATCAGAAAAAAATCAGAGAGATTGGTAAATTGGCTCATTTTTCCTGAGAAGAAACCTGCTACATAATGAGAAATGGCGTTCGATAAAAACCAAGTCCCCATCAAAAGTCCACCGAATCGCGCAGGAGAAAGTTTTGAGACCATAGAAAGACCGACTGGAGAAATACAAAGCTCACCCATCGTATGAAAAAAAATCGCTAGAATTAACCAAAGCATAGAAGTCTTCACAACGGATCCGGGTTCAATTCCCTGCGAGCCAAAGACTAAAAATAAAAAGCCAATTCCAAGTAAAACAAACGCAAAAGAAAACTTCAAAGGAGTATTCGGCTCTCGCTTTTTATCTGCCAAATCAGTCCAGAGTCTAGCAAAGAGTGGTGCTAGAGCTAAAATCAAAAACGCATTGACAGATTGAAAGAGAGAGGCAGGAATTTCTGTTCCAAAGAGGTTTCTGTCCATATACCGGTCAGCAAATAGATTCATAGAAGATCCCGCCTGCTCGAAGGCAAACCAAAAGAACATGGTAAATATAGACATTATCAAGATCACAAGGATTCTTTGTTTTTCAATTGGCGTGAGTAATTCCGAGTTTGCGCTTTCCCTGGACTGAGAGCTAGATTTCTCATTGGCGGCTAATGTGGGTAAACCGAGTTTAAATACAATTAGCCCCGCAAGCATTCCCACTCCTGCCAATCCAAATCCATAATGCCAGCCGTGGACTTCTCCCAAGTATCCGCAAAGAAGAGGTCCAAACATTCCGCCTAGATTTATACCCATATAGAATATGGTAAAACCTGAATCTTTTAATTCAGGCTTATCCGCGTAGAGGGTGCCGAGGTAAGTAGAAATATTTGGTTTAAAAAAACCATTTCCGAGGATAAGAAGAAGTAACCCCAAATAAAAGAACTCAATCGAACTAATGGCAAGAGAAATATGCCCGCACATCATAAGAGTCCCACCAAGAAAAATTGCATTCTTAAAACCAATGAACCTATCAGCAATATAGCCACCTAGAATAGGAGTGAGGTAGACTAATCCTGTGTAGGCGCCATAGACACTTCCTGCAAATTCGTCACTGTAATTAAAATACTTTACGAGGTATAATATTAAAATGGCTCGCATTCCATAATAACTAAACCGCTCCCACATTTCGGTAAAGAATAGAATGTAGATTCCAGTCGGGTGAGTCTTAGTCATTTCATCGCCTTAGCGCGAGAAGTCCATTTGATATCAGAAATGCCTTCTTCCAAATTGGCAAGCCTTGCGGCAACAAAGAGAAAGTCTGACAAGCGGTTAACATAGATTAAGCTCATATCAAAAATTTCAAGCCCCTTCTCTTTGGCTTTAATCATTTCTCTTTCTAACTCACGACAAATCGTGCGCGCAACATGTAAGAAAGAAGCAGACTTGGCACCACCGGGAAGAATAAAACTTTTCATCTCGGGAAGTTTTGCTGTCCAGTCATCGATTGCTTTTTCTAAATGCGTTATATCTGTCTCAAAAATAATAGAAGCAGTAGTGTCATTTAACCTAAACCCCGCAAGCTCTGAGCCTAGCTCAAATAATAAATTCTGAGTAATAAAAAGCGGCTCTTTAATAGCAGAGTCCTCTTTCAAAAAAGAAACAGCAATTCCAATCTGGGAATTTAATTCGTCACAAATTCCATACAGGCTCACCAAATCATCCGATTTAGAAACACGCTTCCCTGAGGCTAAGGACGTTTTACCCTTATCCCCTGTCTTAGTATATATCTTCATAGAAACAACATTCTAAAGAAAAAGAGAAAGGTCATTCCTTTTTTGGGTTTAAGGATTTACCAGATTTAATTAGTCCTTTGATTTCCTTTAAGCGAATCATTAGGGCGCCTTCGCTTACTTGGAATTGGTTAGCGAGTGCGGCGACTGGATTATCATCTAAGAAATCGGCGGAGATTTGGTTCCAGGATTCTTTGACTTGCAATTCGGGCATGGTAAGCTTGGCGGCAAACAGTCAAAATCCACGCGCAAAGTTTACGAGTGCAGGCGTAAACTTTAAGAATTCATTCTTAAACAGAGACCAAAGCTCAGGCAAACACTGCGCAAATAAACTCAAACAGAGAAGAAAAGATTACGACTAGCTTAGCTCTCGGTGAGTGAAAGCGAAAGGGGGATTTAATGACTGTTAAAAGCGCAGTTTAAAACGAAAGCCCTACTTCTTCTCCTTCCCCTTATCGTCTCTAAAAAATACTTTGTGGATATAGTCTTGAATGATATCTGTTTCGAAGGGAGGCAACTCTTCGTAACGCACAACGTAGTCTTTGCCGGTGGCGCGGGCGACTACTCCGGGGATGCGAAGCTTTTGGTTGTTGAGTTCAAATTCTACTGTGATGCCATCACCGATATAAAGAATGCTTCCGGATTGAATGGTTAGACCACCCGTTCCTAAATCGACTAAATGACAATTATTCACTCTATGCTTGTGCGAGTTTAGATAAAAGGAGCCAGGAGTGCTCAGCCGAACTCTTGCCTTTTTACGTTTTTGTTTCTTTGCGTCAAAAACTGTAAAGGATTGATTAAATAATTGTTTGGCTTCTGCCATAAATTCCCCCTAGAAAAATTTCGCTCAGTATACTCCTTTTCAGATTTTGTCAATATACTTTTTTGTTCTAAAAATTAAAATGAGCAGAAATATGGATTCTGAACTAGCCTTAGCACAACCAAATTCTGTTTTACTCGAAACAACTCTGCCTTCACAGGACGAAACTAGAACCTTTCTATTCGCAAAGCCGGTAGAAGTGCTTGCGGCATATACATTTAGTGAGCTGGAAATTCTGATAAAAAAAATAGATTCTTATATCGAGAGAGGCTTTTATCTGGCAGGATACCTATCCTACGAGGCGGGGTATTTATTCGAGGAAGGCTTTCGCCGTCCTTTAGAGAATTTTCCATTTACATTTCCGCTTGCCTGGTTTGGTGTATATGAGAATCCACGAATTACAGAGTCTACGGCTAATTCCATTTCGCCGCAACAGGACTCTTTTACAATTCATTCCCTTTCCATGAATCTGAGCCAAGCCGAATATGAAGAAAAAGTTCTAAAAATTCTAGACTATATCAAACGAGGAGAAACCTATCAGGTTAATTTTACCTTTCGAGTAGGCTTTGATTTAGAAGGAAATCCTTTCAGTCTATACGAAGCCTTGAAGAAAAGACAGCGAGTCGCCTACTCGGCTATAGTCCATGACGGCAAAAGGCAAATTCTATCTCTGTCTCCCGAACTATTCTTTAAGCGTAAAAATAATACTCTGCTAGCAAGACCGATGAAGGGAACAAGCCCAAGGGGTAAATCAGAATTAGACGATAGAAAATTATTAGAAGAACTAAGTCAGGACTCCAAGACAAAAGCTGAGAATAGTATGATAGTAGATTTAATTCGAAACGATTTCGGCAAAATTGCAAAGCTCGGCACAGTTCAGGTAGAGAAATTAAGGCAGATTGAAAAATACGAAACGCTCTTTCAAATGACTTCGACTGTAAAATCCACTTTGAAGGAAAGTATAGACTACTACCAATTATTCAAAGCACTCCTCCCCGGAGGCTCTATCACCGGTGCGCCTAAGTATAGAACCATGCAAATCATTCAGGAATTGGAATCCACGTTCAGAGATGTATACACAGGAGCGATCGGGTTTATTTCAAAAGAAGAGGCTATTTTTAATATACCCATACGAACAATTGTTTTAGAAAATGGAAAGGGGACAATGGGAGTTGGAAGTGGAATCGTATGGGATTCGAATCCTAAAAAAGAATACGAAGAATGCATTGTTAAACAGAGATTTTTATTTGGTACAATACCTTTGCAGCTAATTGAGAGTATACTCTTACGAAATGGCAAGCCTACTCTACTCAATTTGCATTTAAAAAGATTGAAAATTTCCGCTCACTTCTTTGGCTTTTCTTACAACGAAGAAGAGATTGTAAATGCTATCACTCAATACAATAAGGACAAAATAGATAAATCATCTACAGTAAAACTTAGACTAGAGCTCTTTCGAGATGGGAAATTTCAATTAGAACATTCTAATATACAAATTCAAAGGAAACCACTTGGAAGAATTCAATTGAGTCACGTGCGTATTAATTCTAATAACATTTTCCAGTCTCACAAGACTACTATTCGTAAGACTTATAATGAAGAATACAAACGAGCCCTGAAAGAAGGCTTTATGGATTTTTTATTTTTAAATGAAAAAGAAGAAATAGTAGAAACTTCGATTTCCAATCTATTTATTAAGAAGGATAATCAATATTATACTCCACCGCTGTCATCTGGAGCACTACCCGGCGTCATGAGAGAGTATTTACTAAAAAAAGGAAAGTTAAAAGAAAAAACTCTCACTATCACCGACTTACAGTTTGCAGATAAAATTTATCTTTGCAATTCCGTTCGTGGGATAATGAGAGTTAGCCTAGAATTGTGAATTACATTCCAGGAACTTTAGTTGGTATCGCAGGAGCTTTAGCAGGTAGTTCAGGTGTCTTAACTGGAGAAGAACTTGCACCAGCAGCAACAGCAGCACAACCAGCAGCTTTTTTAGAAGCAGCAGCAATCTTTGCTTTTTCATCTGGAGATGATTTAGCAGCATCTAGATCAGCTTGTAAAGTTTTGAGGTTAGCACTGTCTTTAGCAAAAGTAGCAGATAATGTTGCTTTTTCTGCAAGAGCTGCACCTTTCATTTTTTCAGAAAGAGCACAGAATTTAGTTACGAAATCTTCGTATGCTTTGATTTTTGAACCTAAATCGCCTTCTGCAACTGGAGCTTCAGGTTGCTTAACTTCTTCTTTAACTTCTTTTACTTCTGGTTTTGGCTCTTCTTTTTTTCCACAAAATGCTAAGGAAACAGAAACTAATACCAATACGATACTAAGTGTAATTTTTTTTGTCATGAAATTTTCTCCTATTTTTGAGAGACTAGTTTTTAAGATTTGCCACGACAATTCTTTTTTAGTCTCTTGATATAAGAAAAGATATTTGTGCTAAACTTGTCAAGACGTTATTAGCCGTTTCCTTCTAACTTTCGTAAGACTTTATAATTGATATAATTCGAAATAATGATTCTACAATAATCTCTTGATTCCTTCGATGGTAATTCCTCTAGGAAATGATTAAAATCATTCATATAATGATTGCGCTTCCATTTTCTTAAGTTACCCGGCCCGCCATTATACGCAATAGATGCCCACTTCAAAGCTCCGTAAGAATTAAGCAAGTCGGCAATAAACTTTGCTCCAAACTTGATAGACACTTCCGGGTCATGCAAAGAATAGTTCTGAATTTTTAATTTCTTTGCAATGATCCTTCCTGTTGCGGGCATAACCTGCATTAACCCCCGCGCGTTTGAAGGAGAAATAGCATTCTCTCTGAAAAAAGATTCCTGCCGCATAATGGCATACACAATGTCTTCATCGACTGAAAATTCTTTAGCACTCTCCTTTACAATGTCTAAATGAGGTCTCGGATACAAACGCGAAGTAATTGATACAGGCAAAAGAAGCGGATCATCTGGTATCTTAAAATTTTTCATTAGCTGTCTTGTATAGAATAAAGAAAGATAAGTGTTCTTACTTAAATCTCCTGCCCCCACATACATTTCAAATTTATCGTTCTCACTAAGATTCATTCGATTTGCATATTCATCTAAAAGAAACATAGCCCGATCAAATTCTCCAACCTTAAAATAGTCGACTGCTGTAAGAAGTGATTTCTGGCTTTCAACTTTGCTATGTGCGGCTACTAGTCTTTGCCCCAACTCTATGGAATCTTTGTAATAGGCAAAGCTTAGATTCTGTCCGACTAAAGGCTTTACGTAATCAGTGTTATTGTGAACTGATAGAAATTTAAATATATTTTCCTTGCTCGAAATTGGGTTATCAATGGCGGGTAACGTCTTCAATTCACTCGCAAATTCTTCTGCAATTACCGTTGTATAATAAGACCCGGGGCAATAGGAATAATAATTACCTAGAATAAATTTTAACTTGTCAGCCTCTCCTTTAAACCTTAAATAACGAAGATACCAGTAGATCAATCTTCCTTTCACAGGCAAATTAGGAATAGCCTCAATCGCACGATTCCAATATTCTTCGGGCATATAGGCAATTGAATTGGAATTGGAGTTTGCTAGAAAATCAATCAGTGAATCATGAGAACGAAGGTCATAGGGATTAAATTTTAAATATTCAAGTAGACTGGCAAAGTATTTATCGTCTTGCTTATTCTTCTTGTAAATGCGCGAATAATTTTTATGAGCCAGTGGATAGGTTGAATTCTTCAAGTATAGATTTTGGAGTTCTAAGGCAGAAGAGAAATCTCTTTTGTTGATTAGATTCTCCGCTATGTTTGAGAGAAAGGAGTCTTCCTTGGCGATTAACGCACTGTTAGCCTTTAGAAAAGGCAATACATTAAAAGTTGTGTTGTTTAGAAAAAAGATAGTTACATTTTTGATTCGCTGCTCTGAATTAAATGTATTTGTAGGAGAAAAAACCTTTTTAATTGAAATGGACCTCTGGTCTTTGCCCGGAAGAATATTTACAAAGGAAGCAAGTTCCTCTTTTGTCAGAAAAGCATTTAGCTCTTCATTGATATCCTTGAGACCTGAAATCGCTTTTTGCTTGGAAGAAGAGCCTGCATGTTTGTCGGAAAGAATTGTAAGGAAATTTTTCTTTGCATCAAAAACTTTTCCCGTCTTGTAGAGGCTAACAGCATACAGATAACGAACATCTGGAATCATCATGAACTTTTTTTCGTCTTCAGTTAGAGCATCTATACGTTTGATGATTTGCTCATATTCTTTTGATTCGCTGTGAATCTTTAAAATCTCTTCGAAGGCACGAATCACAACCGGATCATTCTCTAATGTATATTTTTGCAAAAAAATAATTTTCTCGGAGTCATTTAGCTCTTTTTGTTTCACTAATTCGCGATAGAGTTTTATATAACTCAAACGAACAATCACTCTAGAATCTTTTAACGGATTGCTTAATAAGTAATTGATCTCGGCTCTTCCGATTTCCTTCGGATAATTTCCTGTTACAATTCCATAGAGAAGACGATTTTTTAGACTTGTCTTTTCGCTATGCTCTTCGTAATATCGCACAAGTGCATAAGCCGCACTGTCATTGGGAAGGCTATCAGCGCTTAAAGTTCTGTGAATCTTGCGCCAGCTCATGGATTTAATTAGGTAGGTTATATCATCATTAGCAAAAAGATTTTGAGTCGAGAAAAAGAGGATGAATGAAATTATGGATGTTTTTAATATGGACATGTATTTAAAATGACAGAAAATAGGAAGCGAGAATGCTGACTATTTGAATTCAATCTATGGTAGAAAAAAAAACTAAAATCATTTGGGAAGAAATTTCCTTTTCAGAGCCTTCTATCGAGGCATTAAGAGAATCCTCTGGGTTTAAGGCAGTCTCTGTTCCTTCAGTCGAAGTTGAAAGTCCAGAAAAGAAAAGTCTTAAACTTAAGGCTGAGCTTGTTGAACTAAAAGAATCATTAAAAGCTAACCTTGCGGATTCTTACGATTTAAAATTCATTCCTGAAAAATACATCGAGACCAATTTGCTCGGTGAAATTTCTTTTAAGAGAATTGAAGATATCGAATTTAAATCCAATTATTTGATGCGAGCCTCTTCCGATAAGGAAAGACAACTTGTTTCGGATTTGGAAAAAATCATTTCCTATTACGAAAAAGAATTTATTGAAGACATAGACTTTCTAGAGCTCGTAAGCACTTATTTAATTCAAGTAAATCGTCTCGCTGACTTAGTTGCCATCGCCAATAAATATCTAACTCGCGGTTTACTTCCTTTAAAGTTTCAAATCTTTTTTATTCTAACAGAAATCTATCCCAACAATCTTCGTAACCTAGTCTTAGCGGGTGATGAAAAAATTGTAATCAATATCCTTTACAAATTCAAGTTTTTAGAAATTGATAAATCAGAAAAGAACTATCTCTATGACCTAGTCGTTTCCGGAACAAATCCAGATCTATTAGGATTAGTGTTTCAAGTATTCAAAAATGAATTCAAGGGCATACGCAACGTATCCCCTATTTTCAAACTCATATCTGAAAAGTATACGGAACTTTCACAAGAAGAAAAAAGACTCTTTGTGAGTTCGTATCAACAAACTTATAACTATTTCAAGATTTATTTCTTTATGAAAAAAAGTCATTCCAAGTTAGAAATAGAAACTTGGATCAAAGCAATGAATGTAATGAACGGAAAAGATAAGGGAATCCTATATTCCGTTGAAGAACAATTAAAAGATGTACCTGAAAAAAACAAACTCACTCAAAAATATTCCTTATTTAAAGAATACAGCGCAAACTACCTATTGTCTCCGTTTGAGATTTTGCTTCTATGCAATTCAACAATATCTCTAGAGCTAAAAAATGAAATTGCTGCGTATTACGAGAAATATCCTCTATCTTATGTGGCAAATCGTTCTATGGCGGTAATTTATTTTCATGAGGAAGACTATAAGAAATTTCTAATCCAAATTGCAAAGTCTGGGAATTTCAGATTCCAAATGGAAGTTTTATATTTAAAAGCAATATCTTATCGCGAACTTAACCTCGAGAAAGAATCTTCTAAAATATTCCAGGCTCTCTATAAAAGATTTCCTGAATCAGAAATTCTAGCTAGTGAAATGGGATTAAACGAGTAATTTACTTTAACTCGTTTACGATTTCTCTATCCGGCTCAAGCCAGGATTTATTAGAATCCTTTGTATTGAGTGCAACGAATTCCTGTCTTTGACGAATTAATGTCTTATTTCTAAAGTATAAATTAATCTTGCCTAACTTATCAGGTCCGGGGCACTGAACTGTATAAATGTTTTTCTTAAAACTAAAAGAAGAAATATCTGCCTCATTTATGAAATAGTAAATAGGTTTTTGGACATCAATGGTTTTCAAATAATCATACGATCCACCGCGGTGGAATAATAACTGTATGTCGATAGATGTATCTTCAATTGGAGAAAGAGTATGGCTAATACGAAATTGTATGTCTTCTGCTTTGATGAGTTTCTCGGTGTTAGCCTTAAATTCATTTTCTCTTTGTGCAATCAGTGGTAGTTGTAGATTTTTGAGGGCAGGGTTTAATTCTAAATAGCTTAACTCTTCTTCTCCGATAAAGGCAGCATCAAATCCAGCTTTATTTAAAAGATTAAAATGCGCTCTCATGTTCTCACCAGTTCCGGAGAAATTTCCACCGGAGATTAACAATACTTGTCCCCTGTGATCATAGAATCTTTTTGATTCCTGTCGCTTTAGTTCTGAAATAGTCGCAAGTCCCTTTCTTCCATCCGCATCGAATTCATACCGACCGTTCATATCACAAAAATAAAAGATTACAAACTCTTTGTCTTTTAAAGAAATAGGCTGATTCGAAATAAGAAATAGAATGGAAATAAAAGAAAGGATTATCTTTTTCATGTAATTATTATCGTCTCATCACATAATCTTCTCCATTCATTGGAGAGGATTTTCGTAAGAATAAACGATTCTTAGCATCTAATCCTAAGATCACCTGATAGAGATCAGTCAGTATCGGACGAGAGGAATAATACCCATGTCCGAGTCCTCCGAGTCCCATTACCGGAGAGTCAACTGGATTTACATTCACCATGTCAATTCCTGAATGTTTTTCACAGGAACCAAGTCGCTTATTCTGATTTACTTTGCTTGAAGCTACTAAGGCGTTATCTCCGGGTGAGCAATAGACTGTTATGCGCTCTGCCGATTTCTTTAGATTATCCGCAATTCCTTTGAATTCAGAGGAATCAAAATCAGGCGCATTTAAAACCATCTGCTGAATTACCTTTTCGTTTGTCTCTCGATTTAAGTTAGCAACAGCGGGAAGGACAACTTGATGACCCATAGAATGAACAATTAGATGAATTTTCTTCTTGGTAGTTTCTAGTTTTGATAGAAAATTTTTGAAGGTAAAGATAGATGCTTTAGCGTTTGTCAAATTGTTTTGATAGGTGCCTTTGATTAATAACTGACTCAATACTCCATCTTCTGAGCCGGCAGGCCAGGAGAATAATACTACTTCGCCGGCAAATTTTAAATCATATTTTATCTGTGCCGCACGCAATACTGCTTCTTCAAATTTCACATTAAACCCATGCACAAATACTATTATTTCGGGAAATTGATTTTTTGAGATTTCTGTTTTCAGTGCGTCAATATTAGAAAGCGAAGCATGGTTTTCTAATTTATAATATTTTTCATTGCTTCCAGAAGCATCCTGGTCTAGACTACCTATATCGTGAGAAGCAGGAACAATCACTTCGCAGGCTCCAAATCTTTCAGTCGTATCGAGTTGTGTTGAATAATAGTTATTTGAACAAGAAACGTCAGGCGAAATCGGCTTTCGCAAAGTAGAAAACAAAACTCGAACAGGACTCGTCGTATCATATGAATTCACAATGCGCTCATTCAATTGGGTCTTCATATCTTTTATTTCAGGCAGAGTCGAAGCACAGTTATAATATGTTAAAGAAAGAATAATAAATAGAATTTTTTTCATAATCACTAATTAATTTGAACTAAAAGCTAAAACCTTTAATGAAGCTAGTCGGATTGACTGATTTTTCATTCTTAATAACTTCAAAATGTAAGTGTGCACCAAAGCAATAACCGGTGCAACCAGATCTAGAAATCACTTTCCCACCTAACACGTAGTCACCTTCTCGAACATATAACTTAGAGTTATGAGCATAGAGAGTTTTTAAATCACCACTGTGCTCTAGGATAACTACGTTACCATAACCACCCATCCATCCACTGTAAATTACTTTACCCGATCTTGCTGCACGAACAGGCTCATAATTTGATTTTAGATCAAGTGCTTCATGGAACTGATATCTTGGATAAGAGCGCCAACCAAATCCAGAAGTGATGATGTTTGAAACTACTGGTGAATACCAAACAGGTGTAGGATCAGGAATAATTGCACCCGGGAGAAATATTTTTTGACCCGGCATAAATATATCTGTTTCTTCTAATTTATTTTCTTCAATGACTTCATCAATGCTGACTTTGTAAGTGCTTGCTACTTTTGCAAGA
>Ga0075156_10001753_pt1 | contig 11910 bp, 7 predicted proteins | sample JI81AbrownDNA_FD_70966 | JGI IMG/M metagenome (GOLD analysis project Ga0075156, IMG submission 70966) | Wastewater effluent complex algal communities from Wisconsin, to seasonally profile nutrient transformation and Carbon sequestration -... | ecosystem: Engineered > WWTP > Effluent > Algae...
AAAACTCAGCTTCAAAAATAGTCTGGTCCAGACTAATTACTGTACTCAGTGTAGTAGATACTCTTTTTCTGAATGCGTGTGCCGATAGAACGTGAACACCGAGTTACTTCTAAAATGCTTGCGTTTTATCAACGCAAAGAAAGCTTAATGATAATGGATACTCTTTTTCTGAACGCGTGTGCCGATATAATGTGAACACGAAGTTTCGTCTAATATGCTTGCATTTGATCTACTAAAGAAAGCTAAATGATCTGAATCCTAAATCCGGCGCCTCAGACCACTCGGCCACGACATCTTAAATAAGACCAAGAACCTAGACTATATAATCTCTTGCACAAAATCACCTGCTGTTTCATCAGCTAAAGCATCTAACAACATTTATTCGTATGATTTTTATTTGGCACAACTAAACGAACTCTTGGTTTGAATTATCCCAAAGAGCAACCAGGCCACCACATTTGACAATCAATGAGCAAGATTCCAGGCTAAAACTATGGCACAAATACATACCATTAAAAAGAATGTGACAATAAAAGACTTGGACATAAACAAGAGTTACGACGACAACGACGAGGATTTCTTAAGCACACTTTTTTCGGCCGACTTCACAAGTGTATTCAGCGATCAAGATTCCTCGTCAATAAAACAAACGCACTCTTATACTCGCCCGGCACGACAATGGGGATTGCCGACATTCCAAGATCAAGTCGATAGGGGAATCTCGCAATATGAATTGGTTGTTGGGCCACACGGAGTGCTTTTAGACTTGGAATTTCGAAAAAATGCAACTGGATCCGACATTTGGGACTCGACACTAGTTTTGGCACATTACTTGCGTAATATCCAACTAAGTGGTAAACACGTGTTGGAATTAGGTTCGGGAGTGGGTGGCGTGGGACTGCTTTGTAAATTAATGGGAGCAGCTTCTGTTACACTAACAGACTTGGAGCCAAATTGTGACTTGCTGCGTCGCAATGCAATCAAGAATGCTCTCGGCGAGCAAGTTAATGTGTTTTGTCTCGAGTGGGGAGTCATTCCACTTGCCCCTCATGTCAAAGATCTTAAACTTGACTTCATCTTGGGATCTGACCTATTTTTGCCGTTCGCTCCAGAACTGCTCAAACCATTGTGTCAAACAATTTCTGTATTGCTCCATGAATGCTGCACAGAATCGGCAATTGCCATTTTGGTTTATGAAGAAAGATTCGATTGCTCACCTTTTTTTGATTTTTGTAAGGAATTTGAATTAACTGTAGAGTTTGTGCACAATGACGAATTGGTCGCTCCTTATAAAGATCCAGGAAGAATTCACGTAATTAAACTTCATAAGTATAGATAGCATTAATACATTGATTACCAAACTATTCAAATGAGGGTAACAGTTTTAACCATAGGTTCATCAGTACTTGAAGTGAAATTCACTAGCTGATTTTACTTCCAATTATTAGAATTCAACTAATGAATTTTAAGATGATTTTAACATGGGACAATGCAAATAAACTTCGGATTGCGCTAATCAAATACAACCCTTGGTCCAATACCTAAATGCTCTATCATACTTACGCAATTCTCCAGGACTCTCCTGTTTCATTCTCTCGTGAGCGCATTTTTGACGCAAATCGGAGATTGGTGCTGCATTTTTAGTAGAGTGGCACTAAGATGACCGAATTCAACAATTGAAAGAATTGGATGTCTGACGTGATTTAAATGACACGGCCGATACTGGCTTGATAATATTGCCGATTTGCCGTGGTTTCTGATGTTGTGTTTGAACCAATTGCTTAATTTCTTATCAATTTTATTCTCGTTAACAATCCCGGTCGAATATTTGCTTTATTGCCCAAAATTTGGAGTTGGTCAAAATTCTATTTTCACAGCTTCACCTTCACCGTCTCCTGGGGAAGCTGCTGGCACTGTATATTTGGTTTCTGTCACGTAATTTTCGGCTGCTTTCGTTCTTTCCAATTCGCCAAGTGTAGAAATGAATGTATTATTCCTAAAAACGATAGACGGTCGTTTTGGGGGGACCGAACGCACATATAAAGCAAATCCAATAGTTGATAATACAACCACGCCTAAACAAAGAGGTAACAATTGTAGGCATTTCTTATGGGGAAGATGGATTAGTTTATTTTAAGATCCAAAGCAATTACAGATTATGTAACTTTAGGTTTACTAACCTGACGAGCAAGTCTATCTTTCTCTAACCTTTCCCTTCGCTCTTGCCTGGTTTCTTTTCTTTCCCGCCCCAGCTGCTGCTTAGGGTGTTTGTTCTTGTTCGTTTTGCTCATATTCGGGCGATTGGAACTGAATCACGGTCAACTCTTAGCTTCGATCAAATCATTCCTCGTTTAAATACATGGGAGGGGCTTTGCTGAAATACGTCCACAGAATTTATTTTGAGTACATGCATCCCTTATCGTTGGGAGACCAAGTAGCTCACTAAATGTATTAAGATCTTTTATCGCGGCCAGCATCCAATATAAATAATATATGGGTTGCCAATTTCAGTATTTTTCCGCGAATTGCAATGTGGTAATGTACCAGTTGGGCTTTTCTACAAAATTCGGCGTTCGTACAAATACCTTATATGGCAAGACATATATATAATATATATATCTATATATCTCTCCTAGCTCAAAGCATGTTTTTATCATGTCGCTGCCGCATGAAAAGACAGTTAATTAGACTGTCAAGTTGTTTGTGTTTCGGGCTTGGTAATACTTGAGTTTTTGCTTGTCAAACATCTCAAGATTTACATTACACTATGCATGCAAAGAGTCACATCCTTTGTGATAGCAATTTGAGCGTAGTCTTGTGAGCAGCAATTTGAGCGCAGTCAATTCGAATGTGCATGTTCTGTCTTGCTTTTTAAACAAAAATTAGGCTGTTATACAGATATGAATTTTTGAAATGATACAGGGCACTTATTCGAATCAATCTAAAGAAAAACAGCCCTCGAGAAACATTCACTCTATTGCATAGGTAAGATGTAAACAAAGAACCACGAAACTCTTTAAGTTATTTATCTGAAAAGCACCTAGAATATAATTAACTTATTCAGTTTCTACTGTTGTGCTATTAGAAAAAGACGGCATCGTCCTCTTCTTCGTCTTCTATAGCACCAAGGAATTGAGTTAAACTCGAGCTCACGCCTTTGTCGCTGCCTGGTTCGTCACGGTGTACGGTGCCCAAACTTACTGATCGCTTGAAACCACCCAATGTAGTTCCATCTGTTTTCAAAGTCATGGTCAAACTACCAGCAGGAACACCAACATCCACAGATGCTATTGATGAACCAACGGCTTTCTTGTTTTCCATGGACCGCAAGTCCACAGAAGAGAAGAATCTTTGATCTCTAGCATTCATTTTATTTAGCACATCCATTAGCTCAAAAACTTCATCAACATCATTCAAATAATTCGCTGCGGCACTGGGTTTCTTTCCAACAGTGGCGGTGAAAACCTCAAGGTCTCTAGAAACGTGATCGTCGCATAAAGATACGTCGACTAGAGTTACAGTCGCGGGAAGAGGAGGCAGAGGTGGTTTTCCTTGACGCATAAGTCTCGACTCTAGAACTCTTCTGCCGACCTGCCTCATCACCGATAGCATTGGTTCGTCACAATGATCATCACCAACACATAGGGCAAAGTCCACCTTTTTAGGTAACTTTTGAAGGACATGTAATGCCAGAACTCCTTTGTTGACACCTAAAGGTCTCACTTCAACGTAGCCTCCTTCTTCTATACCCCCATGAAGTACCTCTACAGCATATCCTCGTAAAACATTTACGAGGTGGTCTTCCAGCTCGCGAGACTGCAAATATCCAAATTCAGGATCAGCATCACGATACTGCCACAAAACCTTCATTTCTGTTTCTTCTATGTAACTTCCATGAGTCCTTGATGTGTAGACTTCCATAATAGTTATAGCGAGTGATCTCCATGAACGATCTGTTTCGGGAACCATGGTTTCCCAGGTCCTTTTACTCTTTTTTGATGGCCAAGAAATAAACATGCCGTGCTCCGCTGCAAGTCCAAGATTTGGAATTCTTCCCATAGCCTTGGTCAGCGAGTGCCGTTCTTTCCCACTGACAACAAACACATGGTTTCGCTTGTCTGCGCAGAGCTCCTTGAGAGATTCTAAGAGATGATCCGTTGGCAATGATGGTGCTCGAAGTTGATTTACCATCTGATATCTCCTAAGATTGTCGAGCTGCGCAATAAGGGAGATGAAACATTGAGGAATGAACGTGTAAGCTTATTTGGTTAGTTCTCAACTTACGTTGTCGTTGTGTAAAATAGTACCTCCATAGTCTAGAAGAATGAGACGATGTTTTGCCTTTTTGTAGGACTTTGCAACAGCGCTCATGTCCAGCGAGTTGAATCCAGTGTCCATCCCGAGGATACGATAACCCAGACCCAAACCTGCGCCAGAGAATTGCCCATCCGTATTCTTTTGAACACTTTTTAAATCCAATAAGACTGCAAGAGCCCATCGTTGTGTGGTTACGCGGGAAACAAATTCTGAAGCAATATTGATACGGCGTAAACGTTCGTCTGGATGCATTATAAGTGATTGATGAAAGGCATTAGCTATTTGAGCAATCTTCCATGGATTCACATGCAGTGCTCCTCGCATTACACGAGTACAACTAGAAAACTCAGACAAGATGCAAATGCCACGCTTTCGTCCATCTTTTACTGCTGTCTCCGACAGCGCATCTAGGTGAGCCATCGTGAATTCTAACGGGATGCGATTTAGGCCGTCCCGTAGGCTGGTTATCAGACATACGTCGCTGGCACGCAGAAGTGCCATTCTCTGTTGAAGTCTCATTTCACTTTCGGCACACTCCTGGAATTGTATAGTTCCTGGCCATTTACTGTTTATTTTATCCACCATTTGTTGTACCTCAGAACGGGTCTTGATGTAATCATCACCTCGCTCGAAAGCAGAAATACCCACCTGGAGGAGTACTATCTTCCCAACCCATTCGGGGCATCGTGATAGAAATCGTTCCAGGCCCAGAAGATGCAATGGAATGCCCTTTAAAGACTCCAGTCTATCGAAAGCGGCGAAGACTGTTTTTCCCTTGAACTGCTGCTGAATTGCATTAGCCTGAAAAAAAATGAATATGAATGGTGTTCTAAGAGAACTACTAACTACAAGGGATTACAAAAGTTCTTGTATTCTCACCTTTTCAATTGTGACCCTGTGGTGAAGCAGTTGATTGATTATAGGTGGTTCAACACCTGCATGAATACTCGTTACCATAACATTACGACCACCTGTTTCAACGCAAAGGTTGTAGCCCCCATGCGTATCTGGAATCATACCATAAGCAAGCCCCAACAAACGCCTGCAACATGTCAAAAAGTGCCTCGCATATTCAAACAGGTGAAATCCAACTTGATCGGCATTAAGCATTCCGCGCAACAAATCTTCACGACACCACAAGGTACGAAATATTTCGGACGAGGGAAACGGCGTGTGCAAAAATAAACCAATTTTAGCCATTGGGATACGACGTATGAGATAACTTGGCAAAATTAGAAGATGAAATCCATGAATCCAGACCATGTCCCCTTGATTGAAGCATTGAATAATTGTATCTGCAAACTGACGATTTACGGCCGTGTAAGCTGCCCAAAGCGAGGCCTCTTTTCCGCCGTCACCATGAATAGGCCCAGTGGAGATATCATCTTGCATGTATTCAAACAGTTGATTTGAGACTTCAGACAAGTTTGCAACGTTTTGATCGGAAACGTCCACCTCATATTTCTCCTCTGGAGCCGGTGGCCCCTCAGGTGGCTTTGTTAAACCTCCTTGGGGTGTAGATGAATAAACTGAGGTGACATTATGAAACACAGACCAAAGAACACCCTTGCAAAATCCATTGTACATTTCTCCAAAAAGTCTGGTATCAATCCAAACTGGTACACAATTAAATGGTCGCAGAGCTTCCTCAACCTTGCCGCGCTCTTCCACGGGAACTCCGGTCATAGGTGAGCCATCATGACCGTAATTTCCATGCCATCCACGCCACTTTACAGTTCCTACGCGAGTGACACGCATGTGTGTATCCATCGAAAGTAACGCTTCATAATCCCAATGAGCTGTCCAATGACCATCATGAGAGCGATGCAAATGAACAGGGAGGAATGCCGATGCCACAACCAAGCCGTCGGTACTTGAAAGATTGACTGTCGGCGCAGGTGCGGTTGACTTGTGAACGGATCTTTCTGGAACGGCCCCCGCCGCGAAATTCACTTTCTTCTTGGAATCTATATGTCCTTTTTGGTGTTTCAAGTTGGATGCAGATCTGTTGCCTGTCAAGCTACCCTTACTTCCAGCCAAACTTACCCTGGAGCCATGCGAGGATCGATTCAACATGTTATCTGCCCTCAGACCTTCGCATCGATTAACTGTGATTCTTTCAATGTCAGGGTTTCCCAAAGTGACACCCAAGACATCATTAACGATGTAGCTTTCATCTGGTCCTAGAAGACGTAGTGGGAGCTTGTGTTGTATTTGGGATTTGTCGACCTCTTCGGTATCATGATGATGGAAGATATCAACGTCGCGTGGACCATCAGCTACAGTTTCAAACCGATGGAACGCTCCGGCTCGATAAATCACATATCGGTATGAATAGAAGTTTTTTGAAGAATTTGGGTCTTTGTTATAGCTCGCTTCGTCCAGAAGACTTATCAAAACTGGCTCCTGCACCGAATACCATGGATAACTGACAGATGTTGTGTAAAGCGGAACACCCTATGAATAAAAAAAAATGGTCAACTAAGGTGAGGAATGTGCTTAGCTAACAATTTACACTGGGAATCGGAAAATAGGCATCAGACAGCTCCAATAGTTGTTTCAACCCATTGTCGGGGATATTATATAGCGTAATTCAATCTTTGTCATCATTTGCCTTAACTTTGAGACGACTACATTTTTTCATTCAACAGCATCAAATCCTTTCACCTTGGTTGAACCGTGACACCTTTGTTGTCAGTACAGATGAGAACCCAAGCCGGTCTAGTGTCGGACGCGACACTAGGTACAATCCAAACTTACACGAACGTGCATCGGATCATCCGAAGACACTAAATAAACGCCCTCTCCATGACCCAGAGTTTCACATCTGACCCTAAAAGTAACGAATGCAGTGCCACCTACATGGTGGTGATGGAGATGCGTTTCTGCAGCTGCTTCACTGGCAGAAGTCGCCATCGTGGAGGCACTGATGTTTGATGTGTAAGTGCCCCCTCAAGACAAAACTTTAAATTTCTGTATTTGTCTTTGTACAACACATCAACGACCGGGGGGCTTCCTTCTTTGTGCCTGCGAGTGTACATGTAGTGAGGTGTGAATCATGCTATCAATCAAGTGTAGCTTCAGCATTCATTACGCACGAATACATCGTGACTGCGACATGCGACAGACTTTATTACAATACGATAAATCGTTCCAAACAGGACTTCTCTTCGTGCGTCCATCCGTGCGTGAACTAGTCTTTGGTTTCAAAAATCCGCGCCGCACTTTCTCGCTTTTTTCACAGAATAACAAAATCATGAGCCGTCATTTAACAGATTATTTTGGCGAACTTCGGAATCAGACGGACAGCCAATTGAAAGATCCTTCACAGTCAATCACAACTACATATTTTATTTTAAACAGTGAGAAATATATTCAACACATTTAAATCTTTCCCATATGCGTGTTTGTAAAGACATTTTGTTAACCAAATCTAACCCCTGCACAATTGTAAATGACTGCCGGTAGCATTAAAACTAGCATAGTCAGGAAAGGATTTGATAAACACCTACAACTAACACACAAACAAACAAATCAATGTAACTAATATTGTTTAACCTTGATCTTAATGAAATAAAAAAAAACTAGAAAATATATCTATATCCGTATTATCACAGGCATAAAGCTACTTCAAGTTCTCCTTCCTCGGGGAATACATCTGGCTCATTTAAACCTAACACTTCAAACTGTTGTATGATTTAAATTAGTTTCCATAATTTCACAAAAAAACTGTAACTCTGATTGAACCAAAGCCAGTGCATTTCAAGACAACCTGGTACAAACCGTTCTAATTAACAGTGTAACCTGTGTAGGTTTTTCCAAACACACAGCTGTCTCATCCATCAATATTGTATGGGCGGTTGACCTCAGGATTTGTTGAAATTTGCTTTTGTAGAATTTCCATGTAATGATACTCTTTGATTTACTAGCTCATTCATAGACAACAATGTTAAATTAGTCACCTTGTGGAAAGACAGGTTTTTTCAGTCAAAAACTTATCCATTCTTCCACATGATGAAATGAACTTTTCTATGCCATTTTCTTACGCAAGATCCATTCTCTTGGTTTCCTTCATTTCTTTCTTCCAGTATATTGAAATTTAGAATATCTGACAATTCAGGAGGAAAATTGTTTTCCCGCATCCATATAATCTACAAGCAAAGAAATGTTTGAAAATGTCCTCATGTTTTGATATCCAGCCATGGATGGTTTGTTTGTCGATTCTGTGCCTCTGGACATGAAAGTGCCTTTCAGCAGCTACGAAGTTCTTGGATTGTTCTTGTCTTCAAATATCCATTCAAGAACAGAAAACAATATGTAGCTTTTACATTTGGTCATTGCTGTCAAAGCTCTTTAGTGCAAAGATACGAAAAACAGAAACTAAGTATTTTATCCTCATATTCAAGCTGGGTGTATTTTGTAGCATAGCTTTACAGTAGAAACAAACTCAAATAATTTTTTCACTTCCTGAATCTCACTACAACTATCTTGAATAGAACAACCTTTGAGTACAGCAACCAAAATGACTGTTAAGTCAAAGGTCTAAAAATTTAATATAACCATTAATGTCTTTGCAAGAATATGATAGTAAATTCAAAAATATCTAAACCATGTGCGCTTCCATTCGTGCCAATTGTGTATTGATTTCATTGGAAGGACCTGCTGTGGGAATAAGCCGAGCAAAGTTGGAAACAAGTTTGCTACGCACTTTGAGATCTGCCAACTTTTGCGAAAGAGTCGAGAACTCCGGATTAGTGGGTTTGAGAGTATGGAGTTGCGCATTAAAAGCTGAAAACATCTGATAGAGACAATCCATAAAGGCAAGTGTGATTTGGGCGACATTTTGTTTGAGCGCATGATCCATCTGATGGTAGGCTGAAATCTTGCTGGCCATTTCTTGCTGAGTATTGGGCAAAAGATTCAAGCGGTCAATCAAGTAAGCCGCTTCTTCCCATTGATTGGCTTTATAATGATCAAAGAACACTAGAAGATTCATTAGAACTGTAAAGGTTTGCACAACTGGCGTTGCTCCGCAATTGTCCAAAGCGTCTAACAACCGACTGCCATTTACACCATCAAGGTAAGCTGAATGAAAGTTCTTGGCTGCGTCGTACCAAAATCTACCATAACAGATCATGTTTGTCAGAATCACAATCCTAAAGCAATTCATGTTCATGCAAACAATAGAATAAGTACTCACTTGCGTTTACGGATGAACTCTGTGTCGTCACGTGGAACCATGAGCTCGCCCAATCGTGAATTAAACAAGGCAAGCAAATCTCCATAACTCCCAGCCAAGGCCAGGATTTCAGCGGCATCCTCGACCATACCGTCCTTGAGTGCCATTTGAGCTGCCCCATTTAATAGAGCTGCGATTTGCGTGGCCGAAAAGTGTGCATCAAGCGCTGCTCCATCACGGCGTTGACCAGCCACAGCTGACGTTGGCGGAACATGGAAATCTCGCACTCCCGTTGGAGACAGACTGCCAGCTAGAATGTCATATGCACGCGTGGAAACGATGAGCTGCTGAATGTGAGTGCGCATCAATGCTTCATCGGGAATTCGAACCAAATATTCGAGGGCGGCGGCTGGATCAGCTGCTTTGATGCTCTCGCAGTGTGATGACAAAAGCGATGACAGCAGCTTGTTGTTTGATGTACTCGGACTTTGGCCTAGGTCCACAAGAGGTATTTTGTATGCATCCAAAAGGATTCCAATATGAGTGGCTTGGAGCAATCCCAACGCTCCACCAACTGTGGCGAGATGTGTTAGAGCGGTTTCCAACTGCTGAGCAATCATAAGAGGCATAGCATAGGCCCATCCTCCAGAAGATCCATGATCATCGGATTCAAAGTACTTTGGTCCCCATTGTTGTAAAAGTTTTGCAATTTGAATCAATTGCTGCGAGGGTGCGTCACTACTCACGGCTACCCACAAAAATGTAAAAAGATAATCTTCAATGGTTTCAACGACTGATGAATCGGCTGACTGTTCACCATCATTACACAATAGGGCTAGTGTAGCCAACTTGAAAGCATGCTCATTTGATGCTTGTTGTGTTCTAGAGGCAGTGCGCTGATACAATTCGCCAAGTTCCTTTTGAAGATGAGCGGGAATTGAAATGGTGCGTTCGGATACTTGACGAAACACAAAGTTGCTTTGCTTTTGGTATGTTGTCAAGTGAGAGATGATTTCCCAAACACATGGCTCGACCTGTGATTGTCCTCCAGATCGAGACTTGCTCTGAATGGTCTCCAAGGCAGCAGTAGCGTTTCCGCATCGCAAACCTGGTGAAAGAAAAATCAGTTAGAAATAAAGTTTATGAACAGCTTAAAAAAGACTTTGCTATCTTGACTCACAATAATAGATTCGAGGCCACAGTAAAGTAGAGGCAGAACCTACGATGCCCATCGTAGACTCAACGTACCAGGCTACATCTTGTGCGGTAGAGGACAGCGTGGAAGTGTTGGTTTCAGAAATCCTGCCCGCTCTGAATGACTCTCTAACACGCTGTGAAATATGAGATTGAAATTCATTTGCCAAATGTTCCAATGCTGCCAGTGCACGATTCATTGATGAGGATGATTTCTGATTAATGAAGAATCTGATAAGTGCCAAAGCATTGAGGTATGCTCCCGAATGCTCAGCTTCACTGGAAAGTCGTGTGTGAAGTTGGGCGAAATCTTTTGCCAAGGTGTCCAACTCAGACAAGTAAACTTGTGCGGCAGAGGATGGAGAAGCTTCTTCCATGGCATTGAGCTTACAGACAAGAGCAGCATGGCGTTTAGGGACTTCTTCCAAAGACGTAGAGGAGAAAACCGAGCCGGTAGTTGTGGCCATCGGAGGCTGTTGGAATGTGGGAAGCGGAGTGGGCTGCGAAGGTTTGGATACTACCCGATATCCGGCCAGCTCGGCGAACCACTGTTTCTTTTCCTGTTCATATATTTCTTCCAATCGTTTGTTAACCACAATGTTGGATGACTCAATCGCCCTTTCCTTGTTGTGTCCAAGGGTGGTTTGAATCATGTTTTGGAGACTGTGCTGCATAAAGCTTTCAAAGTCGGCAGGAGCTGATGCGGCCGAGGGTCCCTCCACAGAAGACGACGGTCCTCGATACTGAGAGAGGTTGTGCTCTAATTCTCGCATGGACTTTCCTAAGCGAGCAGCATCAAAGCCTCCTCCTTCGCGAGCCAATAGTCTATAAGCACTGGCCTCGGCGGCATAGGCTGCACTGCCATTTACGTCCCCTATACCACCACTGATCGACGATGACGCCAAGGCGGCACTTGCTGCCGATAGCTGCTCCAGGGATTTCTTCAATGAAGGTGTTGTGCTGGTTCGACTAAACATACCCGGAGGCACGCTACTGGAAAGAGGCTCAGTCGGAGCCTTTGATAATAGCGCCGTAGACGAGGCTAAAAGACTGCTATAGTCGGATCCTTTTGAACTTGTTGTATTCGACATGGTTAAATAAATTATATCATTCTGGAGAGATAATTTTTGGCTTTGAATCAGCTGCACACTTTTCGAAAAAGAGGGACGCACAGATGAAAAAAGAAAAATAGGTGCACAAACGCACAAACACAATCAAAA
>Ga0075156_10001758_pt1 | contig 11898 bp, 11 predicted proteins | sample JI81AbrownDNA_FD_70966 | JGI IMG/M metagenome (GOLD analysis project Ga0075156, IMG submission 70966) | Wastewater effluent complex algal communities from Wisconsin, to seasonally profile nutrient transformation and Carbon sequestration -... | ecosystem: Engineered > WWTP > Effluent > Algae...
TAGGATTTTAATCGTTTTAGTCTCGAGCTCGTTTTCTCCATTAGCGAATGTTCGATATGGAGATCTAAATTACATTTCCAGCATCGTCTAACGAAACCGGGCAGCGTATTTTCATCTAATTGGCATAGCGTTACATGGAGTGAAAATAAAAGATTTTTGGAAACAGGGAGTCGGAATGCTATGATAAGATCTTCCGCCAGACTCTACGGATGCCAGAATCTGTTCTTTTGAATGTACATTTTGTATAACGTGTGCTGAGATCAAATTAGAAGCATATCCTGCTTCTAGAAAGAGAGTATCGAACCCAGCGGGATGCCTCGGAAAAATTCAATTGTAAATCTAATCTCCATTCGGTTCCTACCGAAAGGAGAATTGAGATAATACGAACAAGAAAGGAATCAAAAAAGAACCAGAAAACTAAGAAACGTTTGTTTTTCTCCGGTAGTCTTGAGTATTCCTTTTCATTGAACCCAGTAATAAGTTCAGTAACGCTCTCCGAGCACACCTTGTTCGAGAAGTGAACCGAGATTTGCCAGATGAGATTCGCTAAGTGTTAGTTTTTGCGATTCCCAATTTTCGTTCAGTCGTTCGATACTACGGGTTCCTGGTATGGTGCTGATAAAATTTTCGCGAGAAAGAATCCATGCAAGGGAAACCTGTGCTGCAGAAACACCCAACTCGGTCGCTATTTTATTTACGGCTTCCACCAAACGAATATTTGACGCGATGGCTTCATCAGTGAACCTCGGATTTTCCAATCTCCAATCACCCACCTCTAAATCCTTCCTAGATCGGATCGCTCCAGAGAGAAAACCTCTACCTAACGGACTATAGGCGACAAAGCCAATGTTGAGTCTTTTCAGCAAAGGTAAAATTTCTGCCTCCACGTCTCTCGACCACAAAGAATATTCTGTCTGGAGAGCACTGATGGGATGTACCGCACTCGCTCTTAGGATCGTTGTGGGATCGGCTTCAGAAAGACCGAGATAACGAACTTTTCCTGCCTTTACCAAATCAGCCATGGCACCGACGGTTTCTTCAATGGGAGTATTCGGATCGATGCGATGCTGATAATAAAGATCGATATAATCAGTATTCAGTCTTTTTAATGACGCATCACAACTTGATTTGACGTATTCTGCTCCGCCTTTGATGCCTTGCCAGCTTCCATCCTGACCTCGAGCGACTCCAAATTTAGTCGCCAAAATGATTTTATTTCTTCGTCCAGAAAGTGCCTTCGATAATAAGATCTCATTCGTAAATGGACCATACATATCTGAGGTATCCCAGAAAGAGCATCCTATTTCGAGAGCACGTTCAAGAACTGATAAATTTTTTGCCTCTGATGATGTTCCATAAAAATCTGACATACCCATGCAACCGAGTCCGATGGATGGTACTTCCAATCCTTGGTTTCCTAATTTTCTAATCATTGATTCCTTTTCTCCTATCAGATTCTCTTTGGTTCTTTTTATCAATTAAATTAACCTAGCAAACTGAATACGATAAAGATAATACATAGAATGCGAATTACAAGGTCAGAAACTCTTTTTTTTTGCCTATTTCTACAAAGTCTAAAAGCTGAGTTTTTTAAATTGCATTTAAACATTGGTAAAAATACACATGGTGAAGGATGTCGAAACTATCGGAACTACCAAGTAGAAAACTTTCGATTCTCGAACTTTTTGAGAGATTGATACCTGACGAAAACGTGATCGAAACTACCATAGCTGGCGTTAGGCTCTTTCGAGTGGAAAAGTCTTTTCAGCGAAAACCGATCGCTTACCGAGCCGAAATCATCATCATTGCCCACGGAGAAAAAAGAGTTTTTCTTGGGGAAAGTGTTTTTGTCTATGATCAATCCAGATACCTCGTTCTTCCAGTCCCTATACCGTTAGAATGTGAGGCGATTTGTCCTAGTGACGGTCCACTCGTCGGTTTGATTATCAAAGTGGATCCGAAGCTCATCGGCGAGTTATTGAATGATTTAGACGATACAAAAATGGTACCGGAACAATTATATAAAGGTATTTATACTGCCCCCATGAACCCGATCCTAAATGATGCGGTATATCGTTTACTGACGGTTATATTGTCTCAACCAGACTCGAAAATACTAGGACCTATGATTGTTCGTGAAATTATTTATCGGATATTGATGAGTGAAAACGGTGAATCCTTGCAAGCATTAGCCTATAAGGATAGGAAATTTTTTCAAATTGCCAAAGTACTAACAAAAATTCATCAATCATTTCATAAAACGCTTAGTACAAAAAGCCTTGCCTTTGAAGCCGGAATGAGTGTTTCTATGTTTCACTCCTGTTTCAAAGAAGTCACTGACTTCACACCTCTACAATACATCAAAAGCATAAGACTTCATAAAGCACGAGAAATAATGATACAAGACGGAATCAGTACCTATAAAGCTGCCTTAAAAGTAGGTTATGAGAGCACATCTCAATTCACAAGGGAATACAAGCGAATGTTTGGTTCCTCTCCGTCAAAAGATATTCCAAAGATACGTCGTTAGAACATTTAAGTATTTATATTCAAATTGAGTCCGTATTCTTTTTGGTTTTCAAAAATATTCATTTTGGCATTTCGAATCTTTTCTATTGGACTTGGAATCTGTAGAAGATGGTGAGGATTCACATGTAAGTAAATCATCGTACTAACAATTGTATTATGACCTAATAACTTTTGAATATAGAATATACTATATCCATCTTCTAGTAGATGGGTCGCAAAAGAGTGTCGTAATGTGTGCACTTTGATATTTTTCCTAATCCCGCCAGTTTTTGCTATTTCTTTTAATCGAACTTGTATCCAGCGAACATTGATTGCATGTTCTTTCCCTTTTTGAGAAGAGTAAAATAAATATGTTGTTGGATTCGATAGTAAGATGAATTGTTTTAACAGAATTCCAGTGGAATTTGATAAGATTGCATATCGTTGCTTGTTTCCTTTTCCTTCTCGGATGAGAATGGACTGGCTTTCAAAATCAATATCACTCAATTTCAATTTGGCTAATTCTCCGATTCGTATTCCTGACGAGTAGAGGAGAGTAAAAATCGCTCTTTCTTTTAGAGTCGTGCAATGATTTAAAATTGAAACTACTTCGTTTTGAGTTAACACAACGACTACCTTTGCTCTTTTTTTCGGTACGGGTATTTTCTCTAAAATCGATTCTTTTCCAAAGAGTGTACAAAATAGATGTATGGCACTGTAATAGAGACTTACTGTTGCGTCTGCCAGCTGCTTTTCTCTTAGATGTAAAAAGAAATCATAAATGTGTTCAGCTTTTAATTCGATCGGATTCTGATTGTGAAAATTTGCGAGTTTTTGTATACAATTCGTATAAGTTTTAATCGTTTGTTCAGAATAGCCGTGGACTTTCATGTCCCGAATCATTGTTTCTTTTAATTTACCCATTTCTCTAAGTGGAAAAACGTTGTAAGGTTGACAATAGATTATTTAATGTTGATATATTCGAATAATAGTATGTTCTAAATCATTTAACGTTTTTGTAAGGAAATTTGAAGTTAGTTGCGTTTAGGGACACACACTCACTTCTCGAATCGTTAAGTCGTCGTTATAGACACTCCCATTAGACAGTGTGGGGGATGCATACAAACCAAAATGAGCTTGCTCTAAGACACCACAACCGCCAGATACCTTTGAACTTGAAATTAGAACTTCATCCTGCCAAACCTTGGCCTCTCCGTTATTAGGATCGAAGTTCAAGCATGTTTTTATTTTTACCCATTGTCTCATGGGAAAGGCAAGATTCGCATTTTGATAGGTTAAGTTGCTTTGACCGTGCACAGGAACATGCATGAGATATGCCTTGTTTTTTATGTCCGTGTTAATGAGGACCACCCGTTTCCAATCATCCGAAACGTCAGCGGAATAAGTCGCCAAACTAAACCAATCTGACGAGGAGAAAAATGTCATATCTAAATAGGCAGAAAACTCAATCGTAACTGGAGTTTTAAATCCACCTGATGCCAGTTTGTGTAACTGGATGGTAGGATAACCTCTATGGTTACAATTGACAGGATAAGGACAACTCGGTCCGAGAGCAGTAATCGAAGCCTTGTGGGAATAATTACCAGTTACTTTTTGTTCGGTGGAAAGTCCGTGTGTGGCAGCAGATTGGTAATTGGTGGGAACAGAATAAAATTTGGAAAAATCATCTAATGTTTCAAATCCAGTCTGAAAAATTCGATTCGCTTGCACTTTGTTCAGCTGCGCACTTGTACAAACAATCGATGTCGAATTTTGGTATGCCGCCGCAAGGCCGAGGAGGACGAGTACGTCGGTTCTGTCCTCTTTTTGTTTTTTGCAATCGGGGAGGAGAAACAGTGCGACAAACAACAAAAGGGCGATGGCATTTTTTGGATTCAAAGGGACTTCTCTCTTTTTTTAGCATTGAGTCTATATTTTCTAGTTTCAAGAGGTTTTTTCGACTGGAATCTCAGCGCATCGTATTCTCGAAATCCCTAAAAATGTGTCGAATAGGAGCCGAAAAGACCGCATAATGACACAAAAATCAAAAAATAAGTCAAAAGTGTTACATATCTAACGAAATTAACTTGAATTGTAATGGGGATACCCACAGAATTTGCAATTGAGGTGAATTATGAACAATAGAAAGAATTTTCTGCTCCTCCTACTGACCTTTCTCGCTTTAGCGACGGGGTTAACAGCAGGCGCAAGAAAAACAGTTTATCCCGTTGTCTTTGCTCACGGTCTTTCGGGCTTTGATAACTTACTCGGGTACTACTATTTTGGGGATGATTACGGCGTGTTTGTCGGTGATCCATGCGATGAGTTTTTAGAAATATCTTGCAATGGAAGCATCCATTCGGGCCAAAAGACACTCGCAGCATCGGTCACTCCCTTCCAGTCTTCCGAAGTTCGTGGGACTATGCTTGCCGACAAGATCCAAAACTACATGACTTCAACTGGAGCTACGAAGGTGAACATCATTGGACACTCGCAAGGTGGAATTGATGCTCGTAAAGCAGCGGCTGTGCTTCGTACACGTTACGGACGTCAAGTCGTTCATGCGTTGATTTCCGTTTCCAGTCCACACAGAGGTTCTCCCGTTGCAAAGTACATCTTAGATTTGAAACCAGGGATCGTTTCCGTTGTGAATGCACTCGCAACCTTATTTGGAAATTCCATCAATGGTCCAGGAAACGATGGCATTGCAGCAGCGAAACAGCTCGTTTATAACGACTACTCTGCCACAGACGGAATTACAACAGGTGCAAAAGCGTTCAACGTAAACTATAATGTGAATTCAGCAAATGCCGCGTATTACGGTTCATTGATTACCGCTCAGGAAGGTATCAATGTGAATCCTGCGTTATTTCTCGTTAAACAAGCATTATACAATATCGATGGTGATGGATACTGTCTTGATGATTGCGATAACGATGGTGCTGCTGGGAAAGGTGATGGTAACAAAACAAACAATGATGATGACGGACTCGTCGGTATCAACTCACAACAAATGGGTGACCGACTCACTTATACTGAGTATGCATTGTCTTTTGATACGATCACGGTGAATACGGCACTCGGTTATGTAAGTAACCTCAATGCTCCCTCTTCGGCTCAGATGACTTCGAAAGCATCCGTGATCAGCCAGGATCATTTGGATGTAGTTGGTATTCCGCCAGACACATTTGATGAAAATGAATTCTACGCTTCTATCCTAGAATTCATCGTAACCAAGGGCGGCTAATTTTTTTTTGCAGGCGGTACCAGGATGCCGCCTGCTTTTCTTTCTTTAAAAATCGAGTGAGATCATCTATGTTTCAAAAAAAATACTTATTTTATTTTAGTCTTCTTGCACTTACTTTTTTATTTATTTCTATCCTCATCTATCGTAATAACGATGATTCAAATTCGAGAGCATATAAAAAACTTTTAGAAACAAACAAAACATACGAAAAAAAGGACCTACCGGAGCTACCGTCAAACTATGATGACATCGATTTTTCGAATCTAACTCCAGAGCAAATCGCTCGGATCTTAATCGAAAAATATGGTAAAAATATAGACAATGCTCGTGTACAAATTGCACTTTTGGAAGAACTGATGAAAGATCTGCCAAAGTTATATCCGGACAATTGGGTTGAAAAACTACATGAAATTCTCCATTTGGCTTTTCCGGACCGTGCTCTAGAATTATTTAGAATGTCGGAAAAACTTTATTCATATAACAAATTTCGAGAGAGTAATATAACGAAACTTGGCATCATGTCAGACGCAGATCGCCGTAAGGAAATGTGGAAAGAGAGATACCGCCTGTTTGGTGACAAGGCAGATGAAATTTGGGCGATGGAAAAAAAGATGCAGAATGTATCTGATGTTTTAAAACGAATCGAAGAAAGCCCAGTCGGAAGTGTGGACGCCAAATTAAATACCTTTAAAACCGCATTGAAGGAAAACTTCGGCAAAGAACTTCCACAAGTTTTATCCAAACGACAAGAAACGTTAACCGAAGGATTCGTTATGTCTGTTCAAAAGGATTTAAAAACTATGTCTTACGATTCACGAAAATCTACCTTACGAGATATTCGCGAGGCGATGGGTATGGAGGCAGCGGCGTTAAATCGTTGGGATGCATTAGAAGATGAAAGAGAAGTTAGGTGGCAAAACCAAGAGAAATATACCGAACTCCGCAAACAGCTTCTTGGCAAAAAAACCGCACTCAGCCCCGAACAAGAAAAGGAATTGGACACCGCTCGGAAGAAATTATTTGGCGACGAAGCGGAGATCATCAAGAACGAAGAGGCATCGGGATACTTCCGAAGTGCCGAGGAGCGCAATTATGGTGTCAATTGATGCGTAGGATCGAAGCACTCTGTACGGATAGAGTGGCAATTGGCTATAAATAAGGGATTTGCCGGAATAATTTCTTTTTTTTGTTAATAATATTGACAAAATTTGGCAGAATGACATAGTTTTGACAATTGAAAGTAGGCAGGATGGAAATATGAAAACAAAAATCGCTTCAGGTATTTTAGCTCTTTTCTTAGCAATCCCTTCATCGGGATTATTGGCGGGACCACTCGATGGACAGTGCATTGCACTCGTTCATGGAATTCTCGGTTTTGACGATACGAAAGGACTCGCAGGTGGACTCGTGAAGTATTGGGGTGGACTCGATACATACTTGAGATCACAAGGTGCGAAAGTTACAACTCCTGGAAGTTCTGCGACTAACAGTATCCCTGTTCGTGCAGACCAGATAAAGAGTGCAGTTACTTCTTGGATGGCGTCGAACGGTTGCTCGAAAGTTCAACTCGTTGGTCACTCACAAGGTGGACTTGTCATTCGTTATATGGTTTCGAACTTAGGATTTTCTACTAAGACGGCGACGGTTACTTCTGTAGATTCACTCCACAAAGGTGCACCTATGGCAGACATCGTACTCGCTCTGATCCCGAGCTGGTTACAACCTTTTGCGAATTCTACATTGGGTTTACTTGCAAAATTGGTTTACCGTGATGGTCGCCCTCAGGATGCGATTGCTATGGGTAAATCACTGACTGTAAGTTATGTGAACAGTTTCAATACGACTACTCCTAACAAAGCGGGAATTAAATATTATTCCTACGCAAATGCGATGGCATGGGCAGACCTCATCCAACACCCAATCATGGCGCTCACTCACCCAATCACTTGGGCAGGTGGATTGTACTATGGTCTCGGTGGTGCAAATGACGGTGTGGTACCATTGACTTCACAAAAATGGGGAACGTATAAAGGACAAGCGCCTTCTTATTGGTATGCAACTGGAATCGACCACTTACAAGCAACAAACTTAGAGTGGAGCGGTCAGGGTTTCTTTGATGTTCAAGGTTGGTATTTAAATATCGCTAAGAACGCGAAAGCAGCTCTTTAATCTCTAAAGATTACAGAATGTTCTGAAAGAAAGGTTGTGCATTTTGCACAACCTTTTCTATTTAACCACCATGGATAAAAAAAATATTATCATTTATACCCTCATCGGTCTCGTTGCAGCGATCTCTCTCTTTTTTATTGGCAGAGCTTTGACCAAAGATTCAAAATCTACTTCCAGCACACTCTCAGAAGAAAATGAGGCACTCAGTAAAGATCCGAATCTCAATCCCCTCGGAAACCAATCTCAGTTTTGGGAGGAGGCGCTTTCTCCCTTTCGAGACGAAGAACCAAAAAGTTATTTGGAAATCATAGAAGACTTAAAAACCGGAAAAATTAACTTCATTTGGGAAATTTGGGCTCTTCGACGAAAATGTGATGCTAGTTATACGGCAGATCAGTGCAATCAAACTCTACTCGCATATATCGATGCAAACTATGAGAGTCCGAGCAAAGAAAAACTAAAAGATTTGTTTGAAAGTTATTTCAAATATGAAATTGCCTTACATAAATTAGAAATATCAGCGGATGTAAAATTTGATGACAGATATGAAATTTTAAAAAATAAACGAAGAGAAATTATGGGGGACGAGAAGGCAGATTTGATCTTCGGTATGGAAGAGTCCCAAGTTCAATTTGTTGAAGGTTCCGCGAACTTCCTTCAATCGACAAAAAATCTGAATCCAGAGGACCGTGTCCGTAAATACGAAGAATTAAAAAAGAAAACCTACGGTTCTTATTACGAGTCGGTTATCTCTCGGGAAGATAAATACGATCATTATCAGACTGAAATTGCATTGCGCGAGAAGGAATTTCAGAGTGGAATGAGTCCCGAAGAAAAAGAGAAAAAATTAACTGCCTTAGAGATTAAATACTTTGGAAAAGAAAAAGCGGCGGAACTTGCAAAAGTGCGCAAAGAGGAAGCTGCGGCCGGTGCTAAAATTCTTGACTACGAAAAACAAGAACGAGATTTTTTATCAAATAATCCTTCCATGAGTGCGAAAGAAAAAGATAAAAAATTGATGGAACTTCGTGTTAAAGCTTTCGGCGAGGAAGAGGCAGAAGCTTATACTCGGCGAAAACAATTTGAAGAAGATACAAAGAATCTCTAATTTCTTTTTTTTAAAAGTTTAAGGCGCTTGTCTCGGATTACCTTTTTCCTTCAAGTAGTCCGAGTATGCTTCAAAGGTTTCTAGGTAGTCGTTTCCTGCATTCCAGACGATAAAACCATGTCCTCTGGAATCTTTGGCACCTAACATTTGTGCTTTGATGTAATCCTTATAACTGAGTCGACTGGGACCGATCATCATTTTGAATCCCTGGACCCAGGCAAGTGCTCTTGTCCCTGGTTTTGCCTTGGCAATCGTTAAGTCTAGTCCGTCTTTGATTGTACCGTAGGGATCAGAGACTCTTTTGGCAAGTCCATAGAAGTGTGATGGATACAGCATCGGATAAAGTGCCTGGAGATTTTCGCTGAGTGGCTCGACCTTCTGTCCGATGATATCATTTTCGATAAATGGTACTCTACCAAAAATATCGGCCGACCATTCCACATCCTCTCCACAAACATCTTTTGTTTTTTCCTTATGTTCTTTTATGATTCCGAGAATACTCTCGTATCTTTTTTCGTAACTCAGGCTAAAATTGGTTCCTCCATCCGCATAACGAATGTAATCGAGTTGAATTTCCTTAAATCCGAGTGTACATGCTGTGCGGATAGATTTTTGTATCGAAATCATGAGACTAGCCGATGGTGTTTTTTCGATAAGTCCCCCTTCGAAATTGACTACGCGAGCAATCGGATAGATCCCTCTCGACTTGGCGTCGATCACTTGCTCGGGAGAGGGTGGATAAGGCTGCATGTCGATGACAGCTGCATTCATTCCATGTTCTTGCATCGCAGAAAATAAAGTATTCCAGTATTTTTTATCTCGGATTGTTTTGGTGTTGATGTAGAGTCCTTCAATAAACGCAGGGACATCTTTGTTTTTTGCTAGGGTGTAATTTTTTGAGTTTAGATTCGATTCCGTTGAAGCACAAGAATGAAGAAACGTAAAAATCGAGAGAAGAGGTAGGAATTTTAGGATTGAATATGGCATTGTGTTTCGGATTTCACCTTATTTTTGACAGAGTGTAGGAAAGGACTTAAAAATCCAATCGATTCGATTGACGATTGCAAAAAAGATGTTTAGAATTTTTAATTGGAAAAACAGATGATAGAAATTTCACCAGACTACGTATTGAAGTCCTTCGGTCGGTTCGACGAAGAATTGATTGGACCGAATCAGTTTAAAGAACGCATTCAGGCATTGACGCTCGGTTTTAAGAGTATTGCCACGAATTACCTGCAATCACTAGGTGATGACGCGAAAATCACAGGCCAAGAAAAACGTGAGTTAATTGATCAATTAGAAAAGTTGTTGGTTGTAACGGTGATGATGCGACGGATAGATTTTTCACCTGAACAAACGTTTGTTGTCATTGAGAAAGGAAACGGTCATTTCCGTATTCAGCTTCGATTTGTTGATAGGTCTATTTGGGAATTGAGTGGTTCTATCTCGAAAGAATATAAGATGAAAATTGGTATTTTTAAAAATTGGTTCAATGAAGTACTCTCTGAAGCAATCAGAAATTTTTTGACAGAATATGGAAATGCGACTTTGGATCGAGATATTTCTTCGCAAGAAAGGGAGCAGATTGCTAAAAAACTTGATAGCATAACGATCGATATAGTAGAAATGATCGTTTATATCGAAAGGTTTATGAAATTTAGTTAGCCGTAGATGAAAACTGCTATTGCCTTTCGAGAAGAATTTTTAAAACACGATACTGGAAACGGTCACCCGGAAACAAGGGGTCGTCTAGATGCCATTTTAGAAAACCTCTCCACCTTAGATAGCGAACGATTTCAGTGGGAAAAATCTTTCTCAAAAGCGACAGAATCCGAGATCTCCCTGATTCATGATATCGATTATATACGGTTTGTAGCATCCACTTGCCAGAATCGAGAGAGGGGTTTTTTTGATGGTGATACTCCATTCTCGAAAGAAACCTATGAGGCAGCTGCTCTTGCTTCTGGCGCGGGAATTCATCTCTCAAATTTATTATTGAAAGGTGAGATTCAGAATGGATTCGCATTGGTCCGTCCCCCAGGACACCATGCGGAAGTCAAAAACGCGATGGGTTTTTGTTTATTTAACAACGTAGCGATTACGGCAAAATATCTTCAAACAAAAGGCATTAAGAGAATTCTAATACTTGATTGGGATGTTCATCACGGTAACGGCACACAACATCAGTTTTACGATGATAATTCCGTATTTTTTATTTCTTTTCATCAATTCCCATTCTATCCTGGTAGCGGCGCAAAAGATGAAATCGGAGCAGGTTTAGGGAAAGGTTATACACTGAATTTTCCATTGCCTAGAAATTCCATCGAATCCGATTATATGAAATATTGGCCTGATCTACAAAGAGAATTAGAAAAATTTAAACCCGAGGTGATTTTAATTTCATCCGGTTTTGACGCGCACAGAGATGATCCTTTAGGAGGAATGCTTCTAGAAACAGCATCGTTTGAAAATTTTACAAAAAAAATTTTAATCGAGGCAGGACTTTATGCAAACAAACGAGTGATCTCGTTTTTGGAGGGAGGTTACGATTTCCAAGCATTAGGTGATTCGGTGAGAGCACATCTTGATGTTCTTTCTAGTTTTTAAGAGTCTTTGGAATTGCTGTTAAAATATACCTTCTTTATTTTTAATATAGTATACTTTTCTAATCTCTATTCTGTAGATTTACCCTCCGACGAGGCATACGAAAAGGAACATCCGCTTCCAATTAGAAACGAAAGGGATAAACCACCGCGTTTATATTATGATTTTTATGAGCCGCTTGATTTGTTTAGACGAAAAGAGATGGAGACCTATGCCGCAGAAATTGAGAGGGAGAAAATATACCAAGATCAACATTGGAAAA
>Ga0075156_10001760_pt1 | contig 11891 bp, 7 predicted proteins | sample JI81AbrownDNA_FD_70966 | JGI IMG/M metagenome (GOLD analysis project Ga0075156, IMG submission 70966) | Wastewater effluent complex algal communities from Wisconsin, to seasonally profile nutrient transformation and Carbon sequestration -... | ecosystem: Engineered > WWTP > Effluent > Algae...
ACGACCATCGTGTAAGGCAGCAGTATGAACTTGTGCAATTGATGCCGCAGCAAGGGGTTGCTCATCAAAGCGAGAGAATAATGTGGATACATCTGCTTTGAGTGATTCTTGGATACGTTGTTTTGCCAATTGGGTGTCATAGGGTTTGACACGGTCTTGTAACAACACCAATTGTGATAATACTTCTGGTGGAATCAAATCACGACGAGTAGAAAGCAATTGCCCCAGTTTAATCGCTAAGGGTCCCATATCCTCTAAAGCTTCTTTGAGCTTGAGCGGATTCTTTTTCTCACGGCTTGACCATGCCGCAGGATGGGTCTTGATAATGTTTAGGGCATGGCGTGCTTTAACTGGTAATTCTTCCGCAGGGAACAAGGTGTCAAGGCGGTAGTGTGCTGCAATACGCCAGAGTTCGAGTAACCGTGTAACATGCGGAATCATATAAAACCTTACCTAGTCTTGTGAGGGTTGTTTTTGTGGATTGAGTGAAGCGTGTAACTGCTGAAATTTCGCTTCTAAACGATCTAATTCTTGATTGAGTTGACGTGTCTCACGATTGAGATCGTCCATTTGCCAACGTGGAGCAAATAAACCACTATCTTCTTTTAAAGTATCTTCAACAAAGAATAAATGGCTTTGTAATGAGCGTTTGAGTTGTGTTGGTGCAAGTTGAATCTTACCCAATTCATGTGCCAGTTGTGGGCCAATCCAAGGGGAAAGATGCGCAGCAAGATCAGGCTCAGCCTGTTGCATAATTCTTTGAATATCTTGTAATAGATGATAATCGCCCTGTAAGGGAATATTACCAATCTGATCTAGATCACTCAGCAATAACTTAACCAACTCAACAACATTTTCAACCTGTAATGTTGCAGTTGCATCAGTCAACTTAGATTGAGAATCAAACGGACGTTGTTCAAAAATAGAAGGCGTTTGACTTTGTCCTGTTACGGTGGGTTCAAGGCGAACTTTATTTTCATCAAAGAAAACATCAACTGAGAGTTGTGGGCTATTGATCACAACACGCAATAATTGACCTTGCAATTGATTGAGCTGAATGCGTGTAATCGCATCCAAGTCAATCACATGATGAATGATACGTTCGACTGCACCGAGTGCTAAAATCGACCACATATCTTAAACCTTAAAGTTTGAATCCACGGTGAACTGCAACAATACCACCAGTGAGGTTGTGATAGTCACAGCTTTGGAAGCCAGCATGTTCCATCATGCTTTTTAACGTACGTTGGTCTGGATGCATACGAATTGATTCAGCAAGATATTTATAGCTTTCAGAATCGTTTGCGACCAATTTACCCATGATCGGCAGTGCTGTAAATGAGTAAAAATCGTAGAGTTTTGAAAATGGTTCAAAGACTGGTTTTGAAAATTCGAGTACCAGTAAGCGACCACCTGGCTTGAGTACACGATACATGGCTTGTAATGCTGCATCTTTATCGGTCACGTTACGTAAACCAAAACTGATGGTGAGTAAATCAAAACTGTTGTCTGCAAATGGTTCTAAGGTTTCAGCATTGGCAAGTACGAAATCAACATTGGTACAGCCTGCATCAAGCAGACGATCACGACCTACATTTAACATAGATTCGTTAATATCTGACAGTACCACATGACCTTGTGGCCCGACTTCACGGCTAAATACTTTAGCCAAGTCGCCTGTACCCCCAGCGATGTCAAGGACATGTTGTCCACGGCGAACGCCTGACATATTGATTGCAAATCGTTTCCAAAGGCGGTGAATACCAAATGACATCAGGTCATTCATAATGTCGTATTTACTTGCAACTGAATGGAAAACTTCGGCAACTTTTTGGGCTTTATCATCACTATTTACAGTTTGATAACCAAAGTGTGTGGTTTGACCGACATTGCCTGTGTTTGCCCCACGCGGTAAATTATATTTTGGTACTGAACTAGTAGGTGTCGATGCCAAGCCTTGTTGTAAAGATTGTTGCTGACCTTGAGGCGCTCCTTGAGGGAGTGGCGAGCTTAGGAAGGGACTGACTTTGTCTGAACTTGGGTTTTGCTCAACTTCTGGGGTGGGCTGTTGGTTTTCGTTAGACATTGTTTTCTCCTAAACTTTCGCTCTAGCGGCACGAATCAGCATGCATCATGACAGATTTTGTATTTTTTTACAGGGTTTAGCATATCATTGTTATGAATAATATACAGAAAGTCACTTGCTCAAAAGTATTTTAATTTTTGTTATGGGCTTAAAAAATCCCCCTTTAATCAAAGAGGGATGGTCGATCAAACTTAGCCACGAAAGGGGTTAGGATGACCTGCATGAACTTTCTCAATGATTTCACGTTCTTTCTCAGTAAACGTTTTGATAAAAGCTGCCGCAGATTTCATCGGTTTCATTGCTGCAAAACCTTCTTGAATGAATTCATACATTTGTTCAAATTGATATTTGCTGGCAATGCCTTTACACATTTTAAATGCAGCGTACATCATGGTTGAACGCATGTATTTATCTAATGCGAGACCAAGTTCATCAAGGAGTTGTAATTGTTCATAACGTGCATCACCTTGATCGAGTTTGACTAAGGTCTGGCGCATGATTTCATCAGTTAAAGGTGTTTCTAAAGGATAATCTTCGAGCAGTTGTTCTGCGACTTGTTCATCGAGTCGTGTTGCAAGTACGGCAAGACTGACCGATTTAGTTCCTGTTTTTATTGCATTCTCAGGTAATAATTTTTCTGCTTTATGGGCGTACTTTAAGAGGCGTTCGATTTGTTGGGCAATTGCATCAAAGTCTGGGCCACCATATAAACGATCGAGAAAATATTGTGCCATCAGTTGATTTTCAGGCAGGGCAAAAAATTCTTGGTGTGTTCCTGCAATCCGTGTTTTCATCCATGCTTGTACTTCATGCAGACGTTGCTTAAGTGCTGGATTTTGGTGGTAATTCAAAGTTTGGTATTGTAATAAAAGATGATCAAATGCAGCGAGTTTTGACATATTCGAACTCAAATAAAATAAAACCAGAAAATCATAGGCTGCATCATAACGAAGAACCATGACAGCATAAACTCTAAATGTCTAACAATCGGTCACTATGTTGATACACGGATTGAGTTCTACAGAAACTGTACAAGGGTTTTGCATGCAGTGAAATAGATTTCACTATACTTATTCTTAATAATGAGCCATTTAGAGCCGAATATGAGTGTACAACAACCAAAATTTGAATTGCGTGATGAAGATGCGTTGTCTTTAGATTTGATTGAAGCCCAATATGCCTTAAAAGATAGTCAAGATAAGAAAAATGCAAAAAGTGTTCTGATTTTGGTGAGTGGGATTGAACTGGCAGGTAAAGGGGAAGCGGTTAAACAATTACGAGAATGGTTAGATCCACGTTATTTAAGAGTTAAAGCTGATGCACCACGATTATTAACGACCTATCAAACCTTTTGGCAGTCTTATACGCGCTTTATTCCTGCTGAAGGTCAGATCGTGGTGATGTTTGGGAATTGGTACAGTGATTTGCTGTCAACCGCCATGCATGTGTCAAAACCATTAGATGAAACATTGTTTGATGCTTATATCGAACAGATGCGTTCTTTTGAACATGATTTACAACATAATAATGTGCATGTGGTCAAAGTTTGGTTTGATTTATCGTGGAAGTCCTTACAAAAACGCTTAGATCAAATTGATGCTTCGGAACAGCATTGGCATAAATTGCATGGCTTAGATTGGCGCAATAAAAAACAGTACGATACGTTACAAGGTTTAAGCCAAAGATTTACCGATGATTGGTTTGTGATTGACGGTGAAGATGAAGCCTTACGTGATCAATGCTTTGCCCAGTATGTATTGCAAACTTTACAAGAGTTGCCTGACCATCAAACCAAAGTCACTGAAAAATGGCAGCAAGCACAGATTCCAACTGCATTGTTAGAACCCCAAAAGCAAAGCCTAGACAAAGATGACTATAAAGAGGAATTGAACAAATTAACCAAAAAAGTGGCGGATGCTCTACGTTATGACGAGCGAAAGGTAATTGTCGCTTTTGAAGGGATGGATGCAGCAGGTAAAGGAGGGGCAATAAAAAGAATTGTCAAAAAATTAGATCCACGTGAGTATGAAATTCATAGTATTGCTGCGCCTGAGCGTTATGAATTACGCCGTCCTTATCTATGGCGTTTTTGGAATAAACTCAATGATGGCGGAAAAATTACCATTTTTGATCGTACATGGTACGGACGTGTTTTGGTGGAACGTATAGAGGGATTTGCCTCAGTTGTTGAATGGCAACGTGCTTATCACGAAATCAACCGTTTCGAGGAAAACTTAGTAGATAGCCAAACTGTGATTGTGAAAATTTGGCTTGCAATCAGTAAAGATGAACAAGAAATTCGATTTAAAGATCGTGAACAAACCCCACATAAGCGTTTCAAGATTACTGAAGAAGATTGGCGTAATCGTGATAAATGGGATGACTATTTAAATGCTGCGGCGGATATGTTTGAACGAACCCATACTGATTATGCGCCGTGGTATGTGATTTCTACTGATGATAAAAACACAGCACGAATTGAAGTTCTAAAAGCGATTTTAAAGCAACTTAAGGCGGGTTAAACCGCCTTATCATGACAAGAATTGCTGATTAAGCCACGATGGTGCTTCGGCTCTTTTGTTGAATACGCTTGGCAAGATTATAACAGTCTTGAATATGTGCTTCAGTGATTTTACGCATCATAAAGTAGCCCAAACTCGCTGCAATAAGCTGACCGCCTAAAGGAATAAATTTGGTCACTTGCTTGGTTGCGATTTTAGTAAAAAAACCATTAAAGGATTTTTTCATTGCAGTTCGAGCGACGACGAAACCTGAAAATTCGAAACCACGTTTGCGTAGTTCATCCCAATGCACTTTCTTAGTTTCAGGGTCGTAAACACTGATATGTTCAGGTGCTAAACCAAAGCGAGCATTAATATAGGGAATAATTTGTGTCAGCATGCCCAAATCAACCACCACATCAAAAAATGGGATGGGTACAATCGCTGCACCTGCTGACCAATATGCGCGATTTTTTGTGAGTGCTAAGCATTCTTCACGAATTTGTTCCAAGTTTAAGCTTGGGTCAATGGCATCAGGAATTTTTTCAATTTTCATAAAGTTATACCTAGAGTCTATCCCTTGATCGTACATTTAATCGTATGGAATGGTAGATTTCAAAACAATTTTTTATTTCCTTGTGTGTTTAACGTGACATAGTTATATGAAGTTGTATAGTGATAAATATGTACGTTTTCGTGCAATAAAATAATCGTTTTTTGATGAGGTTATATTCATACATGGGTATTCATGTTATTCAAAGTCAACGTCTCGATGTGTTATTACAAGGCGTGATGGCATCAATTACCCAACCGAGTAACTCCGTATTTCAGGTGTTTAAAACCCAGCATTTTATTGTCCCTAGCCCCGCACAAGAACAATGGTTGACCCAGAAAATTGCTGAACAGCAGGGCATGACGGCCAATTATCAATTTCATCAAAAAATTCGCGGTTTTCAATGGTATGCCTATCAACAAGTACTTGAAAACAAAGAACAGGTTCGTAAAGCCAATATTCCACGATTAATTTTAAAATGGCGTATTCATCAAGCCTTACAACCTTCGATTCAGCCTGAACAAAATACCCTTGCACAAGATCATCCTTTATATTCGATTGTGCAACGAATTTATGACAGTGCAGATCAGTTGCAACACAGCACAGAAAAACAGCTTAAAAAGCAAAGTATGTTGTATTGGGTCGCAGAACAAGTCTCGCAATTATTTAACAACTACATGATTTATCGTGGTTATTGTCAAGGTCGATGCCAAGGTCAGTGTACTTGTTCAGGTAACTGGCTATCGGCTTGGGGGCAAAATAAAGCCCTGAATATTGAACATTTAATGTCGCAAACGGATCAACAAACTTCCGCCTTTACATTACAACAAACTGAACAGCTAGAAGCTTGGCAGCGTTGGTTATGGCAAAACTATTTCCATGCCGATTTTGTTGAAATGCAAGGTATTGATGCTGACTTTTGGGAAGTTTTAGATAACCAACAGACTCGATCACAGGCATTATCACAGCTACCGCATCAGGTGATTGTATTTACAATCTTGGATTTGCCACCGAGCCAGTTACAGTTTTTACGCCGTTTGGGGCAATATCTGAATGTGGTGATTTTGCACTATAACCCATCGCAAGAATATTGGGCAGACAGTGTCGATCCGTTATGGAAACAGCGATACGATTTGGGTGTTAAAGAACGTTTTATTGCTAAAAACCCCAAGGCAACTGATGCAGAAATCTCAGCATTTTTTGAAAGCTTTAGTTTAGGTTTTAATGCGTTAAACCGTGAATCTCGTCATCCCTTGCTGACACGGTTAGGTAAACAGGCACGAGATAACTTCTCCTTATTGTCTCAACTTTCAGCAGGGGAAGAAGGCAATTGGGTTGATGCCTTTGTTGACCATTTTCCTGAGAACTTACTTGGTAAAATTCAGTCAGATATTTTCTATTTGGCTGAACCGATCGCAGCGCAATATGAATTGGCTGCGGATGATGAATCAGTTCAGATTCATGTGTGCCATTCCAGTATCAGACAACTGGAAGTGTTAAAAGAGCAGTTGGTGCATTGGTTGTCGCAAGCCGATGTAATACCTCGCCGTCCAAGTGATGTATTGATTTTGACCCCAAATCTCACTGAACTTGAGCCACTCATTCGGAGTATTTTCCCTTCGGCACCCAATGATCATGAAGTCTTTTTACCTGTTAAAATTGCAGGTGTGGCACAGTTAGATGCCTTAAATGCATGGCGAGCCGTACTCGGACGTTTACAACTGACGCAAGGGCGTTTAACGCAAGATGACTTTGCGGATTGGTTGAATTTATCAGCAACTCAGCAACGATATGGTTTCGATTATAGCCAAGCCCAACGTATCTTGGCGTTGCTCAATGATGCTGGTTTCAAACGTGGTTTGGACGAGCAACATCTCAAACAAAGTTTAAGTGCGGGTGATCAAGACTATCGTTATAGCCTTAAATTTGCTCTGGATCGCTTAGCTTTAGGGATTGCAGTGCCTGCGCATGTGATGGTGAAACAAACGCTCAGCTATGCATTGGTACAGCCAAGTGACTTTGAATTGATTGGGATTCTGATTCAGATTTATCATGATTTATCAGCGCGTAGAAATTGGTTGGTGGCACATGAACAAGGGCAACGTTTGCCTGTAGAAACATGGTTAAACCATATCAAAGCAGATGTTCAAGAGTTTGAACAAGCGGATATCGTGGCATTAAAAGCCGTTCGTGAGATTATCCAAAAGCAAGAACGTATGTTGACCTTGGCAAGTTATTATGACGATGCGGAAAACCAGTTACGGCAAATCTCTCTGCCATTGCCTTATATTATCGAAGAAATCCAACGCAGCTTAGAAAGTCAGTCGGCACAAGTTGAACCGACGGGGCAAATTACTTTTAGCCAAATTGGACAAATTCGCCCGATTCCTTATCGTTTGATTGTGTTATTGAATTTGGATACAGGTAAGTTTCCAAATCGGGACAGCCATGTTCCTTTTGATTTAATGGATGCATTACGTCAACAATTGGGTGATCGTTCTCGCTTAGAAGATGACCAAGGGGCTTTCTTGGATGCGGTATTGTTGGCGCAAGAGCAAATTTGGTTATTTTATAATGGCTTTGATTTTGGCGATGGTGAAGTGCGAGAGCCGTCCAGTGTGCTGCAAGGTTTCCGAGATCATTTGGAGCTCATTATTAAATCCCCCCCAGCCCCCCTTTTTCAAAGGGGGGAGAGTGAGGAAATTCCCCTCTTTAATAAAGAGGGGGTAGAGGAGATTCTTTTAAAGGAAATGTATAAAGAACTCCAAATCCCTTCACAGCTCTATTCACTCTACCATCTGCATCGCTTACAGCCTTTTGATCCACTGGGCTTTATTGCTGATCGTCCTGTGCGTTATCAAGACCACTGGTTTAAAGTGGCATCGCAAATTCAGCAAGTCAAAGGTGAACGACAAGCTTGGGTCAATACAGCTTATCCAATTGAACAGAATGAAATGCTTATTTTGAATAGTCAGCAATGGATTCAGGATGTGTGTTTCCCTGCACGATTGTATTTAAAAACCTTGGGTGTGAAAAATTTGAGTAGTGCGGAAGTGCTGGATCAAAGTGAGCCTTTATTGTTAGATGGTTTAGGCAAATATGCGATTCGCCATTTTTTACAGCAGCGTGATGAAACGCTTTCATTGGACATGTTGCAAGATCAATTACCTGTTGGCAAGGTTCAGCAAAGTGCTTGGCAGCAAAGTTGTTTAGAGCAACAACGCTTATTAGAGCGTTTACAACAATATGCGGCTGTGCCGACGGAAACGACACAGCGTGTTTGGCGGATATCGAAACAATTACAAATGAGTTGTGTGACCCCTAAACAATTGACACAAGACTGGGTGAGTTTGGATGCTTCTAGCGCGCGTGCCAAACGGTTGACCAAAGTCTGGTTGGAATATTTGTTGTGGCTCACATTCTTAAATAGCGATTCAGTAACTAAGAAACGCCGTATTGTGGTGTTTAGCGATCAAACCGTGATTTGTGAAGGGCTCGATACTGAGCAAGCACAGTCTTATTTAAATGATTGGTTGCGATTATGGCAGGATGCACAGCAACAACCTGTGGTTTTACCCGCAGCATTATTGTTAAAACCGTTGGAAAAAGGCAAACAGCATGAATGGATTGAGTTAGAGTCAAAGCAAATTTTAGCTGAAGATAGCCAAAAACAAGTGTTGAAAGACTGGAATGATACAGGGGATTTCTCTGGTTTGGATATGACCCAAAACGAAGCCTGTAAATTGCATCGTGACTGGAAATTTATTTTACAGGAACAGGATGCAACCGCGTTATTACACTATGCCTGTGATCATTATGCTTATGCATTGTACCAACCGATTTTTGAATTTCTACGTGTGGAGTAAGACATGAGTTCACAATATCCAGTGTCTTATCAACCCATTCGTGATATTCAATTTGAAGGTTTACATCTGATTGAAGCCTCCGCAGGTACAGGCAAAACCTATACCTTATCGAGTTTAATGGTACGGATTTTTCTAGAAAAATATTTACCTAATCAGGTGATTGCCACGACTTTTACGCGTGCTGCTGCTGCCGAGTTAAAAAGCCGTATTCGTTTACGTTTGGTCGAGATTCAAGAATATTTAGAGCCATTACGTAGCGTATTAGAAACGGATATTCATAAACTCGTAGAACATGAGTCAGACTCACTGAAGCAACACCTTTTGCAAACCTTTGCACCTCGTATGGCGTATGCTTGTGAACGGCTAAAATTGGTGATTGATCAATTAGATGAGTTGTTTGTTGGAACACTAGATAGCTTCAGTCAAAAGCTATTGCGTGAGTTTGCCTTTGAAAGTGGCAAAATTGAACGCGCTCAAATCACTGAAGATGCAAAAGCATATACGCGTCAACTGATTCATGATGTATTAAGAGAATGGATTCAATTACAGCCACAGCAAGTGATTGATACACTTTATACGGTGGGTGGGCTCAAAAGTGTTGATCATTTTGTGGGGATGGTCGAAAGCTCGCTGAATTTTAGTTCAGCCCAATTTAAATTACCCGAAATGCCTGAAATTGAGCTAGCTCAACGACAACAATGGCAACAGCAAGCACAGCAGATTGAATTGAGTGGCTTAGCTGAATATTACAATTTGGATGGGGCTTATTATAGCTATATTAATGGCACATCTTTCCGTAACAATGCATTCAATAAATTGTTTAGTGAATCATTGCCACTTTTATTAAAAGCCTTAGATACACCAAAGAATGTACAGGTTTTTGATGCCTATTTTGCCGATGCGCGAGATGCGGTATTTAAGTTTTTAGACAAACTCGAGCATCAAAAGATTTTCAAAAAATGTCCAGCGGATGTTGCGGAAGGTTTTTATCAGCACTCAATGATTTTACAACTTCAAAAGCTCTGCCATGCATTACAAAAAACACAGCAGCAATTTGAACAACTACAGGTGTATTTAAAAGCGTATTTATGTATTGAAGTCAAAAAACGATTGCCCCAAGTGTTGCAACAAAAAGGTGAAACCACTTTTGCTCAGCAAATTAAAACACTTTCAGAAGCTTTAAAAGGTGAGCAAGGGCAACGTTTTGCGGTGTTTGTACAAGCACGATATCCGTTGATTTTAGTGGATGAGTTTCAGGATACCAACCAAGATCAGGATGATATGTTAGCCAGTATTTGGCGGCATCCGCAACGTTATCAAAAGGGTTGCATGATTATGGTGGGAGACCGTAAGCAAGCGATTTATGGTTTCCGTGGTGGAGATATGCTGACTTTCCTGAATGCTTATCAGGATATTATGGCGAAGCAAGGGCATGAATATAAATTGATTCATAACCATCGCTCCGTCAAGCAGTTGGTAGAAGTGGTGGATGCGCTATTTCAGCGACAGATGGATTTTGGTGAACAGGTTGTGTATGACCCGATTCAAGCAGGTTCACGTCCACATCCTGCTTTAATTGAACATACACAGATTAATCCTGCACCTTTGCGTTGGTTACAGTTGCAAGAGGGGAGTGAACAAGCGACTCAAGTGGCTTGGAAAATTCAAACCTTATTGAATCAGGCATATGCCAAGCAATTATATTTAGACGCTGAGACACAGCAAGCGATCGGTGAGGATGATATTGCTGTGCTTTCCCGTAGCCATCGTCAACTTGATGAAGTGCAATATGTGCTAGAGCGCATTGGGATTCGGGTAAATCGACCATCGAAACGTAGTGTGTTTGATTCAGCGATTGCGCAAGATGTAGGCGCATTATTCACCGCATTACTTCATCCTTATGATGAAGCCAAGTTAAAACGTGCGTTACTGAGTCGTTTATTTGGTTTTGATTTAACTCGGTTATTGGCATTGGAACAAAGTGCCGAGGGGTTAAGCCATTATATCCAGCAATTCGATGATATTCGTGAGATGTGGCTCAATCAAGGTTTCTTGGCAGCATGGCAGCGTTGTCTAAACCAGTTTGGTATTTGGCAGCAATTGGTTGCCACCCAAAGCAAAGACAATGAGCGAGCTGTGGTGAATTTGCGTCACCTGACTGATATCTTGAGTCGGCGTAGCGAGCATGTGCAAGGCATACAAAACCTGTATCACTGGTATTTAAAACAATTGCACTCACCTAGTGATCGGGAGTGGGAACTCGAACACAAGCTGTCGAATGAGGCAGGTGTGCAGTTGATGACCATCCATCAATCCAAAGGTCTAGAATATAAAATCGTATTTCTGCTAGGTGCGAATAAAGCCTTTTCAGAAGTACAAAAACCTTAAATTTCTCGACAACGGACATTCAAGTGCCTGAAACAGGACAAACTAGAACCCAACGTGTTGTCGCCATTGCAGATAAAAATTTCTTACAACAAACAGAACTGGATCAACATCAACAACGTGCTTTAGCTGAACAAAATCGGTTGTGGTATGTGGCACTGACACGTGCCAGTCATCGTGTCTATGCGGTGTTAGAGCCTGAAAAGGGCGATAAAAATAAACACGCTGGATTGGCATTTTGGAAGAATCAAGGAGCAAGCTTCCAGCATCCGTATAGCTTGGATGAGGCTTTGATTTTAGAGCGACCACAGGCTTTACAGACACAGCACTCACAACAGAACATTATTATTTCAGCAAAATTGTTACCTACGCAGCGTTTTTATGCACGTGCTAAGACCAGTTTTAGTTACCTCGCACAGCATTTAAAACACAAAGCGAATCGTGTTGATCGTTTAGCCAATATTGATGCCGATTTTGAGCAAGCAGAAGATGAGTTGAAT
>Ga0075156_10001761_pt1 | contig 11882 bp, 14 predicted proteins | sample JI81AbrownDNA_FD_70966 | JGI IMG/M metagenome (GOLD analysis project Ga0075156, IMG submission 70966) | Wastewater effluent complex algal communities from Wisconsin, to seasonally profile nutrient transformation and Carbon sequestration -... | ecosystem: Engineered > WWTP > Effluent > Algae...
ACGCTGGCCTGCAGCAGGGCGCCGGTCTTGCGGCGATGCATGTCACGCAGCGCGCTCTCGTCGAGCGACCGGCCCACGCTGGCCAGATCGATCGCCTGCCCGCCCGCCATGCCTTCGTGGCCGGCCGCGCGTGCGAGGAGACCCACCAGGCGGGCCTGCAAGGTGGGCGGCACCCCCTCTTCCGGGGTGAGCACCTCGAACGCCAGGGCCTGCATGGCATCGCCTGCGAGCATGGCCTGAGCCTCGCCGTAGCGGATGTGCACCGTGGGCTTGCCACGGCGCAGTGCGTCGTCGTCCATGCAGGGCATGTCGTCGTGCACCAGGGAGTAGGCATGGATCAGTTCAACTGCCACGGCTGCACGCATCGCGGCGGCCGGATGGCCGCTGACGGCGTCGCAGCCAGCCAGCACCAGCAGCGGGCGCAAGCGCTTGCCGCCGTCGAGCACCGCATAGCGCATCGCGTCACCGAGCCCGGCGGGGGTGTCCTCCGGCACGAGGGAATCCAGCGCGGATTCAACCGCGGCAAGTTCCAGGCTCGCCCAAGCGTCGAAGTCTTCAGGCTTCATGCATTCGTCCAGGGCTTTGACTGCCCTTCCTCCAGGACCTTGACTTGTAGTTCGACCACCTGAAGGCGCTCGCGGCAGTATTCCAGAAGCCGTGCCCCACGGCGGTAGCCTTCGAGTAGCCGATCCAGCGGCATCTGCCCGGCCTCCATGGCCTGAACCAGGGTGTCCAGTTCGGCCAGGGCCGCTTCGTAGCTTGCGGGCTCGTCGGCTGCCGGGGCAGCGGCGGGGGCTGATCGCGCCATGTCGGTTGGTGAGAAACAAAGTGAGATTGTAGTCAGGCCGACCCGGGTTTTCCCGTTTTGGTGCACAGGCCATGGCAAATGGCGCCACGCGGGCCACCGGGCGCGGCCTCCTGCTGACGGGCCCCGGTTAGAATCCGGGCCCCCTGACCTGCCGCAGGCAGTTGGAAGGGGATCATTTGTCATTCAAACCCACCCGCGGGGCCACCGGGTGGGGGGTTAACAGACATGTTTTTTGGAGATCCTGGGGATCATGTCGGACCTGAGCATCACGCTGGAAGCTCTGGAGCGCGCGCGCTCTCAACTCTCCGTATCCACCTATTTCGACGAGGATCTGCTCCGCAGGGAGCAGGAACTCGTGTTTCAGCACGGCCCGCGCTATCTTGCGCATGAGCTGGCCGTGCCCGGGGTGGGCGACTACTACGCACTGCCGCAAGAAGGCGAAGGGCGCGCGCTCGTGCGCACGCCACGCGGCATTGAACTGGTATCCAACGTCTGCCGGCACCGCCAGGCGGTGATGTTGCGCGGGCGTGGAAACACCCGCTCGAACATCGTCTGCCCGTTGCACCGCTGGACCTATGACCTGCACGGACAGTTGGTCGGAGCGCCTCACTTTGAGCATGACCCCTGTCTGCACCTGAACAACTACCCGTTGCGCACCTGGAACGGCATGGTGTTCGAGGACAACGGCCGCGACATCGCTGCCGATCTGGCCGGCCTGGGCCCGCGCAAGGACCTCGATTTCGACGGCTACGTGCTCGACCACGTCGAGATGCACACCTGCCACTACAACTGGAAGACTTTCATCGAGGTCTACCTCGAGGACTACCACGTCAATGCCTTCCACCCCGGCCTGGGCCAGTTCGTCACCTGCGACGACCTGCGTTGGGAATTCGGCAAACACCATTCGGTTCAGACGGTGGGCATCAAGGCCGCTCTCGAACGGGCAGGCTCGCCCACCTACCAGCGCTGGCATGACGCGGTGCTCAGGTTCGGCGGTGGCCATGCCCCCCGGCAGGGTGCGATCTGGCTGACCTACTACCCGAACATCATGGTCGAGTGGTATCCGCATGTGCTGACCGTCTCCACGTTGTACCCGCAGGGGCCGCAGAAGACGCTCAATGTGGTCGAGTTCTACTACCCCGAGGAGATCGCCGCCTTCGAGCGCGAGTTCGTCGAGGCACAGCGCGCGGCTTACATGGAGACCTGCATCGAGGATGACGAGATCGGCGAACGCATGGACGCCGGCCGCAAGGCCCTGTTCGAACGCGGGGACGACGAGGCCGGCCCATACCAGAGCCCGATGGAAGACGGCATGAAACACTTCCATGAGTGGTACCGCCGCGCGATGGGCCCGGGCAACACCGCGTGGTGAAGGCAGTGCAGGTGTTCCTGCATAGCCGCAAAGGCGGTTGCATCCACTCTGCAGGCGCCTGCGTCTAAGGCTGTAAGGACTTGGCTCTTGCCGCGACGAACCGCGGCAAGGTCTGGATTCACCGGCATTCCGCCGGCCCGGGCCACCGCCGCGTCCTTCACGTTCGCGTGTTTCCAGCCACCTCACCCTCAGGAGATCGAAATGAACATCAACACCACCAAGTCGGGCCTCGCCATCGCCGCCGCTGCCGCCGCGCTGTTCACCCTGGGCGCCGCCCCGATGGCCATGGCTGCCGATGACGGCATGGTCAAGTGCTCCGGCGTCAACAGCTGCAAGGGCACCTCCGAGTGCAAGACCGCCAAGAGCGAATGCAAGGGCCACAACAGCTGCAAGGGCCAGGGCTGGGTCTCCAAGAAGACGGCCGACGAGTGCACCAAGGCCGGCGGCAAGGTCGTCAAGGGTTGACCCTCACGCCCCCTCCCCGGGGTCTGGCCCCCGGAGGGGGCTTGCGCGGCGGACCGGCAGAGCCGGTCCGCGCACGCCACTTGAAAGCGGCGGCTCCTTCGGAGCGCCGCGCCTGACACCATGTCTGAATTGACCGGCTTTGGCCTGGGCCTCCGTACCGATCACTATGCCGACTTCCGTGCCACGCCGGCGCCGTTGCTTGGCGTGGACTGGCTGGAGGTGATCAGCGAGAACTACATGGTGCCGGGTGGCAAGCCGCTGGCCCATCTCGACGCGATCCGGCGCGACGTCCCCATGGTGATGCACGGCGTGTCGTTGAACATCGGCGGCAGCGACCCGCTTGACCGCAGCTACCTGCGCGATCTTCGAGCACTGGCTGCCCGCATCGAGCCTGCCTGGGTCTCGGACCACCTCTGCTGGACAGGCGTCGACGGCCGGCAGTTGCACGACCTGCTGCCCCTGCCCTACACCGAGGCCGCGCTGCGCCACGTGGCCGGGCGCGTGATGCAGGTGCAAGATGCACTTGGCCGTCGCCTGCTTCTGGAGAACGTCTCCAGCTACATCGGCTGGGCGGCTGACGAAAAGAGTGAGTGGCAGTTCATTGCCGAGTTGGCCGAGCGGGCCGATTGCGAGTTGCTGCTCGATGTGAACAACGTCTACGTCAGCGCCGTGAACCACGGCTACGACCCGCACACCTTCATCGACGCGGTGCCGGCGCACCGCGTTCGCCAGATCCACCTCGCCGGCCACGAAGTGGGCGAGCAGGGCCTGATCGATACGCATGACCATCCGGTGTGCGAAGCGGTGTGGTCCCTGTACCGCCACACCGTCGCCCGGCTGGGACCGGTGCCGACCATGATCGAACGCGACGACCACATCCCGCCGCTGGTGGAGCTTGTCGCCGAGCTGAACCGCGCCCGGCAGGAAGCCGCCCTGGCGCTGGCCAGCCACCACACGGTGCCGGCATGACCACCCAAGCCAGTTTGGCCGATCTGCAGCGCCAGTTCGCGGCGCTTGTGTGTGCCGAGGCCGCCTCGCCGGCCGAGCCACTGCTGCGCCCTCTGCGAGACGGCGCACCCCGCCTGGGCGTCTACCGCCACGCCTACCGCGCCCGCCTTGTCGAAGCCCTGCGCAGCAACTACCCGGTGCTGCACCGCTCCTTGGGCGACGACGAGTTCGCCGCGCTGGCCATGGCCTACCTGGACGAGCATCCGTCCCGCCGGCCGTCGATCCGCTGGTTCGGCGATGCCCTGGTGGGCCATGTCCGCACCCACGCGGGCTCGCTCTCTCACCCTGCGCTGGCCGATCTGGCGGCCATGGAGTGGGCGCTGGGTTGCAGTTTCGACGCCAACGACGTTGCGGCGCTCACCTTCGACGAACTGGCCACGCTGCCTCCGGCGGCCTGGCCCGGCGCCCGCTTCGAGCAGCACCCCTCGGTGGCGTGGCTGGATCTGCACTGGGCTGTCGAGCCGATCTGGCAAGCCCTCACGCTGGACACCGACGCGGCGACCGACGAACCCGAGGCGCTCGACCACGGCCTGCTGGTCTGGCGCCAGGGCCTGGAGACCCGCTGGCGATCGGTGCAGCCCGATGAGGCGGTGGTGCTGTTGGCCTGCCTGGTCGGCGACACCTTTGCCGCGTTGTGTGCGCTGGCCGCCGAGACCCGCGGTGAGCACGCCGCCCCCTGGGTGGCCGCCGCGCTGCGCCGTTGGGTCGACGATGGCCTTCTGGTCTGGCGGGCAACCGGCAAACCGTAGAATCGCGCCCCTCCCACCAGCGTGACCACGCCGCCCCGCCAGGCGGCGTTTCTGCCTTTGCATCTGCCCATGGCCGGCATCCACATCACCGACATCGAGCTGGCCATCAACTGGTGGCGTGAGCGCTCGCCGTCGCCAGACGGTGTCACCGCCTGCCCCGAGGTGCTGGCGCTGGCGGAGGTGTATGCGCTGATGGTGTACTACCGCGAGCCAGAGGCCGATGAGACGAGCATGCCCGCACGGGCACGCGAGGCCTGGCTTGGCTGGTACCACACCACGCCGGATGCGCCCTGCATTGCCATCTGCTCCACGGCCCAGGGCGACCCCGTCTGCAAGGGCTGCGGCCGCACCGAAGGCGAGGTGCAGCACTGGCCGGTGCTCAGCCCCGGCGAAAAACGGCAAGTCTGGCGCCGCATCACGCTGCAGGCCACGGCGTGGCGCTTCAACCGCTATGCCGAGCGCGCCCGCGCCGCACACGGTGCCGACCACCCCCCGGTGGACAGCTTTCCGCCGCACCCGGGCGGCCCCGGCGCATGACATTCACCGACAGCGTTCGGCGCATCGTCCCGCTGGCCTGGCCGGTCTTCATCGGCCAGGTCGCTGTGCTGGCCTTCAGCACCATCGACACGGTGCTGGTGGCGCGCCACTCGCAGGCCGACCTGGCGGCCCTGGCGGTAGGCGCCGCCGCCTACATCACGGTGTTCATCGGCTTCATGGGCATCGTGCTGGCGGTGTCGCCGATGGTCGGCCAACTCTATGGTGCCCAGCGGCTCGAAGCCGCCGGCGACGAGGCTCACCAGGCCGTCTGGTTGGCGTTGGGCCTGTCGGTGCTCGGCAGCACGCTGCTGTTCTTTCCCTACCCGTTCCTGTGGCTCTCCAAGGCCACGCCCGAGGTGGCCGAGAGGGTGCAGGGCTATCTGACTGCCCTGGCCTTGTCGTTGCCGGCCTCGCTGCTGTTCACCGTCTACCGCGGCTTCAATACCGCCGTCTCGCGGCCCAAGGCGGTGATGGCGCTGCAGCTCGGCGGGCTGGCGCTGAAGCTGCCCCTCACTGCAGCGCTGGTGTTCGGCGTGCCGGCTCTGGGTATACCGGAACTGGGCGTCACCGGGTGCGGCATCGCCACCGCCTGTGCGATGTGGGGCCAGGTGCTGATCGCCTGGTGGGTGATGCGCCATGACAGCTTCTACGCGCCGTTCAAGCTGTTTGGCCGGGGCCTGCACCCCCCGCACCGTGCCGCACTGAAAGGCCTGCTGAAGCTGGGCGTGCCGATGGGCGCCGGCATCCTGATCGAGGTGACCGGTTTCAGCACCATGGCGCTGCTGATCTCGCGCATCGGCACCGTGCCGGTGGCCGGCCATCAGGTGGCCACCAACATCGTCTCGCTGATGTTCATGCTGCCGCTGGCGCTGGCCAACGCCAGCAGCACCTTGGTGGCGCAGCGCATCGGCGCGGGGGATCTGCCGGATGCGCGCCGCATCGGCTGGCACAGCCTGGCGTTCGGCGTGGCGCTCTCGGCGGCCCTGGGTGCCGCCGTTTTCGTCGCCCGCCATGGCGTCGTCGGCCTGTACACCGCCAACCCGGCCATCGCCGGCGCCGCCTTGCCGTTGCTGACTTGGGTGGTGCTGTTCCACATCGCCGATGCGATCCAGACCATCACCGCTTTCGTGCTGCGCGCCTGGCGCATCGCCACCGTGCCGATGGTGATCTATGCCGGCGCGCTGTGGGGCGTCGGCCTGGGCGGCGGCTACGTGGTGGCCTTCAATCTCAGCGGCGCGACACCGGCAGCCCTGCTGGGCGCTCGAGGCTTCTGGGCCGCGTCGACCACCGGCCTGGTGGTGGCCAGCATCGCGCTGACCGTGTTCATGCTGTTGGTGCTGCGGCCCCAGGCACGCCCGGCAGGCTGAGCACGAAGCAGCTGCCGCCGCCCTCGCGCGGCTCGCAGTGCACGCCGCCCTGGTGCCGCTCGGCGATCTGGCGAACCAGCGACAAGCCCAGGCCCACGCCGCCCTCGCGCTCGGCATGGCCCGGCATCCGGTAGAAGGCCTCGAAGATGCGCTCGCGTTCAGACTCGGGCACGCCCGGGCCGCGGTCGCAAACCTTGAGCTCGACCCCACCGCCAGCCCGGCAGCCCAGTTGGACGCTGACCTCTTCGCCGCCATATCGGCGGGCGTTCTCCAACAGGTTGCGCGCGGCTCGGCGCAGCAGCCGTTCGCTGCCGCGCACCTGCAAGGCGGAGCCTTCAGGGCCAGCCGTCAACTCGGCACCGACGCGTGCAGCCTCCTCGGCCACCATCCCGGCCAGGTCGACCGGCTCGTCGAGTTCACCCACTGCCCCGGCATCCAGCCGGCTGGAAAGAAGCACCTCCTCGACCAGCGCGTCCAACTCGCCAATGTTGGTGTCGATCTCGCGCTTGAGCGAGGCCAGCATCGCGGGCGGGGCGTCGTCCAGCATCGTGACGGCCATCTTCAGCCTCGCCAGCGGCGAGCGAAGTTCATGGCTGGCGTTGGCCAGCAGGCTCTGGTGCGACTTGATCAGCGCCTCGATGCGCGTGGCGGCCTGGTTGAAGCTGGCGGCCACCGCTGCCACCTCGTCCTTGCCCTCGACCACCATGCGGTGATCCAGTGCTCCGGCGCCAAAGGCCTCGACGCCCTGCTTGAGCGTCTCCAGCCGGCGCGTCAGGCCCCGCACCACCGGGTACGCACCGCCAGCGACCGCCAGGAACAGCAGCAGCGACAAGGCCACCAGCCCCAGGCCCGCAGGCCAGTCCGGCGGACGCCCGGGCAATGGCAGCGGGAACGTGTCGCCCGGCCGGCCGGGGCCGAGGCCCGTGCCCCCGCCGGGCGGTGGACCGGCGCGGTCGTCAGGCCCGGGCGGGCGCCGGTCCAGCGGTGGGCCGGCATCGGCAAACAGGCCCGCTTCCGGCCCGCTGGCGCCCGGCGGCGGGCGCTCGCCATCGAACGGGGGATCACCACGCTGCACGCGTGCCAGGTTGGGGCGCATCAACCACAAGACCCGGCCGTCATCGAGGCGGATCGGGAAGGCCCGGCGCGTGTTGTTGGCGTCGAGCTCGCGACGCATGTAGGTCTCGGAGGCACCGATGCGCTGGCCCTGCGCATCGTGCAGGGCCAGTGGCACGCGCAGGCGCCGCGACCACTCGCGCAAGGCCTGAATCTGCGCCTCGGCAGGCGCGTCGGGCGCCGGGATGGAGTTCTGGATCAGATCCCCCCAGGCCGACATGCGCTCGGTGATCTGTGCCTCCGCACGCTGGCGCTCGCCCTCCAGGTGCCTTTGCACCAGCCAACCGGAAGCCAGCGCAAACAGCGCCAGCGTGGCCACCACGGTGAGCCAGATGCGCAGGTAGAGGGATTTCAATCAGCGTCTTGCTTGCGGGCGAACACGTAGCCCGTGCCGCGCACCGTGAGCACGCGCTTGGGGTTCTTGGGGTCGTCCTCGATCACCGCGCGGATGCGCGACACATGCACGTCGATCGAGCGGTCGAACGCCTCCATCGGGTGGCCCTTGAGCGCGTCCATGATCTGGTCGCGGCTCAGTACCCGGCCCGGGCTGTGTGCCAGCACGGTGAGCAACTCGAACTGGTGGCCGGTGAGATCACAGCGCTGGTTATCCAGCCGTGCCTCGCGTGCGCCAAGATCGATCTCCAGGCGGCCGAAACGCAGCACCTCGTCGGCGGCCGGCTCGGGCGCAGCGCGGCGCAACAGGGCCTTCACACGGGCCAGCAGTTCGCGCGGCTCGAAAGGCTTGGGCAGGTAGTCGTCGGCGCCGATCTCCAGGCCGATGATGCGGTCCATCGGCTCACCGCGGGCGGTGAGCATCAACAGCGGCAGCCGGCGGGTGCGGGCGTCGCCGCGCAGTTCGCGCGTCATCTCGAGCCCGTCACCGTCGGGCAGCATCAGATCGAGCACCAGCGCGTCGTAAGGGCCGCTGCGCAGCCGCTCCCGACCGGCCGAAAGCGACCCGGCGGTGTCGACCTCGAAGCCATGGCCGCGCAGGTAGTCACCCACCATGGCGGTAAGGCGCAGGTCGTCGTCGATCAGCAACAGCTTGGCGGGGCTCATGTCGGTGGCAGCATAGGCACCCGGCATCACGTAGCGCGCGGTGCGGGTGCTCTGCAGAGGATACGTCATGGCCGGGCGTCAGATGCGAGCCGGGCCGCGCTGGCCATGCATCGGCTGGCCTGCATGCTGCTTGATGCGCTCGACCATGCGCTGCCGCTGCTCGAGCGTGAGCACCTGGGCGGTGTCCAGCAGCACGCTGTTCATGCGCTTGCTGATGGTGTCGTGCCGCGCCAGCATCTGCTGGCGCAGAGCCTCGACGGCCGTGGCGTCGACCGTGGGCTGGCTGAACAACTCGGCCAGCCTGGCGTGGTCGGCTCGCGCGGCCTCGGTGGGCGCCTTCAGCTCGGCCTGAGCGGCCTCGGTGATCTGCTGCAGCTTGCTGCGCTGCTCGGCGGTGGCGTTCAAATCGTCGAGCAGGCGATCCAGCGCTGGCCCGGCCAGCGGAAGGATGGGCGGCGCGCCCATCGGCCCCATCGGGGCACGCGCCACGATCGGCTGCGTGCCGGGCACCGAACGGTCATGTGCCGAGGCCATGCTGACGATGCCCAGCGCGCCAGCGGCCGAAACCACCAAGCCAAGGGCCGCGAGGCGCCAGGCCGGCTGCGAGTAGATCGAATTCATGGCAACGCCCTCCAGTGTCTGATCACAGTGGAGGGCATCTTGCTGGGCCCGTGTACAGCGGCCTTGCCGCCAGCGTAAAGATGCGTAAACCGGCTCGGCAGAGAACGAAGCAGTGCGCGACGCGCGCAGCCGATCAGGGGCGGGGCTGGCGTTCGGCCACACTCACGCCGTAGACATTGCCGTTCGGCGCCGCCAGGAACTCGACCTGCAGGCTGCCGTCCACGGCGGCAAACCGCGTGGCGCTGAGCGCGACCATCGGCGTCGGCGTGCCATCGCGCAACGCCGCCACCGGCCGTTGGCGCGCGCCAGACAAGCGGAACGCCGCACCATCAACAAGTTGATAGTCGCCGCGCACGGCATCGAAATCGGCGCTCGACACAGCCGCGGCACGCTGCTGCTGGATCTGAACGCGCGGGACACCGGCATGGGCCACCGGATCGGGCGCGGCGAACGCCGCAGGCGAAGCCGCCGCCGCCACGAGCGCAGTGGCCAGGGCAAAGTCTCGGACCATGGTGAACTCCTTTCCGGTTCGGCGGCCAGGCCGCCTGGGTGGTGGGTGCAGGTGGAGTCTCGCCAAACCAGCCACCACAACGCACGCGCGGAGCGACCGGGCGCCTGCTGCGGCGCATGAACTGCAGCGCCGCGCGACACACCGCTTGGCAAATGGCGGCCGAGCCGATAGACTGTATGTTCATACAGTATCGAGGCCCACGCCATGCAACCCGTCTTTCGCAGCAGCTACCGCCCCGCCCGCGCCGTGAACGTGCCCAAGTGGCTGCGCAGCCTCTGGTACTGGTTCTGAACCAGCGTCGGGTCAGCGCCTATCTGGGAGTTGGTACGTCGCGGCGGCCGGCTTCCACGTCCTTGATGATCTCCGCGGAGACCAGAATCCCGCCGCATCGGGTGTTTGTCTCCAGGATGAGCGTGTTCAATGCCGCTTGTTCGGCCTGTATGGCGCGGGTCTCGCGGTTCAACGATTCGGCGCTGGCATTGCGTGCCTCAACAGCCCTGTTGTAGGACTCGCGCTCGGCCTTCTTGGAAGGTGCGTGCCGTTTGACCTGCGCCGCGAGGTCTGCCTCGGCAGCCTGAAACTTCGCGGCTTGAGCTCGTTGCCTGGTGTCTCTCTCGGCAAATGCCGTGCGCTTGGCCTCGAGCGATTCATTGGCCAGTACGCAGGCGAGGTACTCCTCCTTCGTGGCCATCCGCGGTGCCGACGCCGCAGGCTCCGCAGCCGACACGGCAAACGGCACAAGCATCATGAGGAGCGCGCAACGCCGAACCGAAGCTGACATCTCGTCACCTGCGAAAAAGAGGACATCTCAGTCCTTGAATGGACAAATCAAAGCAGCAGGATTTGGGGCTGGGCACCAATCAGCGGCTGGAAATGGCTGAGATTTTGGTGACTTGGGGCAGTGCATGCGAGATTGCCTGGTTTGAAACGTTCACTTTCGCAGGAGGCGTGCTGCCCAAGTTCCCGGAAGGGGCGTTGCTAGCGCGGTCCTGCCGTCGCTACGAGGCTGACAAAGCTCACCGCTCGCGGATTGGTCCGCGCGGGATCCCAACTTGAATGCCAGTGGATTGTTCCGGCGATCTCAGAATTCTCCAAAAGCTTCAACCGCAGTTGCAGGTACCGGTGATGGTAGCTGAGGGTTTCAGCCAATTCGACCAGCTCGCGGGGCACATTTGCCGTCACGTCGTAATGCTGCAACGTGTAATCCCAGCCCTGCCGAACAGTACGTTCGCTGTCGACATGAACCCAGCCAATGAGGTCCTTGTCGTCAGCCTGCTGAAGTGAGACTGAAGCGACGGGCCTACCTCCTTCTTTCAGCAATGGGTCGAGCAAGGCGCTGCGTGAATCCACACTCGCTTCGAACCTGAGCGAGCGCCAGAGCATTCCGTCGCGGAGGTACACGCCAGAACTGGACTGTGAGACAAGATCAAAGATCAGTTCATCTCGCACTGCAAGTGTGGTCATGCAAAATTCTCCGGCGAACGAACCCGATCCCGCCCATGGCAACGAGCATCGACTGCCACTCAATTCAACCTCGATTGAATTCTTCTCTTGTGGGAACCAAGCGCCTGAAGCCGGGCTGGCATTCCCCGTAGGTGGGCCCAGCCGCGCTGGCCCTGGGAAAGCCAGGTTGCAACTTGGCCGACCTGATGCGCCTGATTGTTGCGGCCCATCGCGCTGGCGAGGCAGTCTACCGAACCGGTACTGAAGATGTCGGCGGCAACTGGGCTCATGGCCGCTTGGGAAACTGCCGGGCCTCTTTCTGCGACACCACCATTCCGGCCCGAACTGAGATGAGCAGGTACTTCTCATGGCCAACCAGGGAGCCCATGGCAAGGTAGCCAAGCCCCTTGCCCTTCGGAACGACCATGACACCGGTGTACCAAGTGGCTGGTACGGGCCCCTTGGTGCTGGGGAAGATCCTTTCCAAGGGGACGCTGAGCGGGTTCGCGGCACATGGGTTCAGGTGAACAGCAATCAGGAACAGCATTCCGTCTCGCACCTCCCAGTCGGAGTTGTAGCCTCGCACGGACGCAGAGCACCGCGGATCATGGGCTTGGCGCATCCATTCACTGGATCCCTGAAGTTCGGTGAGCAGAACTTGCGGCTTTGAGTACACCGGTTCGCGCTCCCCATCCAAGACCATGAAGTCAGGAATCTGCGTCGTGGCCATCGCGGCGGTGCTGATGGCCCACATGGCGAAGGTGATTTGCAGTTTCATGCGCCAAGATCTCAATGCAGGCTGCCGATCTCGTGCGTCAACGGCCGACTC
>Ga0075156_10001762_pt1 | contig 11880 bp, 12 predicted proteins | sample JI81AbrownDNA_FD_70966 | JGI IMG/M metagenome (GOLD analysis project Ga0075156, IMG submission 70966) | Wastewater effluent complex algal communities from Wisconsin, to seasonally profile nutrient transformation and Carbon sequestration -... | ecosystem: Engineered > WWTP > Effluent > Algae...
GGCCGCGTGGCGAAGATTACGGGACGGCGATCACCGTCGCCGCTCGACACTGGTTGCCCCTGGCTGTCCGGCAAGGCATGCGCTGGCCGGTACTGGCCTGAACTGGCCCTTAGCTGGGCGCATACCGGCACAACATCATCTGTACCGCTTCCTCCAACTGGTCGGCCAGATAGCCTGCGTCCAGTGCGGGCAGGCCCAGTTGCAGCCGGATCAGTGATTCCCCCTGCAGCATGGCCAGAAACAGGTCGGCAGCCAGCCTTGGCTGGGGAATGCGCAGCACGCCGGTGGCATCCACCTGCGCCAGGTATTGGGCCACCATGCTGATGGCCTTGTCCGGGCCTTCCTGAAAAAACGCCATGCTGGCCTCGGGTTGCTGGCCCAGCGTGGCCTCCATCATGCGGAAATGTGCCCGCACGCTTTCGTGCTGCACCAGGCCCAGAAACTGTCGGGCGATGCTGCGCAGGCTGTCGGCAGGTTTGCGCGGGTCCAGCTGCTGGGTGGGCACCTGCTCGAATGCGCCGTCGGTACGCGCGCCTACCACCGCCTCAAACAAGGCCTGCTTGGACGGAAAGTAGCTGTAGATGGTCATCTTGGAAACGCCCGATGCTTGCGCGATGGCGTCCAGGCTGGCGCGCTCGTAGCCTTGGGCCAGGAAGTGCACGCGGGCGGCTTCGAGCAGGCGACGCATGCGTTCGGGGTCGCGCGGGCGGCCGCGCTGACGACGTTCTGTGGTGTTTTTCATTTATTTACTTTACTGGATAGTAAATACTACTTGCATTGGTTTACTCGGCAGTATAAAAAATAGCGCCTGGCCGGCCAAGCACCGGCGTGGCACCCGCCTGCCCAAGCGGAATCCAAACCAAACGAGGCGATCTTCGCCTACAGGAGCTATTCATGCTGCGTACCACCCTGATTGCGGCGCTGCTTGCGCCTTTCCCGCTCACCACGCTGGCCCAGACCGAGCCTTGGTCTGTTGGCATAGGTGTGGGCGGTGGCCAGGCGATATACCACGATCAAGATAACAAGCCGATGCCGATGCCCCTGTTGCGCTACCGTGGTGAGCATGTGTTTGTGGAAGGCGACAACGTAGGTGTCACGGTATTCAACACGGCCAAGCTGAGTGGGGCGCTGCTGCTGCGGAGCGAGATGCAGGAATTCAATCCCGCCGATGCCAAGCAGCTTGCCTTTGCCAGGTTGGATAAACGCCGTGCCAGCCCGCTGGCCGGGATGCAGCTCAGTTATCGGCCGGGGCAGTTTGATAGCCTGGCATTCACGGTCTATGGCGACATCAGCCAGCACCATCGCAGTGTTATTCCGGCGATAGGCTGGCAACACCGGTTTGCGGCATCGGGCCCGGATACCCAGTATTTCAGCAGCGCAGAGCTGCGCTTCCATGGCAAGAAGTACAACCGCTACTACTACGGCATCAGCGCGGCCGAATCGGTCCGCAGCGGTTTGGCGGCCCATGCGCCTGCTGCCAGCGAGCAGTTCGAATACGCGTTGGGGGTCAACCACCGCATCAGCCCTTCCTGGTCGCTGACCGCCATCGCCAGCGTGCGCAATATCGGCCGCGAACTCGATGACAGCCCCATGGTGGCGCGTCGTCGGGTAGCCAGCCTGCTGGTGGGGGCCAGCTACCGGCTGGACTAAGAGCGGCTAACAAAACCTTTCTGGCGTTGTTGTGCGAGCTTGCCGTACCCACGTACTGTCTGCTGCGCGCGCCTGCACTCGCACGCCTAGCCAGAACCGCTACGCTAGGTTTTGTTAGCCACTCTACCCACCACCACCACAGCAGGTATCTGCTAGGGCTGCTTGAATGGCCGCGCGCGGCAAGCCGGGCAATACAGGTAGACCGGCTCGCCCTCACCCAGGCGCACGCTGCCCTGGCGGAACTGGCTGATCTGCCACAGGCCTACCCGGCCGTCCTTGAAACGCACTTCGCCGCTGGCATAGCAGGGCGACCAGTCCAACTGGTGCAGGGCGTCCTGCTTGTCGACCTCGCCCGCCCGGGCGAGAAACTGCCGAACTTGCCGCACGCTGAGCTTGAAGCCGTCGCAGCGTATGGCGGGGTTGGTCTCCTGGGCGGATTTCATGCCGTTTTGCTGGATGACCACCTGCTTGATGGCAGGCAGCCCGCTGGGGCAGAGCCGGGGTTCGAATTCGCTGCCGGCGCTGCAGCCATCATTGGCCTGGGCCAGGCTGGCGGCCAGCCCCAGCGCAGCCGTTATCCACAAGCGGCCTACCATGCGGCGGTACTCGCTTCGGTGGGGTTCTTGCGCGACACATCGGGGTGGCGGAACACCTCGGTCGGTGCAATGCCCAGCGTTTGCGACAACTCGGCTACCAGCCATTTCAGCGAGTCGTTCTGCGCAGCCGTTACCGCCACATAGCTGCCGTTGGCCTGGGCCTCGCCCACCAGTTCGATGCCGATGGAATCCTGGTTGGCGGGAAAACGTGCCGGCGCCTGCTTGGCCATCTCGCGCTTGTTCTCGGCAGTGGGGGAGAAAGTCTTGAGCGCCTTGATCTCAACTGGCGTACAGCGGTTCTCCAGCAAACAACGGGCTTTGAGCTTGCCCACATGCCAGGTCTGCTGGCTGAGCGAGGCGGTCTGGTAGATCGTGCCCTCTTTCTCAATCAGGAAGTGGGCGCCGTTGGCCGATGGGTTCGTATAGCTGCTCAGCGATGACTGGGCGGTACTGCCACCGGTCTGATGCACGATGATGCCGCTGACCAGCTTCATCTGGCCGCGTTCGATACTGGTGGCGCGTGCGGCGTGTACGCGTGGATTGACCACCATGCCCTCCTTGTCGATCAACAGCATGATTTTCCTTTTTTTGGCTGAGGCGCCTGACACAGGGGTGGCAGGCAGCAAACTATGCATGTGTCATTGCCTGGCCGCAAGTGGTGTTGTGCAGTTGGCCGGCACCCTATCAGCCCCGGCAAGGCAGGGCTGATAGGGTGGCGCACCAGCCTTAGAGCCTGTTCATGATCTTTTCGCCCCGCCGTTCCGGGCAGTGCCGGATAGCGGACAAGGCGCAAGCCGCGCTGCGGTACCGGTACCGTAAGCGGCTTGTAACGCCGGTCGCTGCCGCGGCGGTCGCTACCGGCAATGCCCGGAACCGAACCGGAACCCGTAGGGCTGGACCGGAAAAGGGTCATCTACTGCGTTGGACTCCTTGGTAATAACCCGTTATTGCCTGCGTCGTCCGCCTTGTACCTGACCCTTTTCCGGTCCAGCGACGGGGTGAAAAGATCATGAACAGGCTCTTAGGCCGGCTGATACGGCGGCGCTATCCATTCAAAGCTGGGCGCACCATGGCTTGCCCCGGCACTGCCGTCCAGGGGCAGGGTCATCATCTCCTGGGCAATGGGGGTCATGCCGTGCATGCCATTGACGATGGCGTCGTACAAAACGGCGGGATGGCCATTGAACGCTTGCTCCAGCTGGCTCAGCATCAGGGAATACTGGCGGTTGAACTGCTGGTTGAGTGTGGCCAGGCGCGAGCCAGCGGCATAGTCGCCGTGGCGGGGGTTGCGCTTGATGGGATAGACAGCCTGGTAGTCCACCGCAAACGCGTCGCCCGTGGGCGGCTCATGCGGCTTGTCGCCGGGGCGATAGCGGCGGCCTTGCGCTATTTCATTGAAGCGGAAGTAATGGGCCACTTCTTCGGCCTGGTCAAAGTAATGCTCGTCGCCATCAAAAATGCTGTCGTCGCCCCCCTCCCCTTGCTTGATGATCACCTCCAGCGCCGCTTTGGCCTGCGCTAGGCTGGTGATGATGATGGGCTTGCCACCACCGCCCCAGTAATACTGCTCGCTGATCTGCCGTCCAGGGTCGCCATTGAAAACGGCCGATTCCGGGTAGGCGGCGCAGAGGGCGTCCAGCGCGCCGATGATGCGCTGGTAGAACTCACCCAGGGTGATGCCAGGTACGCTGATCTTGGGCCGTGCCATCAGCCGCTGCGGCTGACGGGCCAGGCTGGTAGGCAGCTCTATCTGCAAAAAGGTCTGGATGGCCTGGGGCGAAAAGGCCTCAAGGTTGATGTCGAATTCCCTGCCCTTGAAGCCATGGCCTTCAAACTCCAGCCGCAGGGGGTAGCTGGGCAGGGTGTCCTGGTTCAGGCAGATCTTGCCGCCCAGGCTGGACATCAGATTACCCACCAGCACCATGTGCAGCATTTCTTCCATCATGACGCTGCGTATCAGGCTTGCCGCCACCCGGTTGGCCTCGCGCTTGATACTGAGCAAGGCGGTCAGATAGGGCGGAATAGTCGAGAGCTCCAGTTCCATGGCGGTTTGCAGCAGCGGATAGAGCCGGGATTTTTGTTGTTCCAGAGTCATGTTGGGCATCCTCAGGGCTGGCCGGTGGCATGGTTCAGGTGGTCGCCCAGTCGCAGGGCAAGTGCCGCCAGCGTCAGCGTGGGGTTGACCGCACCGGTAGAAGGAAAGGTGGCGTTGGAGCAGACATAGAGATTGTCCACACCGTGTACCCGCATATGCCGGTCTGTCACCCCCTCGCTCTCGTCATCGCTCATGCGCAGGGTGCAGGCGGCATGGTCGGCCCGCCACGAGATGGTGGGCTTGGCATTCATGGTGGCACCCATGGCCTCGAACAAGCGCTGCACATGGCCCTGGATTTCCTGCATGCGTGGGTCGAACCCGGCGGCCTGGCCAAAATCGACCAGGGTTTCCTGCATGCCCAGGTGGTTGAGCTTGTCGATATTGGCAATGCGGTTCTGTGGCTCGCTGAAAATCTCGACCATGCCATGCAGCTGTATCTGGCGCGGGCCGGTCACATAGCGGTCCATGTCCAAGCGGCTGACACCGGCCTGCATCTTGCTGAGCAGGTTGACGGAGGGCGAGCCAGGCGGGTTGATCAGGATGAACTTGCCCTTGGCCTGCTCGGCCGGGCTGTCGAAGTGACGCGAGCAGAGGGTGGGAAAGTTCATCTCCGGCTGCAGCTTGAGCGGATTGCCGGGGGCACTGCCACTGAAGATGAAATAGGGGTGGGTCACGATATTGCGGCCGACCAGATCGTGGTCGTTGCCTATGCCTTGCTGCCAGTGGTCTGAGCGTGAGCGCAGCAGCAGCTTGGTCGATTCCAGCGTACCGGCGGCCACGATGATGCGGTCGGCCTCCACCATGACCTGCTGGCCCGTCTCCCTGTCCAGGTAGACCACCCCGCCTGCCTGCTGCCGGCTACGCATGCTGATTTCTTGGACGATGCTGTTGAGCCGTATCTGCAGGCCGGGGAAGTTGCCCCAGTTCTGCATATCGTCGAGGAAGTTGTTGGCCGAGTAGCGGGCGCCGAAGGGGCAGTACTTGCAGGTGCCCGTGGTCTGGCAGGGGGCATGGCGCGAGGTGGTATCGGTGATGCCATGGCGGGCAATGGGCAGGTGCGAATAGGCCATACCCAGGGCGGCCATGGCCTCGGCGGCGGGCTGGTCTTCCAAGGTATAGGGGAAGGCCGGGAAAGGGTAGTCGCAATGGCGCGGCACGGTGGGGTCGTTCGAATCGCCCGACACCCCGATGTAATGCTCGGCCTGGCTATAGTAGGGCTCCAGGTCGGTGTAGCTGATGGGCCAGTCCAGGCTGTGGCCGGTGTTGGTGCGCAGGGCGAAGTCCTCCGGCTTGAGCCGGAACGACCAGCCACCCCAGTGTATGGTGGAGCCGCCATAGGTCAGCGCGCGCGATCCATCCAGCGGTACGGCGGTCGTGCCGGCGCTGAGGTTCTCGCCTGGCTGGTCGCGCTCGGGGTAAGGCAGGTCGTAGTACTGTGTATAAGGCAGCTTGCCGGAGACCACATAGTCCTGCCAGATGGCGGCGTCCTGCATCTTGACCTTGCGGCCGGCCTCCAACATCAGGATGCTGGCATTGGGGTTCTTGGCCAGAAGCCGCTGAGCCAGGGCGGCCGCAGCCACGCCTGAGCCGATAATCAGGGTTTCAACCTTCATGGTCGGCCTCCAGGGTGCGATAAGGTGCGGCCTGGCCAGGAATATTGGCACCGCCGATAAAGCCGCAGTAGTTGACGGCGCCAAATGCCTTGAAGCCACCCAGCGACAACTGCAGCGCCATGAACTCGTTGGCGACCTTCTGCCGGGTCACCGCCAGTGCCGTCTCGGGTGGGGCCTTGTTGGCATCGGTATCGGTAAACAGAAAGGCATAGGCACCGTCCTCGCCATGCTGCTCGATCAGCCCCCGCAGGGTCGCGGCGGCGAACAGGTAGTAGTCGCGATAGACCGGTCGCAGATTGATGCGGTTGAGCATGAAGCTGTACAGCTGCGAGCGGAACGGCTCGGGGTCGGGCATGTTCTGCCAGTATTGGCCGATATGGCAGAACAAAGCCCACATGGCGGCATAGGTAGCATCATCCAGCGCGGGCAGCTCGGCGCTGAGCGGATGCTTGGCGGGTGTCTGGTACATGAGGTTACTCCTGGCCAGTAGGGATGGCGGTTAGCGCATGGGCGCCCAATCAACTCAAATCAATTCAAATGATGATGAACACCTGCGAAGCCCCCTCCACGCACCATGCAACGTGGACTTCCGTCGCAGCGGCGAGGGCGGGGGGTGTGGACTCAATCAGGGGAGAGCCGTGGGTTCAGACTGCTCCAACATCCAGCACCAGGGCTCCCCTGGTGCCTGCCCAAGTGGTCACACCCTTCGACGAGGTGTATTCAACATAGGCTCGACTATCAGGGGCGGGTGAAACCGGCGAACGCCTGGTTCAGCACATAGGCGATGCGGGCACCGCCACGGGCCAGTTGCAGGGGGATATCCTTGCCCGCCTGCTCCTGGTAGGCCGCGTCCAGCGTCACCTGGGTACCTGCCGTGTTGGCCGGGCACTGAAAACCGCCCAGGCCGCCATAGACATCCTGGATGGCAAGCTGGTGCGCCTCCTGTATCCAGCTCTGTACGGTGCCGGACTGCCAGCCCTTGATCTGGTCACGGTAGGTGGTCCGCAGCCCCTCGGCATAGCGCTGCTCGCTGCTGCCACGCAGGCTAGCCCGCACCAGGCCGGTATCCCAGGCCGCATGCAGGTTGGTATTGCGACCATTCAGCAGTACCGATATCTGGTTGCCGCCGCGATCGTGGTTGTCGGCCGAGTGCAGAGGCTGGTGTATATCGCCCACCATATGCACGACCAGCCTTAGGGCCAGGGTGCGGTCGTCCTTGGTGGCATCGCTGTCGGACAATACCCGGTCAAAGCTGGCGATCTTGTTGGAGGCACAGTTACCGTTGGGGCAGGTGTCCACGCTGGGGTCCGGGCAGACTGGTACGTCGTCGAAATGCCAGGCCGATGATCCTGGAAACTGGTTGCCCAGGGCAGGCCGGTTCTGGTCCATCCACACGGCCGCTGCCGCCAGATCGTCCGAACCCAGGTAATAGCGCACGGCGGCGCGGGCTTGTGGGGTGAGCAGTTCGTAGGCAACCAGGCCGGTGATGCGGTGGCCTTCGGGGCCCCAGGCATGGGCAGTGAGCGGGAAGGTAAAGACAGACAGGCCAAGACCGACGGACAGCAGGGTACGATGCACCTTCATGGCGCTTCCTCCTAGACGATGTTTTTTGGTATGGGGCTGCTTATGGACGCGCCCTTGTGTGTTTCTAGCAAAGTCCGGCGGGAACACAAGCGCAGCAGGCCAGCCTGACGACAGATACCCGATCTGGCTAAACACCAGTAGCGGCATGGCAGAGGCAGAAACGACAACGCCCCAGCGGATAGCCGGGGCGTTGTCGTCATGCCTGCTGCTTACGCCCTAGGCCAAGGGTGGCCTTGGGGGGCGGCGGCATACGGAGGAGACAGGGCGTCTCCCCACGCTAGGTCAGAACATGAAGGTGCTGTTGATACCGACGTGCGAGCCGTCCAACTTGTAATTGATGAGGCTGTTCTCCAGCTCGTACTCTTCCTTCACATAACGCAGGTTGAGCCCGATGGACGGCGTAAAGAAGTAGCCAGCCTCGATCACGGCACCGGTGGTGTCCTTGAAGTTGCGATCATAGCCACTACCCACATCGTAGGAGTAGTTGGGGTTGAAGACGCGACGCAGGCCCAGGCCCACGCGGAACTTGTCGTTGATGTTGTAGAAGCCGATCAGTTCAACCGGAAAGCGGTTGAAGGTGGCGCTACCGTTCTTGGCGAACACGCCAGCAACCTGATAGTTACCGGTCAGCTGGGCCGAGAACGGGCTGTTCTGTGGCTGCCAGGTAATACCGGCGCCCATGTTGACATTGCCACCGGCACGGATGCTCTGGTCGTGGCCGTTGTCGAACTGGATCTGGGCTATCTTGTCGCCACCTGCAGTCAGGCCGGCGGTCATGGTGAAGCGCAGGGCCTTGTGGGGCACCGATACTTCAGCCATGGCGCCCATGGCGGCGGAAATCAACAAGCCCTGCACTGCAAGGCGCATAAATGGACGGCGCATAACCGTACTCCCTTGTGTTTTTATGGAAAGCAGGCCGGGCACAGGGTTGCTGTGCCTAGCCTTTGGAAAAGCAATGGATGGGATTCAAGGCAATCAGGCGCCCTGCACTGCGGGCGCGCTAGACGACTGGGCAAGGCCAGCCTGGGCGCTCACTCAGAACAGCACGGCGCCGGTCACACCAACATGGTTGCCATCAAACTTGACGCCGTCGATCTCGTATTCTTCGGCGACATAGCGCAAGGTCAGCAGCAGGTCTGCTACCGGTTCCCAGCCCAGTTCAGCAACCAGGCCCGGCTTGCTGTCCACATCAGTGCGCTGAAAGCCGTTGTTGTGGTCTATCGTGAACTTGGCCTTGGCGGCGTAACGCAGGCCACCACCGACATACAGATTGTTGTCGAAGTGATAGTGGCCCAGAAACTCTATCGGGTAGCGCTTGAAGTCCACGCGGCCATTCGTGGCACTGGCATTGTCGGTGTGGTAGTTGGCCGTCAGCTGCAGCGACCAGGGGCTGTTCTCGCGGCGCCAGTAGGCACCCACACCCAGGTTGACCTTGTCACCAGCACGGATAGAGGAATTGGAGCCGTCGTTGTAGTTAGCAACATAGATGGTATCGCCACCTGCCGTAATGCCACCGGTCATCATCAGGCGCAGCGAAGGATGCGGCACGCGGCCGCCATCAGCCAGGGCAGTCAGGGGGGCGCTCAGCAGCAGGCCGGCACAGGCCAGCGTCAAACCACGGGTAATCATAGATTTCCTAGGCTTATCAGTAATTTTATAAAGGGCGACATTGTATCAATCTGGCAAAGAAAAGTCGGCCCCGCAAATTTAAATGCTTGCCCTGCTGTAGCATAGGCGCCTAGAATCTGCCCCGCTGCGGGCGTCGTATAATGGTAATACCCTAGCTTCCCAAGCTAGAGCCGTGGGTTCGATTCCCATCGCCCGCTCCAGATTCCAGGCCGTTTCCCGGCCACAGACAAGGCCAGCCGAACAGGTTGGCCTTGTTGCTTTCTGCCCTGCCGCAGCCCAAATTATCCATGTTGCATATATGCCATAGTCGTGGCGTAAGGCGGGCCATCACACCGCCAGCCTAGCAACTGCTTGGCACGCTACACTGTGATTTTTCCCGCTCTGGGCACACACATCATGACCGAACGCACACTGCGCCGCGTTGCCATCCTGGGCGGCAGCCGCATCCCCTTCTGCCGCTCCAATACCCAGTATCAGGATCTCTCCAACCTCGACATGCTGACCGCCGCCCTCAATGGTCTGGCAGATCGCTACCAGTTGGCCGGGGTGGAAATCGACGAGGTGGGCGCCGGTGCGGTGATATCGCATTCCAAGGACTGGAATCTGGCGCGTGAAGCGGTGCTGTCGAGCAAGCTGTCGCCGCTGACTTCTGCCTACACGGTGCAGATGGCTTGCGGCACCAGCCTGCAGGCGGCTGTACAACTGGGCGCCAAGATTGCCACCGGCCAGATAGACAGCGCCATCGCGGCTGGCACCGATACCACCTCGGACGCCCCTATCGTGTTTGGCGCCCGCTTTGCCAAGCGGCTGATCAAGCTGGCCAATGCCAAAAGCCTGGGTGAGCGCTTTGCGGCCTTCAAGGGCTTCCGGCTAGGTGAGCTCAAGCCGGCATCGCCCAATGCCGGTGAGCCGCGCACCCGCATGTCCATGGGCCAGCATTGCGAGATCATGGCCAAGCAATGGGGCATCAGCCGCGAGGCGCAGGACAAGCTGGCCTGGGAAAGCCACCAGAAAGGCGCCCGCGCCTTGGCCGAGGGGTTTTTCGACGACCTGATCGTGCCCTGCGCCGGAGTGAGCCGTGATAATCATCTGCGTCCCGACAGCACGCTGGAGAAACTGGCTACCCTCAAGCCGGCCTTCGACAAGGAATCCGGCAAGGGCACGCTGACGGCGGGCAATAGTACGCCGCTGACCGATGGTGCCTCCAGCGTGTTGCTGGCGTCCGAGGACTGGGCAGCCGAGCGAGGCCTGCCGGTGCAGGCCTACCTGACGTTTGCCAAGACCGCCTCGGTTGACTTCGTGGCGGGCGAAGGCCTGCTGATGGCCCCTACCATCGCGGTGGCGCGCCTGCTGAAGGATGCCGGCCTGACGCTGCAGGACTTTGACTTCTATGAGATACACGAAGCCTTTGCCGCCCAGGTGCTATGCACCCTGCGCGCCTGGGAGTCGGACCAGTACTGCCGCGAGCGCCTGGGCCTACCGGGGGCGCTGGGCAGCATCGACCCGGCCAAACTCAATGTAAACGGCAGCTCGCTGGCCTTTGGCCACCCGTTTGCCGCCACCGGCGGACGGGTGCTGGCGACGCTGGCCAAGCTGCTGCACCAGCGGGGCCGCGGCCGCGGGCTGATCTCCATCTGCACAGCGGGCGGCATGGGTATCGCTGCCATACTCGAAAAGCCCTGATCGCCCAGCCATGCAGACCCTGCTGATAGCCAATCCCAAGGGCGGTGCCGGCAAATCCACCCTCGCCACCAACCTGGCCACCTACTACGCCTGGCGCGGTAAGGCCGTGGCGCTGGGCGACCTGGATAGGCAGCAGTCGTCGACCTACTGGCTGGGCCTGCGCTCAGCCAGCTTCCCGGCCATTGCCCGGTGGGAAGGCGACGAGGACGAGCTGGCCAAGCCGCCCAAGGGAACCGAGATCGCCATACTGGATACCCCGGCCGGGCTGCGCGGCAAGCGGCTGGAGGCGGCACTCAAATGCAGCGACCATATCCTGGTACCGGTACAGCCTTCCAGTTTCGATATGTGGGCCAGCCAGGACTTCTTCGCCCGCCTGGCCGAGGAAAAACAGGTGCGCAAAGGCAAGGTAAAAGTCGGTGTAGTGGGCATGCGGGTGAAGACCGGCACCCGTGCCAGCCAGCAGCTGGTTGATTTCCTGGCCCAGTTCGACCTGCCCGTACTGAGCAGCCTGCGCGATACCCAGTACTATCTGCAGACCCTGCCCCGTGGCCTGGGCCTGTTCGACCTGCCCGCCCCCCGCGTGGCCCGTGATCTGGAACAATGGCAACCGATATTGGATTGGCTGGAACACCGATGAAGCAAAAAGTCCCGGTGAACGTGATCACCGGTTTTCTGGGCGTGGGCAAGACCACGGCCATACGGCGCCTGCTGGCCGATAAACCGCCACAGTCATACTGGGCTGTGCTGGTGAACGAGTTTGGCGAAGTCGGTATCGATGGCGCGGCCATCAGCGCGGCCAGCGACGAGCTCAATGTGGTCGAGGTGCCCGGTGGCTGCATCTGCTGTACCACCAGCCCCATGCTGCGGGTCAGCCTGACACGGCTGCTGCGCGATCGCCGCCCTGACCGGCTGATCATCGAACCCAGCGGCCTGGGGCACCCGGCCGGCATCATCGATGTACTGCGCGATCCTTTTCTCACCGCTGCGCTGGAAGTGCGCGCCACGGTCACGCTGGTGGACCCGCGCCAGC
>Ga0075156_10001763_pt1 | contig 11876 bp, 11 predicted proteins | sample JI81AbrownDNA_FD_70966 | JGI IMG/M metagenome (GOLD analysis project Ga0075156, IMG submission 70966) | Wastewater effluent complex algal communities from Wisconsin, to seasonally profile nutrient transformation and Carbon sequestration -... | ecosystem: Engineered > WWTP > Effluent > Algae...
CTGATCGACCCCATTCTCCAAACCTGGGAAACGCATCAGACTCCGCCGTTGGCTGGTTACAAGCCAGGGAGTTGGGGCCCCCCTGATGGATACGACCTGCTTGCCCGCGATGGACGCCGCTGGCTCAACGAAGAAGCCAGTCAGATGCTGGAAAAATAAAAAAGAGACTTCTTGAACTAAACTCTGGTCAAAAGGACAGTCACCTGAATTTGAACGGTGGCTGTTTTTTTAATTAGACCTCTTTCAGCGGAATATAGGTTCAATCCGATATTGAGAGCACCTAACAGCGGAAACAGGATAGAATAAAAGCCATGAATTGTCCAAAGTGCGAAGCGAATATGAAATACGGACTGACAAACAGGAGACCTACTCAGTCGAAGTCGCCAATGCTGATTTACGTCATTACTTGAAACGATTGGCGCGCAAATCCAGATGCTTTTCGAGACGAATACAGGCTTTGGCAAAGAACATTCAACTCTTTGTCTATTGCTACAACCATCGCCAACTGGCAAAACGCCTGTTTCCCAAATACTTCCTTTCTCTCATTAACTTTGTTTGTCCTCTATCTTAGATACTGCAGATATACTGACCACACAAAACTATCCACTTGGTGAATATATGACGGAAAAAAAAACGCATCACATTGGAACACTCTCTCCTGAAATGGCATTGCTTGGCCTGCTTTACAAGGGGGCTGGGCATGGCTACGACCTGCATCGCACGGTCAATGCAGATTTGAGCCAAGTTTGGCATTTGAGTCAGAGTCAGGCGTACGCCATTTTGAAGCGGCTTGAGGCGCAGGGTGATATTTCAGTGGAGAAAATTCCACAGGAAAAACTTCCCAGCCGTCAGTTATTGAAAATGACCGAGCAAGGTCGCCAAAACTTTTTGGATTGGCTGAATGCCCCCAGTGGCGGCAGCACACGTGCCATCCGCATGGAATTCATCACGCGTTTGTACTTTCTCAAAATGTACTTCCCCAAAAAAATTACAAAGGCATTCGACCAGCAGCGAGCCGAAGCATACACACACATTGAGCGCCTTGAAGCCACCTTTGCAGGATTGCCCGCCGAACAAATATACAACCGCATGAGTTTAGAGATGCGATTGAAGCAACTAAAATTTGTCCTCGAATGGCTGGATGAAAGCCAGAAAAACTTCTTGTAACTTTCACAGTTTCTGGGATATACTCACTGAGTGAGTACAAAGCTCGATTTCAAAGGAGAATCCCATGAAACGATACCTATCCCTAACTCTTTTACTTGCTATTTTTCTGACAGCCTGCGGCGCCTCAGCCACACCGACGCCTGCTCCGGCCACCGAAGTGCCAGACCTTGCGCCGATAGATGTTCCGCCAACTGCCACACCTGAACCTGCACCTCAAACCCTGACAGTTTTCGCCGCCGCCTCCCTCACCGATGCTTTCACAGAAATCGGCGCCGCATTCGACGTTGCCAACCCTGGCGTGACCACCACCTTTAACTTTGCAGGTTCCCAAGCCTTGCGGACTCAAATTGAAGAAGGCGCACCTGCAGATGTATTCGCCTCTGCCAGCGGCAAAGAAATGGAAACGCTTGTAACAGGTACCTTCGTCGCCGCGGATGTGCCGCAAGTATTCCTGACGAATAAACTGGTTGTCATTCTCCCTTCCAATAATCCCGCCACGCTCGAAAAATTGGAAGACCTGGCTAACCCAGGAATTAAATTGGTATTAGCCGCAGAAGAAGTTCCCGTTGGTAAGTATGCACGTCAGGCGCTTGACCTGATGGATTCGTCATTCGGAGCTGGTTACAAAGACAAGGTTTTTGCAAATGTCGTTTCCAATGAAGATAATGTCAAGCAGGTAGTTGCCAAGGTCCAGCTTGGCGAAGCAGATGCGGGGATTGTATATGTATCAGACGTTGTTGCCGCACCAGAATTGAAATCCATTGAAATACCCACAGACTTGAACGTCATCGCAAAATATCCGATTGCGCCACTCGTCAAATCTGAAAATGCCGACCTCGCCGCAAAGTTCATCGAATATGTTCTTTCAGCAGAAGGACAGGCTGTACTTGCCAAGTGGGGATTTATTCCTGTTAAATAATCTTTAGTAAAATGAAAGTCGCGGGATAAATATCCCGCGACTTTTTTGTGCAATATGACAAAACTTCGCAAATTCGTTAATCGTTTTTTTGACGAATATTCAAAGTGGATATTCGTCATTCCCAGCATCGCCCTGCTGGCTTTTTTTGCGCTTCCGCTGCTGGCGATTGTTTTGCGTTCAGTCAGTTCGGATTTCTTTGATAACGCATTTTCACAGCAAGCATTCAAGGCGCTCAAGCTAAGTCTATTGACAAGTTCAGTTGCGACAATTTTCGCAGCAGGATTTGGTACGCCACTGGCTTATATGCTGGCGCGCTGGAAGTTCAAATATAAAGCCTGGTTGGAATTGATTCTCGACTTGCCCATTGTGCTGCCTCCGTCGGTGGCGGGTGTGGCGCTACTAATCACCTTTGGGCGGAATGGCTTGTTCGGTTCGGCATTAAGCGCATTTGGAATTAGCTTGCCATTCACTACCGCCGCCGTCGTTATGGCGCAGTTGTTTGTTGCGGCTCCACTTTACATCCGTTCGGCGCGAATCGGCTTCGCGCATGTGGACAAGCAACTCGAAGAGTCCGCGCATGTGGAGGGGGCAAATCAGTGGCAGTTGTTTTATGAAGTGATGGTTCCTATTTCCATGCGTGCGCTTGCCAGTGGCGCCATCCTTGCTTGGACGCGCGCCCTTGGTGAATTTGGTGCGACAATTCTCTTTGCGGGAAATCTCGAAGGTGTGACGCAAACCATGCCGATGGCAATTTATCTCGGTTTTGAACGCAATATCGGCGTGGCGCTGGCATTATCTGTGGTGCTGATTTTTGTTTCAGTGGCTCTGCTCGCGATTACAAAAAAACTGGAAGAACGGGATGAATAATTAATCATTTATAATTTGCCTGATTGTGATCAAGTTTAAAGGAGAAGAGCATGGAGCGAGAAAAGCTAGCCTTTGTTAATCCTGCCACTGGGGTTCAATTTGGCGAAGTAGAAATGACTACACCGCAGGAGGTTCATCAGGCTGTGAGTGATATGCGTGCTGCATTTCCAAAGTGGAGTCAAAAATCAGTCAAGGAACGTATTCGCATCCTGCAAAAATTTCAACAGGTATTGATCGATGAGCGCGAAGAAATTTCCAGTGTATTGAATCAAGACTGTGGAAAGAGCCGTCAGGATGGCTTGATCGAATTATTTGTTTCTGTGGATATGCTGGCGCAATATCGCTGGAATGCGGCACGCTGGCTGAAGCCTAAACGTGTTTCTTCCGGCTTGTATCTTTTTAAACGTTGTTATGTGGAATACCGTCCGCATGGCGTGGTGGGAATTATTTCGCCGTGGAATTACCCGTTGACGCTGTCTCTGCCGCCTATGCTGGCTGCGCTTTTGGCTGGCAACACCGTTGTGCTGAAACCATCCGAGGTCACTGCGGCAACCGGCGTGCTGGTTGAAAAATTATTTACAAAAGTCCCTGAGTTGGCCCCGTTTGTACGTGTGGTGCATGGGGATGGAAAAGTCGGCGCGGCGCTGGTATCAGCACGCCCCGATTATGTTTTTATGACCGGTTCCACTGCAACAGGCAAAAAAATCATGCAATCAGCTGCAGAGAATTTAACGCCAGTCGCGCTCGAGTTGGGCGGCAAGGATGCGATGATAGTGCTGGAAGATGCCAGCCTGGAGGCTGCCGCGCGCTGGGGTGCGTGGGGCGCTTTTTTCAACACAGGACAGACTTGCATGTCGGTTGAGCGCGTGTACGTGGTTGAATCCAAATATGATGAATTTGTGCGGCTGGCAGTTCAACAGGCTGATGAGTTGAAAAGCGGATACTCTACTGACTTGAATAGTCCCTTTTTTATGGGTCCCATCACCGATCCGCGCCAGGTAAAAGTGATTGAAGATCATCTACAAGATGCACTGGCGAAAGGCGCGCGTATCCTCACGGGTAAAAAAGAACAAGGCATGTTTTACACCCCTATTGTGCTTGTGGATGTGAATCATTCGATGAAGGTCATGCGTGAGGAAACCTTTGGCCCGTTGATGCCGATTATGAAAGTGCGCGATGAAGAAGAAGCGCTGCGCTGCGCAAACGATAGCGCTTATGGGTTGGGTGCTTCGGTTTGGAGTTCAGATATGCACCATGCCAAGCAAGTTGCTGACCGTGTTGAGGCCGCCTCGGTCATCATCAATGATAGTATCGCGCAGTTTGGCGTTCCCATGCTGCCGTTTGGTGGAATCAAGAATTCGGGCTTTGGCAGAACTCACGGCGAGGAAGGCTTAATCCAATTTACACGCCCATATAGTTACGCAGTCGGCGGTGCGCCAATCTCATGGGATATTGCCACCATTTTGCGTGTGCCAGGAAATTACGAACTTGCCACCGCCATTATGGGCATCGTCTACGGGACAACGTTGAAGCAAAAATGGGAAACATTTTCGCAGTTCTTCAAGAAAAAGAAGAGGACAGCAGGCACAATCACAACTGAGCCTGTGACGATGCAAAAATAAAAACAACGCCTGACGAAAGTCAGGCATTGTTTTTGAAACAGCTTGTAAAAGTATTTTGATGCCCGGCAAAATCTTAAAAATGCCGCATAAATTCGATCGGACTTATGCAAGAGGTTTATCTTATTTTTTATGTGCGATCATCACATGCTTGGTGACTTGATAATCGCCGATCGCTTCGGCGGATAAGTCCTTTCCGAAGCCCGATTGCTTGAACCCACCGTGTGGCGTCTCAGATGTCAAGGGGAGGTGATCGTTGATCCAAACGGTACCAAATTCCAGCGAGGAAGAGAGGCGCATGGCGCGTCCAATATCCCACATGTGGCATTCGTCGGCTTGGGTGAACTGCCCCCCGAAAATCAACCACGCTTTTTTAATTGGCGCTCGAGTATCCATCTCCGGTCATCATAACTGCCACTTCTCACCTCGAACTTTTTCAGGCAAGTCGGGCAGATCGGCATTATCAATATGATGATTCCTTCGGCTGGGATGTTAACCTGCCATCAGAGTTGAGTGGTGTCACTTTCTTTTCCGGCCCCCAAAGCACTCGCTCTGTTGCCGGACTAAGAATCATTCTAACCATCGAAAATGGACATTACGGGAGATCCGCTTTTAACAGCTTTTGCAAGTGTATTTGAGAATGTAAATAGGGTGGTTATACAGCGAAAATTATATGTGACATTAAACAAATCTTAATGTGACACACAGCACTATTGTGTAATTAGTCACAATAGTATGATGATGACGATATATTTGTTTATTCACATATAAGCAGGTTCTTATGGTTACCCCTACTTTACAACAAGAAATCACCCAACTTGAAGCTAATTTTTGCGCTGCGCTCTCGGACCCAAACCGTCTGCTCATACTTTATGCGCTTAATGAAGGCCCGCGCAATGTGACAGAGCTAGCCACAGAGCTTGGTCTAAATCAACCTACAACCTCACGCCACCTTAAGGTGCTGCGTGATCGTGGATTGGTAAGCACCGTCCGTACTGGAACGGTGGTCACTTATCGCTTATCTGACTCGCGGCTTATTCAGGCGCTGGACATTATGCGAAGCATCATGCGCGAAAGACTCGCATACCAGGCTAACTTGATGGAAGAAATGCACGAAACGAACTAGGCAATTTCCCTAATTGGGATTTATTTTCTACGTGGAGGAACGTATGCAAAAAAGAAGACTCATTTTGATGACAATTACGACAGGCATTATGTTGGTGCTTACAGCCAGCATCTTTTTGATGACGGCCACCACCGTCAGCGCCCAATGCGGCTCGCAGGCATCCTCCTGCAAGAATTGTCACGAAGCTCAGGCTGAAATGCCCGTCAACGCAGACGGCACGGGATGGCACCAGTCGCACGCTTTCGGTGATTTTTGCTACATCTGTCACGCGGGCAACAACCAGGCGACTGATAAAGCCGCAGCGCACGAAGGGATGGTTGCTCCTCTTTCAGACGTAGCAGCCTCCTGCCAGCAATGCCACGTGGCAGATTTGGATGCCCGCGCGAAAGTTTACGCAGATGCTCTCGGCGTAACCGTCGGCTCAGGGTCTGCGGCTCCTGCTGCGGCGGAGTCTGATGCGGCTCCTGTCAGTGTGGATTCCGCTGTGAGCGCTCCATCCAATTCCTGCAACGAAGTCGTGGTGGATGATCCCAACACGATTGACTATGCCGCGAATTACGACGAGATCGTGCTGGGCAAAAAACCTACCAACTGGGGCAATGTGATTTTGATGGGCATGATCGGTTTGATGTTGGTGGGCGGCGGCGGGTTTGTTGTAGCCCGCGAGAAATTCATCAACGTGAAGTTTGGCGACACCAAAGCTGTGGACGCTGAATATCCTGCTGATGTAGTGGATATGCTGCCGAAGATCGCCGCGTTGAAAGCCGATACACGCAAATCATTGAACAATGTTTTGGACAATAAAAAAGCGAACAAGGTTCTTGACCTAATGGACGCTGTGACAAAAAAGGATGAGGAGTAAACTATGAAATTCATTCTGAATTACATCCGCAAGGAAACCTGGTCGCCGTATGTGGCTGGTGTTCTACTTGGTGTAGTGGGCATTGCAGCCGTCTGGATCAGCGATAGTTTATTGGGGGCTTCCGGCGCGTTTGAGAATTTAGCCGGTCTGATCGGTCAAGCTGCTGCACCAACGTTGTTTGACAATATGTACTTCAACTTCATCATGCCGCCTGGAATTACCGTCGGTGTTATTTTGCTGGTGGGCGTATTTTTCGGCGGGATGATCGGCGCAGCGACGAGCGGCACACTTAAATGGGGAAAGAAAGATGCTGTCAATTCCGATACTCAATGGAAGCGCATTTTCGGCGCACAGACCTGGAAGCGCTGGCTGCTGGCTTTCATTGGCGCGATCATTTTGGAATATGCAGCAGGCATTGCCGGTGGATGCACAAGCGGATTGGCGATCTCGGGTGGCATGTTGCTCGCTCCGGCTGCCTTCCTATTCATCGCTGGAATGTTTGCATCTGGTATTGTGACCGCTTTGGTTATATATCGCAAGAACTATTAGGAGACTGATATGACAAACTTTATCACCGCTCTTGTTCTTGGTGGCTTCTTCGGCTTTTCATTGAATAAAGCCGGGTTGACCAAGTACAACAAAATCGTAAATGTGTTTCGCTTTACTGACATGGCCGTGCTTCAATTCATGATGACTGCTTTGGTGGTTGCCATGAGCGGACTCTTTGCCCTGCGCGGCCTGGGATTGATTACTTTTCCTGCTGTTCCTGCAACGTATGTTGTTGGAAATATTGTGGGCGGCTTGCTCTTTGGTGTGGGCATGGCGCTCACCGGATTCTGACCGGGTACTTGCGCTGCCGGTGGCGGCGAAGGCAAATTAGATTACATTGTCCCTGGTTTATTCGGCTTCCTCGTTGGTGCGGTTATTTACGGCTTGACCTATCAACAAGTTTTCCCTGCGATTTCTGCAATTGCAAATTATGGAAACACAACCCTTCCCGATCTTTGGAATTTGAGTCCTTTTCTAACCATCCTCCTTTTTGCAGTCATGTCACTCTTCCTGTTCTATATGATTGATCGGGCAGGATGGAAGCGCGCTGAAAAAGCTGAAAAAGCTGAAAAAAGCGAGTAATCATTTATCAGTAAATAGGTAGCAGTACACAGTCGTCAGTGGACAAAACTGATCGCTGGCGACTGAAAACTGAATACCGGCTTCGGAGAAACTATGACAAAAACGATCTCAAGAAGAGATTTTCTAAAAATAGGCGCGGCATCTGCTGGGGCATTGGCTGTCGGGCAAATGCTTCCCGCAAAAGTAGCACAGGCGGCTCGCGCAGCAGGACACATCAATGCGGAAGGCGATGGATTTGTCCATAGCATGTGCGAAATGTGCGTATGGCGCTGCGGCTTGGTCGCCAAGATTCAAGGTGGGCGTGTCGTCAAACTGGACGGCAACCCTGAGCATCCGCACTCACGCGGCAATTTATGTCCACGTGGGCAATCAGGCTTGATGAATACCTACGATCCCGACCGTGTATTAACTCCGCTCATCAGAGTAGGGAAACGCGGCGAAGGCAAATTCCGCCAGGCATCGTGGGAAGAAGCGTTGGACCTAGTCGCCAGCAAAATGACTGAGATCAAGAACAAATACGGTGCCGAAGCGATGGTCTTTTCATCCACGCATAATTTGAGCCAGCCGCTGTTTGAGAATCTTCTGTACGCATTTGGTTCGCCAAATTATGGCACACAACGTTCGTTGTGCTTCAACGCCATGATCGTCGCCAACACAATGACCTATGGCATGGAAGAACCCGCCCGCATTTACGACGACAATCTCAAATATATTTTGTTGACGGGGCGCAACCTGCTCGAAGCAATCTCCACTTCCGAAACGCATGATCTGATCATGGCGATTGACCGCGGCGCGAAAGTAGTCTATCTTGACCCGCGCTATACAAAGACCGCCTCAAAAGCGACCGAGTGGCTGCCCATCAAACCTGGAAATGATCTAGCCTTTCATTTGGCTTTGCTAAATGTCATCATTAGCGAGAAGTTATACAATCGCTCTTTTGTTGAAAAGAACACAGTTGGTTTTGACGAACTGAAAAAAGAAGTCAGCCGCTACACACCCGAATGGGCTGCGCCTTTGACCGGCATTCCCGCTGAAACGATTACACGCATCGCGCATGAATTTGCAGATGCCGCTCCACACGCACTGGCTCACAACGGCTGGCGCACATCCAACTTCGTCAATTCATTCCATACCCAACGCGCCATCACTATTTTGAACGCGCTGATGGGAAATTGGGATGTGGTCTTGACCGAAGCAGGCGGCGAAGAAAGCGGCGCTTTGGGTGCTCCCCCACAACCTGCCTACCCGCGTGTCTCTGCTTTACGCCTTGATGGCGTGCCGTGGAAATACCCCGTCGTGCCGTTCAAGATCGGCGTATTTCAAGAACTGCGCGACAATATCGTCAGCGGTGACCCGTATCAGGCGCATGGCTGGTTCATCTCACGTCAGAATCCGATCATGTCTCTGCCCGACCGCGGCAAGACAATCGAAGCCTTTGGCAAACTGGATTTCATCGTGACTGTGGATATCGTCTTAAACGATACCGCCTGGTTCTCCGATGTTGTCCTGCCCGAAGCCTCGTACCTCGAACGCTATGACCCGCTGCTGCCCGTTGGTGACAAAGTCTTTTTGCGCCAGCCTGTCATTGAACCACAGGGCGAAGCAAAATCTGCGTTGTGGATTTACAAGCAGTTGGGCGAACGCCTCGGACTTGGTGATTATTTCCAATATGAAGATGAAGAAGATTACATCCGTCAGCAGCTCAAACCGCTCGGCGTTACATTGGAAGATGTCAAGGCGAAGGGCTATGCCGAAGCGCCAGAAGCACCTCACAGCGGAGAAAGCAGCGAGCTAACTTGGAATACTCCCAGCGGAAAAATCGAGTTATTTTCCGATACGCTTGCCAAAGTCGGTTTCTCTGGCGTGCCTACATGGGACGAACCACCACAACCTGCCGAAGGTGAATTCTTCCTGCTGACAGGCAAGATCGCAACCTCCACACAGTTTGGAACCCAGAACAATCAATTGCTTCACAAATATTCAGAAGAACCACGCATGTGGATGAACGCTCAAACCGCTGCCGAACTTGGTCTGGCAACCGACGATTGGGTCGAAGTTACAAGCAAAGTCGGCACAATCCACACGCAACTACTGGCAACGCAAGCCATCCGCCCTGATTGTGTTTACATGACCCCCGGCTACGGACATCTCTCCAAGGGATTGAAAACAGCCTACGGTGTTGGCGCGAGCGATTCTGCTGTCCATGTTACTTACACCGACCCCATCAGCGGCGGGCAAGCGCTCAGCCAGACTTTTGTAACGGTCAAAAAGGCTTAGAGGTAATCATGACTGAAATTAAACATCACGCATATCTCTTCGACGCCACACGCTGTATCGACTGCCGCGCCTGTATGGTGGCATGCAGTGTCGAAAACAATATCGATATGGACAAAACCCGCATTTGGGTGGCTGGACTTGGCGTCACTGGAACCTTCCCTGATTTGCAGCGCGGCACAATGGTTTATCACTGTATGCACTGCGAACACCCTGATTGCATGTCGGCTTGCCCCGTTGGTGCATATACCAAAGCTGAAGACGGCCCTGTCACCTACAATCCCGATCTGTGCATCGGCTGCCGCTATTGTATGAATGCCTGCCCGTTTGGCGTGCCGCACTTTGACTACGACAAGGGCATCATCGAAGGCGCTTTCATCGACAAATGCACCTTCTGCCCGCAGCGCATCTACAACGGACAGGAACCCGCCTGCGTGCAAACCTGCCCCACTGACGCTCTCGAATACGGTGATCGTGAAGAGCTCATTGCCAAAGCGCATGCTCGAATCGCAGCGCACCCCGAACGCTACATTGACCATGTCTACGGCGAGTTTGAAAACGGAGGCACCTCCTATCTCATACTCTCGCATGTTCCGTTCGCAGAATTGGGCTTACCCAACCTACCCGAAACACCCGTCAACGAGGTCAGTGAGCAGGTCATGGAAATGACCATTCCTTTCGCACTCACCTGGGGCGCAATCCTCACAGGCGTTTCCGCTGGCGTGGCAATGTACGATAAAAAGAAAAAAGAAAAAGCCGCAGCAGATGAAAAGGTGGAGGCTTCCAAATGAAACTCAACATAACCCTTCCAAAATTTCTCCGCATTGGCTTGCTCCCCACCATTCTGATTGCGCTCATGGGCATCGCTTTCGTTGTTGCTATGATGCGCTATGCCTTCGGCATCGGCGTTATCAGCGACTTAAGTTATTCCTACCCCTGGGGCTTCTGGATCAGCTTCGACCTTTTCACAGGCGTAGTCATCAGCAGTGGCGGCTTCCTTATGGCTGGCACAGTCTACATTCTGCGCATCAAAGAATTTGAACCACTATTGCGCCCTTCCGTGCTGACCGCTTTCCTCGGCTACATCATGGTTGCCATCGCACTGCTCGTTGACCTTGGTCAACCGCTGCGCATCTGGTACATGATGATCCACTGGAACGGCACATCAGTTCTGCTTGAGATCGGCATCTGTGTGATGTTATATCTCACTGTGCTCGCCATCGAATTTGCGCCTGTTGCTCTTGAAGGTTTCAAATTGCAAAAATGGGCGCATCTCATCCACAAATTCATCATGCCTTTCGTCATTCTCGGCGTGGTACTTTCCACTTTGCATCAATCTTCGCTAGGCTCGCTTCTGCTCATTCAGCCTGCAAAACTGCACCCGCTCTGGTGGACGCCGATCCTGCCGATCATGTTCTTCACTTCGGCTATTTCTGTTGGCATGGCAATGATTATCTTCGAGTCATCCCTCAGCTCGCGTTACTTCCAACGCGGCTTGGAAACTCACCTGCTTACAAAAGTCGCCAAAGGGATTCCCGTTGCCCTTACAATTTACGGGCTTCTCAAATTTGGCGAGCTCGCGGTAGCTGGCGAACTTGGCTATCTTTTCACCAGCGGAACCATGAGCGTCCTCTTCTGGGCTGAAATTCTCATTGGCGTCGTCACACCTATCATCTGGTTTTCCATCAAAAAGAATCGCGAAAGCGCAAACGGTCTGCTGACAGGCGCAATCATTGTCCTCGTCGGCATGATTCTCAACCGCTTCAATGTCAGTTGGCTTGCGGTCAAACATCCCGATCCTTTGTTCTATATGCCGACCTTCATGAGCAATGTCAAGTACTTCCCGACCCTGCCCGAAGTCGCCGTCTCCATCGGAATTTTCTCCGCAGGCATCATGGCCTTTGGACTCGC
>Ga0075156_10001764_pt1 | contig 11876 bp, 13 predicted proteins | sample JI81AbrownDNA_FD_70966 | JGI IMG/M metagenome (GOLD analysis project Ga0075156, IMG submission 70966) | Wastewater effluent complex algal communities from Wisconsin, to seasonally profile nutrient transformation and Carbon sequestration -... | ecosystem: Engineered > WWTP > Effluent > Algae...
GTCCTCCCGTCCGCCCTCTCGCTGACGAAGGTGGGCTACGCGACGGCCCAGACCCGCCTCCTGGTGAACGGGATCGTCGAGAGGCTCCTCGCCATCCCCGCCGACAAGCGGCCGCGCTTCTACCTGTTCGGGGAGAGCCTGGGCTCGCAGGTCAGCGAGGAGATGTTCCGGGGCCAGGGGACGACCGGTCCGGAGGGGATCGGGCTGGAGGCGGCCCTGTGGATCGGGACCCCCGCCTCGACCGTCTTCCGTTCCGAGCTGTGGGGCACCCGCACGGTGAGCGAGCCGCCGGACGTCGGCCCGGGTGCCTTCTACCTGCCGCGCGCCATCCGCGACGTGACCGCCATGCCGAAGGAGCGCCTTGCGGACGTCCGCTTCCTGCTCCTCCAGAACGGCGACGACCCCGTGCCGAAGTTCGCCTCCTCCCTGGTCTGGAAGCGCCCCGACTGGCTGGGCCCGACGGACACCCGTCCGCCCGGTGCGCCGCTTCACACGCGGTGGCTCCCCGTGGTCTCGTTCGTCACCACGTTCATCGACCTGCAGAACGCCCTGGTCCCGACCCCCGGGATCTTCCAGGAGGGCGGCCACGACTACCGGCGTGAGATCCCCGAGGCGGTGCGGCGCACGTTCTCCCTCGAGGTCGACGACGAGCGGATGGACCGCGTGCAGGCGGCCCTGCGTCAGCGTGAGCTCGAGTGGGAGGTGCGGCGGCGCTGGGCGAAGGCGCAGTCGGAGCCCACGCCCACGCGCGCTGAGGCGGAGGCGAAGGTCGAGGCCAGTGTGTCGACGTGGACAGGTCGGCCCGTCGACCGCGAGGAGATCCTGAGCATCGTCGGCGCCGGCCCCTGATGGTCGGAGGCTCCACGCCTCGCGAGGGCGAACGCCGGTGGCCGATGGCCCTGGCGGTGCTGGCTGCGGGGGTGCTCTACCTGTTCGTGCCGGCCGACTTCCAGATGTCCGACGGAACGCACTACGCCTACCCGGTCGTCCTCGTCGTGTTCCTCGTCATCCTCGTCATCGGCGACCCCGGACGCATCGACCGGGAGAGCCGCTGGCTGAGAGTGACGACGGGGCTGCTCATCGCCACCGTGTCGGCGTCGGCAGCGGTCTCGGCCGTGCGACTGGTCATCGGGATCCTGCAGAAGTCCGACTTCACCAGCCCCACCCAGCTCCTCACGCTGGGCGCCATCGTGTGGACCACGAACGTGATCGCCTTCGCCCTGTGGTTCTGGCACCTCGATGCAGGGGGACCCGCAGCGCGAGCCAAGGGGCGCACCGACGACGTCGCCGCGTTCCGGTTCCCCGAGGAGGACATCCCGGCCCGGATGGAGGCAGGCTGGTACCCCCAGTTCGTCGACTACTTCGCGCTGTCCTTCAACACCGGCACCGCGTTCAGTCCCACGGACGTCGCGCCTGTGCGGCACTGGTCCAAGCTGGCCCTGGTCGGTGAGTCGGCGATCTCCCTCATCCTGGTCGCCCTGGTCGTGGCCAGGGCGGTCAACGTCCTGTAGCCGGATCACCCGCTCCGGAGGATGCGCGAACCCCCCTCCGCAGCGCAGAATGCGCGCATGGGCAAAGGTCGAGTGAGCAGTGTGAAGGCGAAGTCCCCCGCGCGACGCCGACAGGAGGTCGCGGTGCCGTCGCCCCTCATCGAGGAGCGCATCCAGCGGGGCAAGGAGGCACGCCTCGTCGCGCCGCTCGACGACCACGTCGTGTTCGAGCCCACATCCCTGCGCGCGGATCCGGTCGAGCTGCTCTCGCGTCAGGGTCCGGCGCGCGTGGCGGAGCTCCTGCCCATCCGGTACGGGCGCATGGTCGCCACCCCGTTCACGTTCTACCGGGGCGCGGCGCTCGTGATGGCGGCCGACCTGGCGACCACCCCCAGCTCGGGCCTGAGGGTGCAGCTCTGCGGCGACGCCCACCTGAGCAACTTCGGGTTCTACGCCTCCGCGGAGCGGAACCTGGTCTTCGACCTCAACGACTTCGACGAGACCCTGCCCGGCCCCTTCGAGTGGGACGTCAAGCGGCTCGCCGCCAGCCTCGAGATCGCCGGTCGCAGCCAGTCGTTCAAGGCGCGTGAGACGCGGGCCATCGTGCTGGAGGCGGCGCGCTCGTACCGCGAGAGCATGCGGCAGTTCGCCGCGATGCCGAACCAGGCGGTCTGGTACGCCCGCCTGGATGCGACCCAGTTCCTCCAGGAGCTGCGGGCATCGACCACGCCGCAGCAGATGCGCCGGGCCGAGGCCCTGCTGGCGCAGGCCCCTTCACGGGACAGCATGCAGGCGTTCCGCAAGCTGACGCACAACGTCGACGGGCAGGCCCGGATCATCTCCGATCCTCCGCTCATCGTCCCCATCGAGGAGGTCTTCCCCGGGGCGGCTGCCGACACGGTGTTCGCCCAGATGGGCGAGCTGCTCGCCTCCTACCGCGAGAGTCTCGTGTCGGACCGCCGCCATCTCTTCGACGGCTTCCGCTTCGTGCACATGGCTCGCAAGGTGGTGGGCGTGGGCAGCGTCGGCACCCGAGCCTGGATCCTGCTCTTCGAGGGCCTCGACGGTGGCGACCCGCTGTTCCTCCAGGCCAAGGAGGCACAGTCGTCCGTCCTCGAGCAGTACCTCGGCGTCAGCGAGTACACGAACCACGCCGAGCGCGTCGTGGCCGGCCAGAGGCTCATGCAGGCGTCGAGCGACATCTTCCTCGGCTGGCAGCGCACGAACGGGCTCGACGGGGTGGACCGCGACTACTACCTGCGACAGCTCAAGGACTGGAAGGCGTCCGCCGACGTGGAGGGCTCCTCGCCCCAGGGCGCCCTCGTCTATGCCCGTGCCTGCGGCTGGACGCTCGCCCGTGCCCACGCGCGGTCGGGAGACCGGGTCGCCATCGCCGCCTACCTCGGCAAGAAGGACACCTTCGACAACGCGATCGCGTCCTTCGCCTACGCCTACGCCGACCAGAACGAGAAGGACCATGCGCGGCTGCGGGCGGCTGTCGACAGCGGTCGGGTTCCGGCCCACGAGGGAATCTGACCCGCGGGATCCGTCCTCGGGGCCCGGTTCGCGCTGCCCCGTGCGTGAATAACCGAACATCGGGCCGCTTGGCACCGTGACACCCGGACACGGTCCGGCGAGGATGGGGGCACTGGATTCCGAGCGAGGCGGCAGGACGACATGACCGAACAGGGGCAGTTCCGCACGAGAGTGCTCATCGTCGAGGACGACGCCTTCACGCGCGCCCTCGTGGGGGAGTCGCTCGCCAACGCCGGAATGGTGGTCAAGACGGCCGAGAACTACGCCGTCGCCACGGAGATCCTCAATGAGTATGAACCGAACGTCGTCGTCTCCGATCTCGATCTCGGTCCTGGCCCCTCGGGTGCCGACCTCCTCACCCGCGTGCACGAGGAGCGACCGTGGGTCGGCCTGGTGGCACTCACCTCGCACGGCTCGGCGACGCTGGCCGTGGGCTCGGGGCACGAGCTGCCCGAGGGCGTGGTCTACGTCGTCAAGTCGCGGATGGGGTCGATCTCCGACGTGCAGCAGGCGATCGAGTCGGCCATCACGCACGCCCAGGTGCGGCACGACCACGAGGCCGTCGACGCCGAGCCGCTGATCGAGCTGAGCCAGGCGCAGGCGGAGATCCTGCACCTCATGGCCGAGGGCTACTCCAACGCCGGCATAGCGGAGCGTCGGGGCACCTCGATGCGGGCCGCCGAGAGCCTCGTCCAGCGCACGATGCAGGCCATGGGAATCGAGGCCGACTCGCAGCTGAACTCCCGCGTGCGCGCCGTGCGGATGTGGCAGCAGGGCCGCATCGTCGTGCGGAAGGGCTAGCCGGAACTAGATGGCGCGCATGCTGTTGTTGCGCGGATCATGGGTGACCTCGGCCAGGCCGAGCGCCTCCAGCAGCGGCGGCATGTACATGCCGAAGCGCCCGCGATAGCCGTTGCGCAGGCCGTACCACCCTCCGACGGGGTTGTCCGCAGCGCGGCCGAAGGCCTCCACGGTGCCGTCGGTGGCCGGCTTCTTCTCATCCGCAGCCCCGAGCGGCACCCAGTCACCCTGCGACACGAGCCAGGCATGCAGGTCGTCGATAGCCCGCGCGTCGTACTTCAGGGTCGTCGACCCCACCTGGCACACGATGATCGGCGGGTCCGCTGAGTCGTCTCGGAACATCGTGTACTCGGACGTGCCGGGCGGGGTGGTGAGCACCCACGGATCGTCCTTCGTGCCGGTGCCCTGTGCCATGTCGGCCTCCGAATGCCTGCGCCCGTGCGCGCCGTCGCGGTGAGTGGAGCGTGCCACAGGCAGGAGGAGCCATCAAGACCCGCGTGCGGGTGCGGAGGCGGGTCAGTCGGCCAGCGCGTCGACGACGCGCCGGAACACGCCCGGCACGGCGCTCGCCCCCGGCACGATCAGCCGCCGGATCGCCGCATGATCGGCCGCCCAGACCAGGCCGTTGGTCAGGTGGCGGTACGACCGCGTGATGCGCGTCCACTCGGCCTCGTAGGCCGATGGGTCCTGGCGCACGATCGCGTCCACCGCGGCCTGTGCCTCGGCGAAGCCGATGCGCATGCCCTCCCCGGTGAGGGCGTCGACGTAGCCGGCCGCGTCACCGACGAGGAGGGTCCGCCCGGCTGTGCGCGCTGACGTCGACTGCCGAAGCGGGCCGGCCCCGCGCTCGGTGCTGGCGGGCTCGGCGCCGGCCAGGCGAGCGTTCAGCTCGGGAAGTGCCGCGATGGCCTCGGTGAGGCTGAGCGGGCGGGCGCCCAGCACGGCGACGCCGACGACATCCGCCGCCACGGGCGTGATGTAGACCTCCGCGCGTGGAAGCCAGTGCACCTCGACGAGGTCGGTCCACGGCGCGAGGCGGAAGTGCTGACGCACCCCGAATCGCTGGGGTCCGCGGGCGGGCCGTGCCACGCCGATGGCCTCACGCACCGCGGAGTGCAGGCCGTCGGCGCCGATGAGGTAGCGGGCGCTCAGTCCCCCGGCCTCGATCCCTCCCGCGACCGGCGTGACCTGCCCGACCCGTCCCCGGACGAACCCCACTCCCGCGTCTAGCGCGGCATGGCGCAGGGCACCGTGCAGTGACGTGCGGCGGACCCCCCGGCCGGCGCCGCGACGGAACCGCGCCTCGGCGTGATGGCCGCCGTCGAGGTAGCGGATGCCGTGGAAGGGCAGTCCTGGAGGATCCACTCCCAGGTCGGCGAGCCGGGCGACCGCGGACGGCATCAGCCCCTCGCCGCAGGCCTTGTCGATGTCGTCGGAGCGCGGCTCGATCACTGTCACCACGAGCCCGGCCCGCCTCGCGTAGAGCGCGGCGGTGAGACCGACCGGCCCCCCGCCGGCGACGATGAGGTCGATCACCGGACCGTGCTTCTCATGCGCGCGGCAGGGTGGCGAGCGCCGCGTTCTCCGCGCGGATGCGAACCGCGAGCAGGGGGATGTTCAGCACCGTGAAGGCGAGAGCGGTGACCCAGGCGAAGCCGACCATGGGCAGTGCGAAGCCCTCAATGACGACGGCCACGTAGTTGGGGTGGCTGAGGAAGCGGTAGGGCCCGCCGGTGACGCGCGGCAGTCCTGGCACGATGACGATGCGGGTGTTCCAGCGCTGGCCGAGGGTCGAGATGCACCACCAGCGCAGCGCCTGCGAGGCGATGACGAGCGCGAGCATGAGCCACGACACCCACGGGATGATCGGCGTGGGCCACACCCACACCTCCACGAGTGCACCGACGAGCAGTCCGATGTGCAGCACGACCATGAACGGGTAGTGGCCGCGCCCGAACTCGACCCCGCCCTGGGCCGCACTCCACTGCAGGTTGCGCTGGGACACCACGAGCTCGATGACGCGCTCGATCGCGACCAGAACGATCAGCAGGGTGAATGCCCACTGGATGCTCATGGCGTCACCACTGCAGCAGCACCAGTTCGGCGCAGAACCCCGGGCCCATCGCGAGCATCAGTCCCGGTGTTCCGGGCTCCGGCCGTTCGGTCCCGTCGCGACCGGCGAGCGTGTCGGCGAGGACGTGCAGCACGGACGACGACGACAGGTTGCCGATCGACGCGAGCGAGCGCCAGGTCACGTCGAGCTGGCCGTCGTGCAGGTCGAGGGCGTCCTGCATGGCCTCCAGCACCCGGGGCCCTCCGGGATGGGCCACCCATCGCGCGATGTCCGAGGGCTTGAGGTCGTGGTCGACGAGGAAGTCGGTGACGTCGTCGCCGACGTAGGTCGTGATGACGTCGGGAACCCCCGCGGACAGGACGATGCGGAAGCCCGACTCGGAGATGTCCCAGCCCATGGTGCGCTCGGAGTCGGGGTAGATGCGGCTCTGCGAGTCGATGACGAGCGGTCCGCTGATGCCCATCGACTCGGCGCGTCGACTGCCCACCATGACGACGGCTGCTGCACCGTCTCCGAACAGTCCGCTGGCGACGATGTTCGGCATCGACACGTCGTCGCGCTGCACGGTCAGCGAGCACAGCTCGACGGAGACGAGCACCGCGACCCCGTCGGGGGAGCCGAGGAGGTGGTCGTGGAGTCGCGCGATGCCGGACGCGCCGGCGACGCACCCGAGGCCGAACACGGGCAGGCGCTTCACATCGGGCCGGAATCCCATGCGGAGTGCGAGGCGTGCCTCGAGCGAGGGTGCGGCGATGCCGGTCACGGAGGTGGACAGGATGAGGTCGACGTCGGCCGCCGCCAGTCCTGCCGCGTCGAGGGCGCCGGCGATGGCTGCCTCCGCGAGGTCGAGGCCGACACGGATGAACGCGTCGTTCGCCTGGCCGAACCCGTCCAGCAGTGCGTAGTCGGCCAGGGGCAGCGCGAGGTTGCGGTGCTGCACGCCGGTGGCCTGGTGGATGCGCTCGACCACGGCCCGGTGGGCCCCGTCGGGCGACACCACGGCACCGAACGCCGCGGTGATCTCGTCCTGGGGGTAGCCGTGCGGAGCGAGGACGCCGTGCACTCCCGCAATGGCCGTCATCGTTGGATCGTAGGCGCTCGCATTGCCGCTCCGCTGCCGCACCCCTACGCTCCAGAGGATTCGACTGTGGCGTGGGACGACGGTGAGGGGTGCACCATGAGGATCGCGGTGCTGGGAACCGGGGGAGTGGGCCAGACGATCGCGGGGCGCGCCGTCGAGCTCGGTCACGAGGTCAGCATGGGAACCCGGGATGTGGAGGGGACGCTGAGCCGCGACGGCTTCGTGCCCGCCGCTGAGCTGATGACGTTCGCCGAGGCGGCCGCCGGCGCCGACGTCATCGTCAATGCCACCTCCGGGGAGGTCTCCCTGGCCGTGCTGGGAGCCGCGGGAGCCGAGAGCCTCAGGGACAAGGTGGTCATCGACATCGCCAACCCGCTCGACTTCTCCGGCGGCTTCCCGCCCACGCTGTCGGTGAAGGACACTGACTCGCTGGGCGAGCAGATCCAGGCCGCCTTCCCCGAGGCACGGGTGGTGAAGGCCCTCAACACGCTCACGGCCGAGCTCATGGTCCACCCGGAGCGGGTGGGCGGCGGGCAGCACACGGTGTTCGTGTCGGGCAACGACCCTGCCGCCAAGGCGACGGTGATCGGCCTCCTGGAGGAGTTCGGGCACACGGACGTGATCGACCTCGGGGACATCAGCACGTGTCGCGGAACCGAGATGCTCCTGCCGCTGTGGCTGCGGATCATGGGCTCGCTCGGCACGCCGATGTTCAACGTGAAGGTGGTGCGGCCATGAAGGCTGGCGTGCACATCGTCAACTTCGACCTGCCGGGGTGGCCGGACTCGCTGGCCTCGACCATCGCCGATGTCGGGCGAGCAGTTGAGGGAGCCGGGGTCGACAACCTCTCGCTCATGGACCACTACTTCCAGATGGAGCCGTTCGGGGGCCCCGAGAAGCCCATGCTCGAGGGCTACACGACGCTCGGCTTCCTCGCCGCCCACACGAGCACGGTCGAGCTGCAGCTGCTCGTCACGGGCGTCACCTATCGGCACCCGGGCCTGCTCGCCAAGATCGTCACCACGCTCGACGTCCTCTCAGGTGGCCGCGCGATGCTCGGCATCGGAGCTGCCTGGTACGACCGCGAGCACCTCGGACTCGGCGTGCCGTTCCCGCCGGTGGCGGAGCGATTCGAGCGGCTGGAGGAGACGCTGCAGATCGTCCGCCAGATGTGGAGCGATGACAACGGCCCCTACGACGGCCAGCACTATCGCCTCGCCGAGACCTTCAACGTGCCGCAGTCGATCACCCGTCCGCATCCGCCGATCATGATCGGCGGCACGGGGGAGAAGAAGACGCTTCGCCTCGTGGCGGCCTACGCCGACGCCTGCAACTTCTTCGCCGGGCCGGGAGCCGGACCCGCCGAGATTCGCGCGAAGCTCGACGTGCTCGCCGCGCACTGCGAGCGGGAGGGCACGGACTACGACGCCATCAGGCGGACGATCCTGTGGACCGCGCCGCTCGACCCCACTCCCGCCGAGGGAGCCGCGTTCGTCGAGCTCATGGCCGGATTCGCGGCTGTGGGCGTCGAGGAGGTGCGGATCATGCCGACCGGTGACGACCCCGTCGGGTGGATCTCCCGCTTCGGCGAGAACGTCGTGCCGGGACTCCGAGAACTCTGATCGCCGGGGTGTCCTTTCCGGCCACCCTCGTTCGTCCTTGTAGTGAACCCGGCGATCGGCGCCGGTCAATGAGGAGGTCGCAATGCCCCAGTACGTTGCTTTCATCTACAGCGAGGACATCGACTGGTCGCAGCCGGACGAGGCGCATCAGGCCGAGATGGCCGAGTACGGCGCCTTCAGCGAGGCGGCAGCCGCCATCATCCGCGGTGGCGCGGTGCTCTACCCCACGGCGACGGCGACCACGGTGCGGGTGCTGGGCGGCAAGGGGGGCGACGTCGTCGCCAGTGACGGACCGTACGCCGAGACGAAGGAGGCCCTCACGGGCTTCTTCATCCTCGAGTGCGCCGACCTCGACGAGGCCATCGCGGCAGCGGCCCGGATCCCCGGGTCGTGGACTGGAGCCGTCGAGGTTCGCCCGGTCATCCCGAGGATGTGACCCCGGCTGAGCGGGTGGTGCGCGAGGAGTACCCGCGCATCCTCGCCACCCTGATCCGCGTCACTGGAGACGTCGACCTGGCGCAGGACGCGCTGCAGGACGCCGTCGTGCGGGCCATCGAGACCTGGCCCCGCGACGGCGTCCCCGACGAGCCGCGTGCCTGGCTCACCGTCGTCGCCCGCCGCTGCGCGATCGACCGCATCCGCCGTGACGTCGCTCGAGGTGGCAAGGAGGCCGACGCCGTGTGGCTCCTCGACAACGAGGCTCCCGAGCCCGTGGCCTCCGTGGTCCGTGACGACCTGCTTCGCCTGGTCTTCACGTGCTGCCATCCCAGCCTGGCCCTCGAGGCGCAGGTGGCGCTGAGCCTCCGCACGCTCGGTGGCCTCACGACCCCGGAGGTGGCGCGGGCGCTCATCGTGCCTGAGGCCACGATGGCCAAGCGGCTCACCCGGGCGAAGCAGAAGATCCGGCAGGCGCGCATCCCCTACCGCGTGCCGTCCGACGACGAGCTCCCCCAGCGCCTGGCCGGCGTGCTCGCAACGGTCTACCTGATCTTCAACGAGGGCTATGCCGCGGGCTCGGGCGAGCAGGCGGTCCGGACTCCGCTGGTCGACGAGGCCCTGCGCCTCGGCCGACTGCTGCACGAGCTGATGCCGGACGAGGCCTCCGTGTCGGGCCTGCTGGCGCTCATGCTCATCCACGACTCGCGGCGCTCGGCGCGCGTCTCGGCGGACGGCGTCGCCGTGCCCCTGGCCGAGCAGGACCGCTCGCTGTGGGACCGTCAGGCGGCTCGCGAGGGCATCGAGCTCGTGGGCGAGGCGCTGCGGCGCACCCCCGACCACGCGGACCCCTACGTCGTCCAGGCGGCCATCGCCGCGTGCCACGCGCTCGCCCCGAGCTATCCGCAGACCGACTGGGACGCGGTGATCTCCTGGTACGACGTGCTCCTGTCCGTGCGCCCCACCCCCGCCGCGCGACTCGGGCGTGCCGCAGCGATCGCCGAGCGCGACGGCGCGGGGCCGGGACTGGCGGCAGTGGACGCGATCGACGGGCTGGACGAGTACGCGTGGTGGCATGCGTCGCGTGCGGAGCTGCTGGCCCGCCTCGACCGCGCGGACGAGGCGACGCAGGCGAGCGCCCGCGCCGTCGCCCTCGGGCTGAACGACGCCCACGCACGATTCCTCGGCCGGGATCGCGACGAGTCGCGCGCCTGAGCGGAGAGCACAGTGCAGGATCGGGGCATGCCGTCGGACGATCCGCAGACGAGGGTGGCTGCACTCCCGGACGAGCGCGGCACCGCCCGCGGCCGGCAGCTGCTGCGACTGTCGCTGCTGGCGGCCGTCGTGCTCACGGGCGCCTACGTCGCCTTCGTCCTCACATCCGCAGGCCAGTCCTTCGACGACCAGTCCCTCGTCGGGCGCCTTGCCGAACCCGGTGTCAGTCGCACGGTGCGTCGGCTGCTCGAGGGGATCGACCGCGGCACGCTGATCGTGATGGTGCTCGTGCTGGTGGTGGTGGGTCTTGCCCGCCACCGTCGACCCCTGGCCCTCGCGTCGGCGGGGGCCTTCGCGGGTGCGGTCATCACGGCGGAGGTGCTGAAGCGGGTGCTCCCCCGACCTGAGCTGGCGCCGCAGTTCGCCGACCTGATCGAGGGCAAGGAGATCGACACCTACCCCAGCGGCCACGCGACGATCGCGACCGCCTTCGTGCTGGCGCTCGTCATGGTCAGCCGCAGCACGATCCGGCCCGTCGTCGCCGTGCTGGGGCTCCTCTGGTGCAGCCTCATCGCGGCCGGCACCGTGGCGGCCGGCTGGCATCGGCCCAGTGACGCGATCGGAGGGATCGCGCTGGCGCTCGCCTGGGTGGCGCTGTCGGCCGGGCTGCTCGCCGCGCGGCGAGGCCTGGCGGCCGAGGCGGGCCGGCTTGCCGGCGCCGTGCCGTGGCTGGTGCTCGGGGTGCTCGCGGTCTCGGCTCTCGCAGTGGCGACCTCGGCGATCACCGGCGATGATTCGCGCGTGCCGGCAGAGGTCTCGTGGTGGCTGTTCCCGCTGGGGCAGGTCATGGTCGATGCCGTCGCCGTGGCCGCGGTCGGCTCGTTCACGTGGCTCCTGCGCGACGTCCAGTTCGGCGCACCGCGCGGGACGGAGGCGTCGTGAGACGGCCGAGGGTGATCACCGCGGGAGCACTGCTGACGGCGCTGCTCGTCGGTGCGTGCTCGCCGGGGTCGAGCCCATCGGCGCTGCTCGAGGGGCCGTCTTCAGACCCGGCCACCACGTCCTCCTCACCGTCCCCGGACCCGCCGAGTGCGACCCCGGAGCCGCCGACCGCGTCGGCCGATCCCACGTCAGCCCCGGTCCCGTCGCTTCCCGAGTGCGGTCGTGCGGCTGGCCGGGCCGTCGACCGCATCGTGGGCCGCCAGTTGGCGGCGTTCGCTGCGGGCGACGCCCGTGCCGCGTATGCGCTGGCGTCGGAGCCGTTCCGCGCGGAGGTCGACCTCGAGTCCTTCGTGGCGATCATCGAGTCGGGATACCCGGAGGTGGCCGACTCGGCGTCGTACGCGGTCGCCGAGTGCCGGCAGCCCGAGGCGGACGTCGTGCTGGCGCTCGTGTCGGTCACGGGACGCAATGGGAGAACCGTCGACATGGTCTACCGGCTGGTCCGGCAGCCCGCCGGGTGGCGGGTCGACGGCGCCTCGACGCCGCAGGGCGTGACGATCGCCTAGGTGTAGTGCCCAGGGACGTTGTTTGATCTGGCCGTCGTGATGTGGGGAGGAACCTCCCGGCAGAGTGGAGCTGTCTAGTTCACCGCTCTGAACCAGGAGGTTCCCGTGTCTCAC